>ERZ772932.807-NODE-807-length-16040-cov-4.797623_pt1 | contig 16040 bp, 18 predicted proteins | sample MGYA00511684_ERZ772932 | MGnify/ENA primary metagenome ERZ772932 (study PRJEB29015, sample SAMEA2738078) | human oral metagenome | biome: human oral; feature: human-associated habitat; material: saliva | place: China | collected 2210 ...
TTTAAACCGTTTCTCAAATCGTTTTCTTAGACCAAGTTTCCCCTGAACTTCATCAGGTATGTAAACCCTAAGTCTATAAGATCCATTATTTGTTTTAGAAATACCCATTTTTACCTCCTTATGCGCTGATTTCTAACCTTGTCATCCATTGATTTATACTCTCTTTGTTAAATCGAATCGATTTTCCAATTCTAATATAAGGGAGTCCCATAGCAATCCAAATATCTAAAGTGTTATTGGATACACCCAGATAATTACAAGTTTGCTTTTTATTAAGAAAAGGGCTATCTGCTCCAATTTCTTCTTTAAAGTGATGAATTTCGTTTTTTAAGAGTGTTGCAATCATTTGTTGAATTTCTTGAGTTTGTTCATCAGGTAATTGTACTAACATATTTTCTCCTTTCTAATGTCCTAAGACATATGTGAATTGTTTAGCTGATTCTGCATCGAATGTGCGATAGCTGATTATTCCGAGTCCCTTAAAATTCGATTCGGATATAAGTATAGAACCATCAGATTTAACTTGCTCTACAAATGCTACGTGCCCGTATACTGGATCTGCCCCAGCTTGACTTGATGAGAATGATAGTGCAGAGTGTTCTGTAGGTATTTTCGTGGTTGAATACCCAGATTTTTCCATCCATTGATTACCGTTCCCCATGTAGGGATCGAATGTAATTCCAAGTTGTTTTGCCCTATTATAAACAAACCAGGTACACTGGCCCCAGGGATAGCTACTAGCTATGTAATTAGTCGTATCAATGGTTTGTGTGATGCTATATCCTGATGGAATTTCACTTGAACTGACTCTGGTTCCAGTATCATTTGTTTCCTTCGGAGCTGTTGGAGTTCCTCCATGCTCATCTATATACTGGTCGAGTTTTTGCATGGTTTCTGCTCTCCGTTTTCCAGAACCGCTAGTGTCTGTAAAATATACTCCACCATCTATAGAACTATTAAGAGTTCCGTTCGCATACTTGAGAGCTTTATCGTCCTGTATTTTAAAGGTTTCGTTTTTGTTTCCAATAATTGTTTGCTTAGTTAAACTAACAACTGCTATATCATCATTAAAGTTTTTTGCGTTTTCTGGATTGGAATCAAATGCACCAAAGCCAAACATATTAGCGCCAGGATTTCGTGCTACACCAGCTGTTCCTAGTGAACTTTCATTTAATGCGATTGCTACAATGCCACGAACATCTAAGTTAGACTTAGCTTCCCATTCTAAAAGTTTTCTCCCGTTAATACGGTTTCGGTCAAAGGAGATTCCTAATGTATCTAAAAAGCCATCTAATTGTTCAGCCTTGATACCATAACGATGAACAAGGAGATTATGTGTATAGGGGTCTCCGTCTGACCAGTGCTCGGTATATTTGAAATCTTTTGATGTTGTGGAAGAACTATTTGCACTTCCTCCAATTACTCCCATGAAGATTATAATTACAAAGACTGGAATTATTAATGGAATGAGGAAGGACAATAGATACCATTTTAGTTTTTTCATAGAATCTCCTTTCTAATTTTAGTGTTTAATATAAGCAGTAAATAAGACAGTTCCAAATCTCCATTTAGCATCCAAAACTACAGCATGGGATTGAACTTGGTCGATAATTTGTTCTTGTTCTTCCTCTAAAACAGGAAATAAAAGAAGGAAATCGACAGATCGTTTTCCTTCTCTATAAGCTTGGTAAAGTGTTTCTTCAAGAATTTTTGGAAAGGCAGTTCTTGAGCGTATTTTAATGTTCATTTAATTCTCCTCTCAGTTGATTTAGTCGTTGAGTCAATCGATTTCGTCGTTCGATATTTGCTTTCAATTTATTATCTGGTGTCATTGTTTTACGATAAGCACGAGTGAAAGCATTTGAACCTTGTGCTTTATACATTGACTGAGAATCTTTATATTTCTCTAGCTGTTGTTCAATCGAATTAATTCTATGTTGTTTAAATGGTGAAATACGTTCTTCCTTTAAAGTTTGAAATTCATCAGTGGTTGTCGGAGTAGTTTCTTGTTGAAGAGTAGAAGTAACAACTGGATTTTGAATAATTTTCTGAACAGTCTCTGTTTGAGGATTAGTTGTTTCAGTTAGTTTTGGTGTAATTGGCGTTTCAGTTGATTCAGGCTGTGAATTCTCTAAAGATGGATTTGTATCTCTTTGTGTAAAATAAGAACCGATATTTTGGAAGTGGCTCTTGCTATTCATTACCATACCACTAGCAAATCCAGCACCTGCTAGAGTAAAGTTTCCAAGATGTTGAGCTGTTTTTAAACTTTGAGTTGGAATCTGAGATGTAATTTCTTTTGTTTTGGTGACACCATTCTCAACCTTATTACCAATATCAGATGTTACTAATCTAGCTTTAGAACCAAGGATAAATTGAATTAATTCAGCTTTGTACTTCCAGATCAGGAAGTAGATGACACCTTTAGCAACTACCGAAACTAATAACTTAAAGACTAGACCGAGTAGAACTAAGGATGGCAGATTCTTCAAAATAGTATCAAAACTAGTGATAATCATATTTTCTACAATTTTTTCGATGTAGAAAATTAACAAGATTAATAAACTAGAGATTACTGGAAAGGCTAAACCTCCCAACATAACTTTAAGAACCCCAAAAATTAAATCTTGCATTCGAGGAATAAAAGAAATAAGAAGAACGATTGGGAATATGAGAATCATTGTTAGCACTAGAATTTGTGCGATTATATTTAATAATTGAATAACAATGATTGGTAGTGCTAATACGAATGCTTCTAATACCTTAAAGATGACATAGAATGTGCGTATAAAGATAAAATCTGGCATTGCAGAAACCCAACGATTCTTTTCACCATCCTCATTAGCACCATTCCCTAGTTCGTCCAGATATTGAGAACGTTCTTTTGTTTTTACCGCAGTGAAATGTCCTTTACTATCACTAGTTCCAAGGACCTTGCTATCATCGAAATCTTCTTCTTTTCCATTTTGACTGTTTTTGTATTTGCCGTTCTCTTGGCCAGTATTTACAAAAAGATAGGCTTTATATGAAGTTTCAGCTATATAGCTATCGGACATAGACTCACCAACTTTTACAGATTTATCTTTTGCATAGTCCACCTTAATACTTACAATTTTTTGTTTGACATCTTTCGAGACATTGTTGATGGTATCAAGAAGATAAAGTCCGCCGGAAGTTCCAGCAATTGTACCAAAATAACTAAATCCTAGTAGAATGACTAAACAAATATGAAGAAGAGTTTTAGCAAATGAGCCTTTAGAAAAGAAATACTGGTAGAAGAGATAAAAACCAAGTACCAAAAGAAGTAATGCAACTAATGATTGATCAGTAACATTTCCTTTTGTTGAACCAGTAAATCCATTCCATAGACTTTTTGCGCCGTTAAAAACATAAGTTTTATATGCGCTGTAAAGATCAATACTTTCAAGGATTCGGATGAACAAAGAGAAAAAGCCAACAACAGCATTGAGGATGAAAAAGAAGAGATTGACAAAAAGTTCATTAATGAGAACCCAAGCTCCATTAAAAGAAGCATAACCTGTTGGTTCCATGTAGGATTTAAGAGAGAAGATATCCACTCCCTTGAGCTTGTCAAAAGCCTCTTGCATAGATTCACCTCCTAACTAGCGTATTTATTTTCGAGACTTGAAGATACAGTGGCTTTCATTGGTTTCAAAAGCATATCGATATCTTCAAATAGATTGTGAATTGAAATCATATTAAGATTTCCGTAGACATCATAATAAAGACATTGACCAGAAATCATATTATCAATCCACTCTAGATTGTTTTCAGTAACTTCGAGATTTACATGTTTTAGAATATCCTCTCGCTCTGATTTTTCATAGAATGCAAAGATTGTACCGAAACCAGTTGTATCATCATCGTTTTCTGCATCATGAACAGATTGTGTAATCAGTGCTAAAGTATTATTTTTAGAGCGTCCAATACGGCGCATATTTTTAATTACAGCTTTTCCTTCTGCGGATTTCATTAGAATCCAAGCTTCATCGAAGAACTCAATTGTATCTTCATTTTCATTGCGTTCTCCAAAATGAGTACAGAAAGCACCAAGCGCAAACATGAGAGCTATGGAGTTACGCTCGTGGTCGGAGATTTTTGTGGAGTCGTCTTTAGGGAGTTTAAGATTGTTGACTTCTAAAATAGTCACTCGTGACTCATAGTCAAGGCCTTGGGTTGTTCCGTCAGAAAAAGCTAATTCTAAAATAGAATTAGTCACTATTGATGTTAGATACCTTCCAACCGAAGCAATTTCAGAAGATGAGGAGTTTCTTAGAGATTCTAAAACGTGTTTGAATCCTACTTTTTCACCTGCTGATCTACGTTCTACAATCGCATTGATTGCTTCTGTGATTGCTGTTTTCTGATCCATTGAGACATCATCAACAGCTTGTAAAAGAAACTCGAGCATATTTTTAGAAACTTCTACGGATTGTTCTTTCTCAAGAACTATAATTGGATCTAACACTCCATGATTAGAAGGGAGAGAGCTGTCGAGAGTCACAAAATTGAAGTTTTCAATCTGTTTCTTTCGTTCCGGGTATAGTTCGGAAAAATGAGGAGAATTAATTACTTCATGATAATGATTTCTAAGTTCACGTTTTGGATCGATATAGAGTGTTTTGACATTTTGTAGGGCAACACTCAAAAAGATAATCTGAGCCAGGAAAGATTTTCCTTGTCCTGTTGCCCCTGTAATGATGATGTGTGGGTTTTTAGTGATCTTACCAGCGATATCTTCTTTATTTCCGACAGTGGCATTATAGAGGACGATATTCTTTGAAGAATCGATAGCCTTTTCGATATTATCCCAGCGTCCAATCCAGTTATCTACACGGCCTATATACCAACCAATACGATTTCCTGAGGAAGTACTTGTAAAGGGCATAAGTTCAGAGAAACCTCTGCATGTGACCATGTGTGTCCATGTCCGTGTTTTTTTCTGAAGAGATTCTCCATAAAGAAGTGCTTGAAACAGGTAAGGGGCATCCTGTGAAGCTTCGCTAATTTCAACACCCATATCATCGAAGTAATTTAGAATAACTTGTCTTCTTTGACGGAGTTGATTTACGCTTGAGGCTGAAACCACAAGGTAAGCTCCGTATTCGATGATCTCTTCCTTATTACCCACCTTTCTCATGAGATCCTTTAGGGAGATGGAACCCATAATAATTTCGTCCTGTTGAACAGTATCAGTGTTTTCTGCCTCTTCCATGATGTTTCTAAAGCGAGTGTTAGAGCGCCCCATTTTCCCTTTTATTTTGTTAGAATCAATGAATTCTCCTTTTATTCGTAGCTCTACAGGGAAGTTCAATCGTTGGACAAACTCTCCTAAATGAAAACCATTGAATTGCACAGGATATTTCCCAATTGGAAGGATAGTAACAAAGGACGAACCATAAGGACTTTCGAGTTTGAGGAAACTACCTTTAAGGACTTTGATTAGAGTGTCTGTAATATTGAATTGAGAACGATTAGCAAGAACTTCTTTCTTATAGTGAGGGATATAGCGAAGGTATTGCATGCGTTGATAATAGAAGAGCTCTTCATCAGTAAGACGCTTAGCACGAAGGGTAGATAAAGCTTGAAAGACAGTTTCCTCATCGCTTTTATAATCGTCATACCAATTCAGATCTGTTTTGAATTCATATCCAAATCCATTAGCAATTTTCTCAGAGAATTCAGTGAAGCTTTCAAGAGCTAGTTCTTTTAGGGTTGCACCATTGTTTTGTTTACGTAACTTGATTCCTACAACCCAATCGTACTGATAGGGAATTTCCATCTCATCAGTTAGTCTATCAACGGTATAGAGAAGAAGTTCCTCTCCAAGTTTCCGACTATCATTCGCTAGAGCTTCAGAAAAGTCTCGCAATTTCTCTTCTAAGAGGTAATCTTTTGGGATTAGTGAAATCTCAAAGTGCTTATTTTTCTTTAGTTTCTTCATGATTTGAGAAACTGTTATCTTGTGTTTCTCTTTTTTATATTCATCCGTAATGGTGATGGGAGTGTTAGGAATGCGATAGTAAGCAACAACTGATTGATCTTTTTTGAGTGCTAAATTTTTGTTGGTTGCTTTAATTGGGTAAGTTAAGATAATACTCATAAATCCTCCTTTTCTATAAATTTGTTTTTTCAAAAACTATTTCATCTATTGGGTTTATTCTATCTTCGTGGTAGATTGCTTTTTTATTTAATTTAAAATCAAAAAGATAAATGATATAGTCTCCAATGAAGACATGCATTTTCTTACCGTGAGGTTCATATTCGGTATAAAATTTAGCTAATTTATAAGGAATATACCAATAGAGTAGTAGTGAAATAGAGTGTGTGAATTGTGCGATTGGAATCAAAATAAATCCTCCAAAAAGCAACATCATCACAAAAATGAAGATGAAGACAATAAAAAAAGATAACTGCATTGGTGTTGCGAAATACCAAATTCGTGTACCTTGCTTTGTTTTTATTTCTTGAATCCAATAAGGGGCATTGAGCCCCTTGCTGTAGTCATATAGTTTTTCTTCATTCATGGTTAAAGACCTGTTTCAATTCCGAAAAGTCTAAGGAACCAACCAAAAGCTTTCAAGATATCTTGACCTTTGGTAAGTGAGACGATGACGGCATAAAATCCTAGTACGGAAAGGAGTTGAATCCAAGAACTATTGCGCCAGGCTTTGATGGCTAATAGAACAGCAATAGCTCCTAAAATCCAAACGGCATCACCTTGAAGAAATGTTCGTAGATTTCCAGTATTCATATGTTTCTCCTATTCTTTATCGTTTGCATAATTTAATGGAATGGTGTGTTCTAATTTTGTGACATAGTACGTCTGTTCTTTTTCTGAGAGGGTAAAAGTAAAGTTTTCTGAGTGAGTACTTCCTCCAACTTCAAAAGTAGCTTGCACATAAGCAATGAGTGAGTCTCCTTCATTTTTAAGATAAATATAGTCGATAGTTTTAAATTTTGTATTAGACACAACAGTGATATCTGGTGCAATTAAATTTAAATTATCTTGATTGCTAGTATAATTTGTAAAGAAAATCGTAAGAAATTTCTCTACCTTCTTATGTTCTGAGTCAGAGAATTGATCTGTCGCAGATAATTTTAGTTTTTCTTCTTCGTTAAACTGTCCAGCTTGATAAGATGTTAAAGCAGAGAACCAAGGTAGTCCGGATATAAAGAATTTTCCATCTTTTCTTCCAAAAGGTATGTTGAAACCTGTCTGGTATTCTTTGGTATTCTCATTATTAATCTTTTCTTTGTATTTAATCTTATATCTGGCAATATTATCCTCTACAGTCAGTAATTGAGATGAGACAAGTTCACTTGGATTTCGAATTTGACCTTGTGATTTGATATCAGGAACAAAGTTGTAGAAGTTTTCTAATCGTTTAACTTGCTCTTGTTGCTTATCGGTATCTTGGGAGAGAGTAAAATAAGCATAAACATAGTCATTCAGATAGTATTGAAGTTGATAGTTGTATTGATCGGGCTCCATTTTAGTCTGATTTGAAGTGGTGTCTATGTTTTTAAGACTGTCTTGTAGAGAAGTGACTTGGTTTGAAAGAGTAATAGCTCGGAAAGAACCCATTAGACCAATAAAAAGGAGGAAAAAAATTCCTCCGATCATAGCTATGTTTACAGTCTTTTTATTTACAATTTTTAATTTTGGTGGTTTTCCTTTCTTCTCTTTCTTTTCAAAATTTGAGAGATAATCTCTAATTTTTAGTAGGTAGTTCTTTGATTTATTCATAGACACTCCTTTTAAATATTAGCTAATTCAATAAATTTTGAACCTTTTGCATAAAGCCGTTTATTGGCTTTTTCAATCTCCCCGTTGATGAAGTAGTATCCTCGCAATTCATTTTGTAGCTGCTCTACTAGATCTTGTTTTAGTTCTTTAACTTCTTCTTTTTTGAGGAGAGCATTTAACTCACCAGCTTTTGTCCAAGCCTGGTTGTAATCCTTTTTCTTGAGTAATTCCCCAAATTCATAGGAAAGTTGACAGACTTTCTTTTCAAATTGTGTTTTTGTAGTCATAGTTATTTCCTTTCTAAATATTTCTTGATTGACTTTAATAGTTTTTTGAATATAGGTTATGAGAGAAGGACGCATGTGTGAGTTGAAATCAATTAACTCGCCATCTATTGTGAAAAGTGCATGCTCGTATGAATAAAATCCTCTTGAGTTAGGAGATTCTTCTCTAGATTTTGCACCACATTCATAGTAATAATCTTTTCCTTTTCGTAAAAGGATATAGAATGTCCAAAATTCTTTATCAGGTAACAGAAAAAGATCTTCCTTATATATTTTCTTAAACATTAGTTTTCTAATAGGTCTTCATAACCTAATGCTTGGTAAATAAAGTCAGAGTCAAACCAGAGCCAGTCATTAATTTGTACTTCGGTTGGAATGTCTCCTGAAAAGATGTCCTCACAAATTGTGGTTAAGACATCCATTCCTCCTCGCTCGCGAACGGTGTTTAATGTATCTAGAGCACCAGCCCATGCTTTAAAGTTATCAAGTGAACTTAATTCTACTTTATATTCCATGGATAATTCCTTTCTATGTTTCGTATTGTATATTTGCTTTAATAAGATTTAGCATTGCATTCCCTCGATCTGTGATTTCTCCGCTGTTTTGAATCATTTTCATGTATTCCGTCTGCATGATTTTATCCGCTTCATTCACGAGTGCTAAGGAGTTCGACACCTGATGGGTTAGCCAGCGAATAGTACGCTCAAAACTGTAAGGTTGTGGACTTGTTGATAGTTTTAAAGGTTCAACACCTCCAAAAAGTGTTTGCCATTTTTCGTCTGGTTTATAAGCTCCGAATTGATTAGTGCCATTATAGACTTGAATTTCTTTATTAACGACACCACGGGCAATTTCTCCAAGATCCACTCCATTGACATATTCCTCGATTGTACCTTGTGCTTTTTGGTCGGAAAAGCGAATTTCATAGCGATTCCAGATACCAAAAATCTCCAAGGATTCTTCCAAGGAGATGTTTTCCTGTTGAGCAAGTTCGTAGCGTTTTTCATAGAAGTTGAAGTAGAGTTGACTTTGACGGGAACCAAAATAAATAGATAGTCCGTGATTTGCTTCCATGTCTTCATTATTTGTAAAAGAACCTCCACCAGTAACATTCCATTTTTTAAGTGACTTTAGGATGATTTCTTTTGCGTATAAGCGTTCTATTAACTCAGGGAGATGTATTTGTTCATCCTCTCTACCGAAACCCTTGTAGAGCTCGTCTAGGGCGATATCTAGTCGTTTAATTCGGCAATCTTCATAAGCATAAAGAAGATTTTGAAAGAATGTCTGCCAGGTTACTCCTTTATGTTCTAAAAGAACTTCCATCTCACGGCAACCTTGACCAGATAATTGAAGGCAAGCCTGAAAATCCTTTGTTTCGGTTTTATCAAAGAAATCAAAGATCCAAATATTTCCTCGTTGCCAGAGATGAGTGTAATTCATGAGCCGTGTTTCTTGTTCTGTGAATTCAGTGAGATGACAATAGAGAAAGTTTTTACAAAAGCTTTCTAGATCTCGTAGGGATGGGAATGAAATTCTTACATAGTCAATTCTAGCACGCAGTCTATTTTCTTCATAATCTTTATGAAATCCCAATTTCTCTTTAAGATTTCGGAACTTTTCGATAGTTAAACCTCGTTCTCCGGATTCATATGAACGGTAGGTTCTAGTTGGAAGATCAATAGCTTCTGCAAATTGTTTTTGACTCATTCCAGTTTCTTGACGAAATTTTTTAAGATTGAATGGGCTGATTTTATCCATTCATGAATATACCTCCTTTTTTAGAGTGACACACTTTTTTGACGAAAGTTACACACTTCTTGAAATCTGTAAACTCAACTCCCATAAGGAATGAAGAGGGGTGGAAGTGGCATTTTTACCAAATGTAACCCCCCTGTTAGAAAATGGGGGTTGAAGTTTCATCATGGACTAGGAACGTCGGTCTACGGTCTGCGCCTGACCTGTGGTCAGGCTTGCCCTTGCCCTTGTCCTAGCCCATGATGATTAATAATCGCTTCAACAGCTTTTGGATAAGATTTACGTCCGTCCTCATCAAATTGTGAGAGAATTTCAAGAAGGAGTTTTTCTTGGAAAGGTTCTACTAAAATAGCAGATTTGGAACGTTCAAAAGTCATTCCTTCTTCCTCTAATAGATAGATTATTTTCCGTAGTGTTGCCATTTTTAGATTGTACTCATCAGAAAAGTCTTTAAGGGTACGATTAGTAGTTTCAAGTTCCATATCAGACTCCTGTGTCTCTTTTTTAGTTTTAGTTTGCGATTGGAATTCTTCAAAGACAGAGAATTCTTCTCCTTCAAATTCTATAACTGGTATTTGTGAGTAAGCTTCATAGAAGGAGAAGCCTTGATCAAGTGGAACGTAAGGTGAGAAAAATTCACCCGCTAAATCACCGTTGTTAGCAATATAGCCCCTACCTTTTATACGGATTCCGTTGATTTCATCGAGCTTTTTAAATTCTTTTGTTTTATTAGCATCTCCAAACATCATGTCATATCCTGTTGATTCTAAATGACCGACGGAGAGACGCTTCATAAAGTTGTCTCTAAGAGCTGTTTTGATAAATTCACCATCAGGTCGTTGCATTGCAAAAATGATGAATACGCCTGCTTGACGACCTTCTAGAACGAGTTGTGATAGATATTCCATGAGTTCAGCTTGTTGGCTATAATCACGGTCGATTTTTGCCATGAGAGCAGCCCATTCGTCTACTAAAATGAACTTTGGTTTCATATCATAGTGCTTAAAGTTCTTACCAGCTTGAAACTTATGGGAAGAAGACATCAGTTTATAGCGCTTTTCCATAAACTCTACATTTTCTTTAAAACAGTTAATGATATCCTCTTTACTAGTAAAGACTCGGTTATGGAAAACAGCTATCTTTTTTAAACCAGCTAGGTCAGAGTTTTTGGGATCACAAATATCAATAAATCCAATTTTAGCGAGTGCATAGATGATAGTCATGAGGACAACAGTCTTCCCTCCACCAGTTCCACCACCAATGAGAAGGTGAGGTTCTTCAATAAAGTCCCAAGTCACATCTTTCATGAGTTGTAGTTTTGAACCTTTGACTATAACATTATCAATAGAGATACGACTATCAATACGATTGATGGCAATTTCATATTTGATAAAGCGTTTATCGAAAGTCTTATTTCGAAAATCTCCATTAAACATTACTTCAAGGGTAGAGCCAAGGTTTAAGAAACGATCTTGAAATTTATTCCCTTCTAAGATGAAGCTAATTTCAATTTTATATGGTGATTGTTTTAGATAAACTTGGGGAAGCTCAATCTTTTCACTAATCTTATTTTCTCGTTTAATTTTTTTGGATAGGTAGAGATTATTCTCCAATAAAAACCGAGATAAAATACGTAAGTTATTCATTTTTTGAAAGAAGAGTAGCTTCTCGTAACAAAGCTGATTAATGAACCAAGCAAGAATGGAAGAACTAAAGAATACAGCGCCTATAAAATAAGCTTGTGGTAGGGGATGAATTTTTAATTCTTCTAGATGAATGTAAGTATAAAGGCTAATAGCAAATAAAAAAGGAAACCACAGAATTAACCATGTGATTCCCTTAATTTTTCGGTGAATGATTCGAACTCTTTGTCCTCGATAGGTAAAGAGCTTCATAGTATCTCACCTCCTAATTTTCTTTTTTATGTTCTACGGTTTTGTTTTCCTTGGACGGAGTACCTCCTGTTTTTTTCTTGATTCTAGAAGCAAAAAGTTTGAAGATATCATTTCGATTTACGTGAGTATGCGTAATGACAATATCTTCTAGTTCAATTTCTTCACGATATTTTAGGCCGAGATCTTCAATTTCAGATTCGGACATATCTGCAATAGTAAAGAAGAGTGTCTGATGTTGTACAGAAGAATGAATCGCAACAACAATACCACGAACTTCTCCGGTATTAATTTGAGCGAATGAACCGTCAGGATTTCGTTGTGACCGATCCTCTTCAAAAATAATATCAGGTCCTTCAATACCCCGGAAAGTCAATTTGCCCAGAACTTGAGGGACATCTAAACCATCAGTGATGACGCGATAAGTTTTGTCAGCAATTTGTAGTTTTTCTCCGTAGTTTAATCCAATTTTAGCCATTTAATTTTCTCCTTTGTTTATTTATTTTTTCAGTACTAGTTTTTCAGCAAAAACATTAAGTGCAGGTGCAACAGAATTTCCATTCAGCGAAGTATCTGATAGGAAGATAGGGTTAACAACTTCTACAAGAGCATCTTCTGGGAAGACTGTGGTAGAAGCAGGTGTGATAACATGGAAGGAACCATGTGTTTCACTGTTTAAAATATGACGTTGATATTTACCTTCTTTTCCAAAGATAAAACGTGGGGCATTTCCCAATTTTTCATAGTAAGCTGGGCCGATAAATTCTGGTTTCATTTTTAGTGTTTCTGGGATCATAAGTATTTTCCTTTCTGATTGTAAAATAAAAAGAGCTAAGCTAATTGCTTCACTCTTGAATAATAATGAATAGAAAGTTTACGTTTAAACATTCTAGTATAAAATTGTACTTCACTTTGAGGGAAGCCAGTGGCCAGTGACTTTTTAGCTATAGTATCAAAATCATTTAGAGTTTGAGAATACAGTTGTGCTTTTAGCTTCTCAGATGAACGGAACATTCTATAAGTGAAGAGATAATTATTGTAAAGTCTTTTACATTGTGATGCGAAAAAAGTTTGTCATAGTTTTCTCCTTTATTATTTAAGTAAAAAGCTACTAAGAAATTTTGAAGATTTAGTAGCTTGAGAGTTAGTCTATCTAATAAGGATAGACAGCAGTAAAGAAAAGTTATTTGGTTGGAAAGAATACTCTTACCACGGTGGCAACGTTTAGCAAGGTGCTTTGCGTAAATTACCATCGCTTCCCCAGCCAATCTCAAAAGGTAGTCACTATCATACCCCATGGATTCTCTTACGCCCTTTGGCGAAGCCAGTTCACTTTACTATACGGAAAAGTGCGAAAGTCCGAAATGCGTGGAAGCCCACAAGAATGTTTTATATCTTCACTTCAACCATAAAGAGACTTGACTTTTCTTTCCAAAACATTTACAATAAAGGTACGAAGTTTAGTGTTTGTTTGGCAGTCAGTCTTCTGGTTGTCAGACGCACTTTTTATTAAATTTTCAAAGAACGAAGCCTTCTAAGATAAGGTTCTTATTTTTAGAAGTTATATACTCTATCGAATATATTTTTATTATATACTCAATCGAGTATATTGTCAAGTGCTTTTTGAAAAAATTTAAATTTTGAGGATAGTAAAATGGGATTTCCAGAGCGATTAAAAGAACTACGCTTAAAAAAAGGATTAACACAAAAAGAAATTGCAGAGGAATTTGGGATCAAGCAACCTAATTATCAGCAATGGGAAAGTGGAAAAAGAAAACCATCATCAGAGACCCTAGAGAAGTTTGCTAACTTTTTTGGAGTTACGATGGACTATCTTTCAGGTAATGAAGAAGATTTGGAAAATATTGAATTGCTTTTTCGTATGAATTCAAAAGGATTGACTGATGAGGAAAAAGAAATTTTTAAGAGAGAGTTGATTGAGTTTATGGAAAAAAGAAAGAAAGCATTTGAAAAAAAGTAAATTAAACAATTAGCTTTCTTTGTTCTATAATTACATCGATTAAAATGAGTGTTTCATAAATGGACGTAAAAAAAGAATTTTTGAAAATAATGTCTGAACAAAAAGAGATAGCCTTAGCGACATCTGTTGACATCTGTTAATGATGTCCTATGGAAGAATGAAAGCAAATTTTTTGATAATAGATGTAATTTTAAATATTTATTGAGAGGGAAAATATGTTTAATCTATTCGTACATAAAGGATTATACGAACCAAGTCCTTTTGAGCTAACAGAGACAGTGAAGGCTTATATAACAATAGCAGAGCCTAAAATAATTATTATATCACCAGGATATTTAAGTAATACGTCAAACACAACTAATTTATTATTACGTAATATTTTTTTAAACTGGACTTCTAAAAATGGAGATAGATATGTGGGGATAACTGCAGGAATGAACGGAGTAGATTCTATAGGGAATCCAACAAATCTAAACAATCACTGGGTTACATTGAATGCTAATAATATAAATATTATTTACTTTCGTAAACCTAGAGGCAGTAGTATGTCATATAGGACAAATAGAGATCATAAGAAGATGATTTTTTTTGCCGATTTTTTAACACCTAGTAAAAGCTCAAAACAAAGCTATGTATTAGATAAAAACAACCTGGATAATTTCATTAACAATATTAAAGTGAAAGCAGTAGCTACAGGGTCTTCTAATTTTAGCAAAACGACTTATTTGGGAAGTTCACGAGGTGATGCAGACAAGGGAGAATCTGATATTTTTATGTATTCGAAAGAAGATGATGGGAATAATGCTTTATTTCATAATTATTTAATGGAAACTCTGGATTCAAACGAAGAAAATAACACTAGTTCAGATTCGAACGAAGAATATAACGCTAGCTCAGATTCAAATGAAGAGAAAAATAATAGACAGAATTTAAATATTGAATCTAGTTTTGTGCCACAAATTTTATCACAGAGTTTAAAAATTGGAAATATACCGCCTCAAGCTACAAGAATATTATCGGGAAATTTATCTAGTGATGAAAAATATTTAACATGGATGCTTTATGCAACACTAAAAGATCAGCTATCATAAAAAACTTTAACTAAGTAATTTTAAGTATTATTTTAGATTAGCAGTACTTATATGGAGTAAAGTATTCTGTATTAGTTTAAATTTTTAAATTTTTTGAGTTTTGAAATGAAAGTCAGAATGTTATAATCTTCAGTGGACAACTGTCCACTTTTTTTGTATAATAAACTCAACCAAATTGGTTTAGTTATGTAAATTGTGACTTAAAGGAGGTACTGTTCGTTGGATGAATTGTATTCAAGAGTAAGTGAAATCACAAAACAAGTACTTTATCCCTTTATGAAAGAGGAAGAAATTTCAATACTGAACTACCACTTTCGCTATTATTTTGAACATTGCATTCATGAGAATAACATTAAAGTTATCAGTCACCACTTTTCAAATCATAAAATTGAAGGTTTGACAGTTATTGATAAACTAGGAACAAGCTTTTCCTATGAGCAAGACAATCCTGTAACCAAACGTCACTTTACTTTGTGTCATGAATTAGGCCATTTTATATTGAAACACGATGGTTCCTATTTTACAGAGTCGGTGGATAATCAGGAATCTATTTTAGAGCGAGAAGCCAATGTATTTTCAGCTATTGTTCTGATGCCTGATATTGTGCTACTATCCAAGATTTACTACTCTTGTGATTCTTTTCAAAAGGTCAAAGAGGAGTTAGAAGTTTCAAAGCAGGCACTTTATTTCCGACTGATTGACTTGTTGAGAGTTTACAAAGTAGATACTGAATCAGCCATCAAACAGGCAATGGATGAATACCTAGACGGTCAAAATGCCTCCCTTCACAATTACTTTTATCAACTAAAAGAAATGATGATTGAAGAGTTTAATCACTACCAACCCTCACTTATAGCACGGATAAAAAAGAGATTGAAAAAAAACAATTTCGTTACGAGTCGAGAATTACCAGAATTGCTCGACCAGACAAGGTGGGACGAGATTAGAGCAGTAAAGAAATTTAAGGTATGGCTTGTTTACAATAAGGGAAAATCTTTAGCCTATGTGTGGGATAGTGAAAAATTATCAGATGCAGAAGCTAGAAGGAAAGCAGGGTTACAACTACTGTTAATTTAAAAAAATTATATTATGTTTAGGATAAAGGTTAAAGATTTTTTGTTAATTATCAGATTATTAAAATAATCCTACGGATTTTAAATAAATTAACGTGGTATAGTTAATAATTTTTTCCAAAGCACAATAGATACCTATTTTTATAGAGACAAAAAAAGAGTTTATTTTGAACTCTTTTTTTGCTATTCA
>ERZ772932.808-NODE-808-length-16039-cov-2.849162_pt1 | contig 16039 bp, 16 predicted proteins | sample MGYA00511684_ERZ772932 | MGnify/ENA primary metagenome ERZ772932 (study PRJEB29015, sample SAMEA2738078) | human oral metagenome | biome: human oral; feature: human-associated habitat; material: saliva | place: China | collected 2210 ...
CGAATCAAGCGCTTAACGCGTCAGACGGTTTGGTGGAGAAGATTGTGCGTGAGACTATGCCGCAGGCAGTGCGACAATTGCTTAACCAAATTCTTTTTAGCACCAAGAAGGTAAACAACGCTACGCAGCTTGTTGGTCCTTTCGTTGACAAGGTTGCAACGGCCGTTCCCCTTTCAAAAGTGCCGACTTTCGAGGAACTGAATAAGGGAATGAAAGCAAAGGTTCTTGAAAGTGGCATAGATGGCGAACACCTTTGTTGGGTCATGACAAAGAGCATGCAGGCTGTTCTTGAGGGACAGCCAATCAATAAGAACGGCGTCTTTTTGCCAATGATCCAGAATGGAATGTTGTGCGGTTTGCCGGTTTACACAACGAACGAAATGCGCGTTGAGGACAACACAGGCGGCACGCCAAAGACGATAGAATACATTGGGCTTGGCGATTGGCGCTATCAGCCGATGGGGCTTTTCGGCGACTTGCGTTTCATCGTCGACCCGTTCACGGCGGCGGACAAGGATTCTGTAGTTTTTCATCTTAACGCAGATTATGCAACGAAGACGTTGCGTCCTGAAGCCTTCACCCTTGGAAAAGTTGCGCCTTAATAAATAGCGTATGCAAGCTGCAGTAGATTTAGACTTGTTCAAAAAGCACGTAAGAGCGGACGACTTCGCGGACGATGACGCGTACCTTGCGCACTTGTTAGCCACAGCCGAGCAGGCCGTGGTTAACGAGACGCAACGCAGTCGCGATGAGTTGGTGGAGATTGGCGGCGGCCAATGGCCACAGCCTATAAGGCACGCAATCATGATGCTTGGCGCACACTGGTACAATCAGAGAGAGAGCGCAAGTAGTGCGCAATTTAGCGAAGTTCCTAATGCGCTGCAGGCCCTTGTCAAACCTTACAGAAAGTTGGTGAAATGAGAGCAGGCGCTTTGAAATATCGTCTAATCCTACTGCGGCCAACGGCAACGGCGGACGAATACGGCGCAGAAGCTACAGAATACGAGCAGACGCGAATAGTACACGCTGAAAGAGTGAAGCAGATAGGCGCTCGCAATGAAGAAGTCGGTGAACACTTCGCCGATTATCGAACAGAATTTAATATTCGCGACGCTCACGAAGTAGCGGAGAATTGGCGCGTACGTCAAGTCGGCGGATACCTTTACACGGTAGTGGCGATAATTCCAAACATTGACCGCGGCATGCAAACATTGGTATGCGTACGCGTAAATGAGTAAGACGCGATGAGTAACGTTCGAGATATTGAAAAGCCCTTCAAAGAAGTATTTGAGGCCTTAGAGCCAAAGCAGCAGCGCAAGGCAATGAGAACTGCGATACGTACAGAGGGCGGACTTCTGAAAAAAGCGGCGCAAGCGCGAATAGCAGCAAGCGGACTTGGCAGCGGCACTTTGAAGAATATTTCGAGCGGCGTTCGTCTGCGTGTTTACCCAGACAAGTACGGCCTTGGCTTTATGGTCAGCGTCAAACCACACGGGCGGAAAAAGGGTTTTCACAGAAACCGCCGAAATTTAGAAAAGCCCGTTTTAATGTGGGCGGAAGACGGCACGCGCCAGCGTCGTATAGGTAAAAAGATTGGTTCTTTTTCCTTTGAAAATCCGCTTACGGGCAAAAAAACTACAAGGTACGTTAGAGGCGGCGCAAACCGCGGCAAGATGAGGCGTTATGCTTTTCTCGAAACGACCGAGCGGCAAGAGGCGGAGAATGTGGAAACGCGTTTGTTTGGAAAGTTTCAAGACAATTTGACAACAGAGGCGCGTAAGCGCGACCTCCTATAATTGAGAAAATGGCAATACGAAAAACTTCTCTAAGCGCAGGCGCTATAATTCGCGATTTGCTTTTGTCAAATGAAGAGGTAAAGAAGCGTACGCGCAAAGTCTTTCCAATCGTGACAGATGAGGCTGCTTTGCCTTACATTCTGTATAGGCGCGCCGCATTTGACCAAACGCCAACAAAAGCAGGATCACCAGCCGCAAATGCTGTGACAATGGAGATTTTTTGCTTTACACAGGACTATGCGGGCAGCGTAGATTTGGCCGAGGCGGTACGGGCGGCGTTGGATTATGCCACAGCCGAGAAGGGCGATTTGTGTATGAGGAGTTGCGTTTTGGTAGACGCAGAAGAGATATTCGAAGACGACGCCTTTGTGCAGCGTCTTATATTTCACGTAAAAGTTTAATCATTTAATATTTAGAATATGAGTTATATTAATGGTAGTAATCTTCTCTTGAAGGTTGGCGGCAAGGCGATAGGCCACTGCACGAGCCACACAATTACGTTTAATAGCGAAACAAAGGACCACGCGGTTAAGCCGCCTTTTGAAGAAGCGGCAAGCAGCGGTCTTTGGAAGGGCAAAGGCGTTTCAGGTCTTTCGATTTCGATTAGCTTCGAAGGATTGCGCTTCCTGGGTGAGACGGAAAACGGCCACGCGGAGCTTGCGCCGCTTTGGGGCGCAGGGAAAGAGGTTGAGGTTGAAGCCTTTCAGCGAGGCGAGGCTAACCCCTATTTGAAGGGAAAGTTTGTTATAGCTTCGCTTGAAGAGTCTGCACCGGCACAAGACGATGCTACGTTTAGCGGCACGTTGGAGAATGCAGGCGAACCTACTCTTTATCCGGGAAAAGTGTAACGTTTTATTGAGTGAGCGGCGCAAATGCTGTGCTGCTCTCTTCTTTTTTTACACAGGCTATCAAAAAAAATGGAGGAAAGAGTAATAAATGGCTCTGATCTTTTAATCCGTTATAACGGTTTTGACGTTGCGTACTGCACGAGCCACACGGTTACATTTAACAGCGAGACGAAAGCGCGCGCTGTTAAGCCGATTTCCGAACTTACGAAAAGCGATGAAGCGTGGAAAGATCAAGGCGTTACTGCACTTTCCGTTTCAATCAATTTTGAGGGTTTGCGCACCGTTGCCGATTTTCGGTTTGATTATCTTTTACAGAAATTTCACAAAGGCACTGCGTTTAACATTGAAGCGTATCAGCGCGGCGAATCGATCCCGTATATGTTTGGCGAATTTGTCCTCACTTCTTTAGAAGTGACGGCAGCAGCACTTGAGGATGTAGTATACAAAGGGACTTTTGAAAGTTCTGCGAAGTTTATTTATAATGAATACAGGAATGATTTTTTATAAAAACAGAAAAAAATGAAGAAAACACAAATAACAATTAACGGGAAACGTTACCCCTGCCGATTGACAATGGGGGCGATGTTGCGCTTCAAACAAGAGTACGGCAAGGAAGCGACAGAGATAGAGGATGGCAATGTTAGTGAAATGTGCGCGTTGCTTTGGCTTAGTGTCAAATCGTCTTGCTCCGCCGATGGTGTCGAGTTTGATTTATCGTTGATCGACTTTGCCGACAGATTGAGCAAAGACGATTTGACGAAATGGGCGGCCGACTTATCAGATGAGGCAATAACAGACGACGCGGCCGCCGAAAAAAAAAGCCGTTAAATATCTATGAGTTGTTGGGGGTGGCTTTAGCAAATGTCAGGCTTTCTTTTGATGATTTTTGCAGGCTCACCCCCGACGAGTTTTCGGCGATTTACAAAGAGTATCAAGCAGCGCAGGAGGCGCGATATAAGGACGAGTGGGAAAGAATGCGACTATTGGCGACAATTGCGATTCAGCCGCATGTAAAAAATAAGCTAACACCTCAAAAAGTCTTGCCGTTTTCGTGGGATGAAGGCGAAAAAAAGAAGCAAAAGCCCGCCGAGGTTTTGACGGCCGAGGAACACCGCAAGAGATTCGAAGAATTTATGAAAATGCGAAGAGAGTATGGCGAAAGAGATAAAATTTAACGTAAAACTTTCCGTAGACGGCAAAGAGCAGCTGGTTTCAGCAACGACAACCGTAGCAGATTTGCGAAAGGTGACGCAGTCAGCGCGCGCAGATGCCGCGCGTTTGCGTGATGAGTTGTTAAATTATACACAGTCCGTACAAGCAATACAGAATGTCGCGGGCGCGTTCTCTTCGCTTGCAGGCGTACTTAATAGCGTAACCGATGAAAGCCGTGCCTTTGGCGGAGCAATGCGCGTAGCCAACACGATGGCCGGCAAAGACGCGGCAGGATTCGAGAAACTCAAAGGGCAGGTTTCCGAACTTTCAAAACAAATACCTATTGCGCGTGATGCGTTGGCGAATGGCCTTTATCAGGTCGTAAGTAACGGTGTTCCCGAGGACAATTGGCTTGCGTTCCTTGGCACTTCTGCGAAGTCGTCAGTCGGTGGCGTTGCCGATTTGGGCGAGGTCGTAAAGGTCACCTCGACAATCGTAAAGAACTACGGCTTGGAATGGGCAGAAGCGCAAGATATTCAAGACAAAATCCAACTTACGGCCAAGAATGGTGTAACGTCCTTTGAGCAGTTGGCGCAAGCGTTGCCGAGCGTTACGGGTCAAGCCGCGCAGTTAGGCGTGTCTTTGGATGAAATGTTAGCCGTAATGAGTACGCTAACAGGCGTTACGGGTAACACTTCGGAAGTCTCGACGCAGTTAGGCAGCGTTTTGACCGCACTAACAAAAGAGACAGAGAAGTCGCAGCAGATGGCAAAGGAAATGGGAATTTCCTTTAACGCCGCAAGTGTGCAGGCGGCAGGCGGTTTACGCAACTTTTTGCAAGATTTAGACAAGTCAGTAACGGCGTACGCGTCAAAAAGTGGACAGCTCAAAGATTCAATTTACGCAAAACTCTTTGGCCGTTCTGAAGCTATGCGCATGGTCAATGCGCTAACAGGTCAGCTGCAGGCGAAATTCGATGAAAACATTACAGCCTTGCAGAATAGCGCGGGGACGATGGAAAACGCTTTTTCAAACGTTGCAAATACGGAGTCTGCGGAATTGCAAAAATTGACCAATAGATGGGCAGGGGTAAGCGATGCGATTTCAAATTGCGTTCGCTGGATTCAGCCGTTTCTAAATTTCGGCTCGCAATTCGGAATGACGGTGACTTCAATAGCCGCGGTAACTTTAGCGTTTAAGCGTTTGCACATTGCACAGAAGGCGGCGGCAGTCTCTCGAAAATTAGTAGACTGGGCGTCTTATGGAACGAATGCGACACGCGCAGCAGCAGCAAACAGAATTCTCGCAGGCTCTTTTACGTCAGTATCCGCAACCGCGCTGCAGGCAAAATTGGCCGTTCGCCAATTTTTGGCTTCAACCGCAATAGGCGTAGCGGTGGTTGCATTAGGCGCCGCACTCGCCTACTTTATGTCAAAAGCAGATGAGGCGGCGGAGGAAGTAAAAGAATTTAGCGATGCAGAGGACGCTTTCAAGGCAAAAGCGGGTGAAGTAAAAGTTGCTTTAGATGGAGAGCGAAAGAAATTAGAGGGGTTAATAAAAGCTAAGAAAGACACTCGCAAAGAAGTAGATCATCTCAATAAGACTTACGGCGAAGTATTCGGCCAACACAAGACGGCGGCTGAATGGTACGATATTTTAACGCGCAAAAGCAAAATTTATGCGCGGCAGGTAGGTTACGAGGCTAAGGTGCGCGTACTCTCTACGCGTTTAGCAGAGGCGCAACTTGAATTGGAAGAAAACTATTTGCGGCGTCGTGAGCTTTGGGCAAAAGGGCAGGCACAGCGGACAGAAAAGCGCGTCGCAGTTGATACGCAAACTGACAAAGTCACTTCTTACGAAGTGCGGTATGACACGGCGGCATACACGGCTTTGAAAAAGGCAGCAGCGGGAAAACCCGCTGAAATTCAGCGTTTACAAGCAGAACTTACAAAAGCCGCGCAGCAATTTGCAAGCACTTCGGCAGAGTTGTCCGCGCCAATCCAAAATGGCGGAAATGGTAAAGGGAAAGGCAAAGACAAGAGTAAAGGCGCAAAGGAAAAAAAGCCCGTATCCAATCCAAAAACGCTTGAGGAACTCAACACAAATATTGACTATTACAAGAAGAAGATAGCCACGGCGAGCGACGCGGAGAAAGAGAAAATCCGCGCAAATATCCAAATTTGGCAAAAGAAGAAAGACGCTATCGAGTTAGCGCAAAAGGCGGCGGAACGTCCTTTGAAAATCGAGACGCTGGAGGACACGGAAAAGGAAATTAACTATTTGCAGGCGGCGCGCAAATTGGCGACAAAAGACCAAATCGCGTTATACGACAAGCAGATAGCGAAAGTAGAGCTTCTCGCTGCAACGATGCAACGCCCTGAAACGTTGCAGAGCCTACAAGATGTAGACAAGGAGGTAGAGTATCAGCAGAAATTAAGAGCGACAGCGTCAAAAGAGCAGATAGGCGATATTGATAAGGAAATAAAGCGCCTTTCGATTTTGCGTAACCATATTGAAAACGCGGGTGTTATCGAAATGCCCGATGAGGCGTTACGCTCTTTTGACCAACTTAACGCGAAATTGTCTTATTACAATGAGTTGCTGCAGCAGGCTACAATAGACGATCGCGCAGAAATTCAAAAGCATATTTCCGACTTAGAGGCGATAAAGAAGGCGTGGGACGAGGCTCTCGCGACAATGCGAAAGCCCGCCGATATTAGCGCGCTTTCTACTTTGTCGCAACTTGATGATGCTATACGTTACTATCAAGACGTACAGACGCGACAGACGGAGGAGGAAATATCAAATACGCAGCGCGTAATAAATGCGCTTGAGAAAAAGCGCGCAGCCTTGCAGCGGAGTGTTGATTTGCCTAAAATGCAGGCAGAGGTCGGACAGATACAAGATTTGCCCGAGCGTGAAATGAAAATCAAAATCCGCGCAATAGGCGTGGAGGCGCTCACGGAGAAAATCCGCGAGCTGAAAACGATGCTCGCGGACGAGCAAAACCCGCTAACAGATGAGCAAAAAAAGTCTGTTGAAGACTTGATTAGTACGTACAACGATTGGCGGCAAGAATCTGTGAGTACGTTTGACGAAATACGTAAAGGTTGGTCGGGCGTGGAAGGTATTGCAGAAGGTATAACAACACTTTCCTCAATCCTTGAGGGCAACGCGAATGCATGGCAGGTTATTTCAGGAGTTGTAAACGCCTTCTTCTCAATAATGGATGGTTTTTCAAAAATTGTTGATATAGTAAACGCTTTCACAATAGCGACAGAGGGCAGCGCAGTAGCACAAGCAGCAAGCGCAGCAGCATCCACAGCAAGCGCAGCAGCGACAGCTGCAGACACTTCTGCTTCAATAGCCAATACGGCCGCAAAGTCGGGCGAAGCGATTGCGGAGGCAACAAAGAGCGGCTCAAAATTGCCGTTCCCTACAAACCTAATTGCGATAGGTGCAGGCGTTGCGGCAGTTGTTGCCGCTTTGGCACTAATTGGTCGCTTTGAGAGTGGCGGAATTGTCGGAGGAAACTCACCAACTGGCGACAAGCTGCTCGCACGCGTCAATAGCGGCGAAATGATATTAAACAAGAATCAGCAGCACAAGTTGTGGAAAATGATAAATGCGCCGCGGTTGACTTATCCTAAAGTTGTTACGCCAAAATTGCAGCCAAACTACACATTCAACGCAATGGCAGTGCATACAGCGAGAGAGACAGGCGGGAATTTCCGCTTTGAGGTTGAGGGTCGAAAATTAGTTGCAGTATTATCAAACGAGACGCGGCTGGCGAGCAAGAGCGGCCGTCGAACAAACATAATAGGATAGACTATGTTTTTGTATGGAAGTTTCATAAATAAGCGTGGCGAAAAGATAACCGTAAATATTTTGACGAATAAAGACAGGTCAAAGTCTTTAGAGATTGGCGGCTCGGAAAAACGCGTCTACTTCACGGGTGACCCCGTGGAAATTACGGGCGAAATAAACAACACTTTCGACCACTTAATCAGACACAGCGCAACAATTCATTTGCTTGCAGCAGAATTTATGCCTGACCTTTTCCAAACCAATGCGCGCGATTCTGTTGTAAACATTTTTCGCAACGATGTTTGTATTTTCGCAGGCTTTTTAGAGCCGCAAGTATACAGTCAACAATACAACGCGCGCTATGATGAGTTAGAGCTTTCTTGTATCGACGCTCTTTCCGCGCTGCAATACTCGAGCTACAAAGACGTATCGAGCAAGACGGACTACGCGACGATTAAGCCGCAGGCGCAGCAGCGCACATTTTACGATATTATATTATCAATACTCGATGGCGTTTGCGCAGGCTTGGATATTAGCGGAATTTCTGTGCCGCGTTTTCTCTTCGACGGTTCAAAGAGGATGAGCGCAGAGGAAACTTCGCCCGATGTCTTCAAAGGTATTTCTATTTCCGAATTGTTGTTTTTAGGCGAAAAAGAGACAGACGTATGGAAACAGCAGGCAGTAGTAGAAGAGATTATGCGTTATCTAAACTTGCATATTATGCAGGTAGGTTTCGATTTTTACATTTTTTCTTGGCGAATGTTTTCGGCTGGTCTTGCGTTTTCTTGGCAGAACTTAAAGACGGGTGAGACGTTGGAAGCAGCGCATAAGGATGTGGAGATTTCGCTAAACAACGTAACAGATAGCGATACGAGTATCAGCGTTGGCGAAGTGTACAACAAAGTTTCCGTTACTTGCAAGATAGAAGCGCGTGAAAGCGTTGTAGAAGCCCCCTTGGAAGAAAGCGCGTTAGGAGATTATTATCCACGTTTTCAAAAATACTGCACGGAAATTTCAGTAGATGGACAAGGCAATCGTGCGATTGATGCCTTCTACAAGTTGACGCATGACAAAGACACTACATTTGAAGGCGCAAGTATTACCGATTGGTTTGTGCGTGTCAAGAAAAGTAAAAATTGGATTTTCCCAAATGTCGGCGACATTGAGGATGACCTTGTCGAAGACGTTTGCAAAGACGGCGAAAATCAGCATATTATTCCAAATCATTTAGGAACAGCAGGCGGCGCGGCGATTATTTCCCTTGGCGGTTTGGAAACAAAAATGGAGAAAACGGACAACACACCGCCTGCAAAAGTGCCAATGACCGACTACATGATATTTGCCGTAAGGGGAAACGGCAAAGACAAAAAAGAAGATACGTATCCATACGAAGAGGTAATAAAGGCTCAAATGCCGATGGCTTTGTACAACGGCAACGCCGCGGGCGGTGTCTTTTCGCCCGCCGATGACGAGACTACAAACTACATTGTATTTTCGGGAAAAATCATCTTAAATCCGCTTATGAGGATGAGTGCGCCTTTTCACGAATGCGCGCAAAAAGATTGGAAAAACATACACTTCTACGATGAAGTCGGCGACCACTTGCGCAAGACGGTATACTCAAAGACGCATGAGGACGGCAGATATTATACGCGTAAATATTGGGAGGCAAAAACGCCTCTCGATGAAGTTGTCGTTGCTCCGATGTCTTACGGCCTTATTCCATTTTCAAACAAGGGGCAAGAGCTTTTCGAGTTCACGTATAGCGCAGCAGGTGACGCAACGGACAAGATTTCAAAAGTTGCCGTCCTTGCGTGCATGTTGATTATTGGCGACAAGTGCGTGGTCGAAAGTGGAAAACAAGGACAGGTGGGCGACTTCGAGTGGCGCAAATACAAGCCTTTGAGCGAGTGCGCAAACGAGGATGAGTATTACCAGCAATGCTTCTACATCGGCTTTGACCCAAAAATAGGCGACAAGCTCATCGGAAAAGAATACGATATTCAGAATAATATTTTTTACACTTTCGGAATAGACGCAGAAGGTACAGCTATTCCGATACGCAAGGCGGACAAGGTTAGCGGCGCAGTAAAATTTCTGATTTTAGGCCCAGTCAACACGATTTGGGACGGGGTTACCCGCCGCCACCCTACATTCTTTAGGCACACGAAGTGGGGCGTCAAAAGCGTTCCACTGCTTGCGCACGTCAGCAATATTTTGCTAAAATCTTTTGAGATTAAGACGTATAGCGACAACGGCAAAATGGATAACGTGGCTAACAATGATGTAATTTACACAAGCGACACGCGCGAGGAGTTTTCCAACGGAAAAGATATTGAATTTAAGATAACTTCTGCGCTCACGGCGGAGGAGTGTAAGCGCTTAAATGTGCGCAACACGATAAATATTTCCACGCCTACAAACGAGGTAACAGGCGAGGCGCTTTTGACAATTTACGACACACTCTTTGCCGAGACGGCGAAGCCCGAGCAGTTGTATGTAAACGCGTACTATATGGAGTATCACATGCCGCGTATCACCTTGTCGCAGCGCCTAACCGACACAGTAGACGCGGTCGGATATTTCTATAAATACCGTCACCCCGCCTTAGATAAGTCACTATTTGTGCAAAGTATTAGCCACAACTTGATGCACGGCGAAGCCGCACTTTTGTTGAAAACAGCCGCAATGTTAGATGATTGAGTTATGATTGATGTTAAGATAATAACCAAGCCAAAAGTACGCGAAGGCGCACAAGGCGCAGCAGGTGCAAACCGATACGCAGGCAGCGGCGCGACGGATGAGGCCAAGCACGCAATGCGCGCAGATAAGGCAGATAAGGCAGATTTCGCCGAGATCGCCGAGTATGCCGCCCGCAGCGGCTACGCAAGCCGCGCAGCTTTCGCCGATGATGCCGACAAGTGGGACGGCGAACAATTTGACGACTATTTAGACCAACCTACGCGCAAGGCAGACGCGCCTACATTCGAGGGCGTCACGGCCGCAAAGTTCGGCGGCAAAACACCCTTTGTCGATGGCGTAACGGGTCAAGGCTATAAGATGTGGGAAGATGCAGCAGGCTCACATGCGTGCCTTGATGAGTTGACCCTTCGGCGCAGCATGACTGTCCCCGAGTTGCGTTTTAATAGAGTAAGCGTATACACGGGTATTCGCTGGGACACTTGCGGCGGCGGCTTGATTGAAGAAGTTTTGCAAAAAACAGCAAGCGCGGGCGCGGCGTACTTGAAACTTGAAGACGGCGAAGCAGGCGCTATCGAAGTCGGCGACCTTTGCATGGGAATTTGGCACGACACAGCAGGCGGCAACGCCACGGCGACAACGGACGATAGGCGCGGGCGATTTGCCTTTCGCGGTTTTAAGACCGTATTTTTTAGAATAGACACTATACCGCAACAAGACGACGCGGGCAAGGATAATAGCGATAAGCACTACTTCACCTATGTTTTGCGCGCTGATGCCGCGCAGATTCACCCCTTTGCGCAAATGCACTTTGCCGCGCGGGGTAATGTAAGCAACGCGGAACGGCAGGCCTTCACGTACACAACGACAGAGTACACATTAATGCTTGCAGGCGTAAACGATTGGGAATTTTCGGAAAACAATTACAAGCGAATAGCAGGGCGGCTTGATGGTTTTTCTTTTGCCGGCAAAGCCTTTCACGGCCACGGCGAAGTGCTTTGCGATGCCTACATTTACGGAGCAATTGAGCAGTTCGAGAACGCGCCTATTGAAGCAGTATTGCATTCATCGAGAGGCGAAACGCTTGTAGAGGGTGAGGAAACAGCGCTATCTATTTCAGTGCGCAAAGGCTTTGCCGATATTACAGATAGCGTCACAGATTGGCAGTTACTTTCAGATGCTGGAATGATGCGCGCAAATGTGCATTTTCCGACAACGATAACTTACAATGACTTGTCGAAAAATAGCGCAAGTACATTATTCACAGCCACGGGACGGACGCAAGACGGTAAAACCTTGCGCGCGTCTTTGGCGATTAAGAAAGTGAAGAACGGCGAACAGCCGATAGTATTGCAAGCCTACATAGCGCGCGGCAGCAACTTTTACCGCGAGGGACAAGCCTTTGTGGCAGAAATGAAGGCAGCAGTTTTCCGTGGCGGAAAGGATGTCACAAGCGAATTTTCAAGCGCGCAAATTGTTTGGACAAGAGAAAGCGAAGCAGGCACAGCGGCGGACGAGGCGTGGAATTTCGCGCACACGACAACGCGCGATAGGTTAACAATAGGCGCGGCAGACCTTAGCGGCGAAACGTCTTTTATCGTCTCTCTCTACGATGAGGCAGGCAGAGCGCAAGGCGCGCGCAGAGTTGGATTCTGAAAAAACATTAGATAAAATGGCGAAACTTGGACAAGAAAGGATAGGTTTTCATCAGATTATGGACGGCCGCGACGGCGCAAGCGTGCGCTATTTGCGCTTGAATATCAGTTTATCCTTGCCGCTCTCGCGGTGGGAAGACCACGGCACGCAAGGCGCGCAGTCGGTTTGGGAAAATGTGCAAAATGTCAGTGAGTTGCGCGTGGGGGATGCTTGCATCCTCAAAGGCAGCGTAGCGGACAAAAAAGAGGCTACGGGCTTTTTGCATATGACAATAAAGGCGATAGACGGAGCCAAGGTGACCTGCAGCGGAGAGTTCTTCGTATACGCAGAGCCAGGCGAAGACGGAAAGAAGGGAGACAAAGGCGACAAGGGCGAGGCAGGAGAACGCGGCCTTGATGGCCCGCTTTTTTACCCCGCGGGCGTTTGGGATGCGGCAAAAACCTATGCACGAAATACAGAGTCTGTCCCCTATGTGCTTTGGCCTGACGCGGACAACGGTTCTTATTATATGTTAGCCGCGCAGTCTTCGCGCGGTCAGCAGCCTAACACGGCTGCAGGTGCTACTGCTTGGCGTAAGGTCAACTATTTGCAAGAAGTTTTCGCAAAGGCGCTTGTTGCGCAATTTGGCCAAATTGGCGGAGTGATTTTTGCAGGTGATTACGCGATTTCGCGCCAAGGCACAATAAATGGTGCAGCCTCAACCGATTTCAAGCGTTTTAACGCGAATAACCCAAACAGCGGCGGCGGCTTTGTGCCGAATCTGTGCCTTGACTTCAGGACGGGTACAGCTTATTTGAATAAGGCCGTTTTGCGCGGCCAACTTAACGGCGTAACAGGCACTTTTGAGACCCTCACAGGCGTAAACAAAGGCGGCGCTTGGATGGGCAGTATAACATTTGCCCCCGCTGGTATTGGCCTAATCATTAACGGAATGACAAACTTTGTAGACTTGATGAGGTTGCGAAATGATGTCGTTCAAGAGCGTTACAAAGTTGTCGACGGCGCCACGCGCGAGGCGTTCATTATGGCAGGCGGAATGTACGTGCAAAACGCGTTTGGCGCTTGCAAACAAACCGCGATCTACATAGACGGAGACGGGACAATAATGCACGAACACTACGAGGGTTTGAGTGGTTATCGTTTTACCGATATTCCAATGCAGCACAAGACGGCCTCGAATGGCCGCGAGGTTTACGAAATTTCCTTACTAAATAATGCGGCTTTTTGCGACAATATACCCGTGGATTTAGTTGTGATAAATACAACTACGCCGCGTTACTATCAACTCAAAATTCCACTTGTATACAGCGGAAAAAAGGTAACAGTAATAAACACGAATCTAAACGGCGCGGCGGTAACGATTCTTTGTAATGGCCGCGATGTAGGCCTCGCCGCAGGTAAACAATGTACGTTTACGTTTGTACATCAAAATTGGAGCAACGGCGCACCCTTCGCTCACGAGACGCCGCACGTTGCGCAAACGCCTGGTGCAGGTTGGTATCCATCCGCGATTGGCGGTTATTAAAAAAAAGATGAGAGCATGAAAAAGTACACAAGAGCACCTTTACCTTTTCAGGGACAGAAACGATATTTTTTGCGCGACTTCGCAAAAGTTGTCAGTCTTTACCCCGAAGAGACTACGTTTGTAGATTTATTCGGAGGAAGTGGTTTGTTGGCGCACACGGCAAAATACGCAAGTCCTTCAGCGAGGGTAATTTACAATGATTTCGACAACTACGCGGCTCGATTGGCGGCAATTCCTCAAACCAACAAGATACGCGCAGAGATAGGCTCAATTCTGGAAGATTGCACGCCAAAGAAACGAATACCAGAAGAGCAGCGTTCGCAAATATTGGCGACAATCAAGCGAGAAGAAGACGCAGGCAATTTCATAGATTACAAAACACTTTCAGGGTCTATTTTGTTTTCCGCCCGCTTTTCAACAAGCTTTGCCGATTTGTTAAAGCAGTGTTTTTATTACAACAACAAAACATTGCCGCTAAGCGCTGAAGGCTATCTTGAAGGCGTCGAACGGGTGAGCGAAGATTACAAGACGCTTGCAGCGAGATTTGCCGATGATAAGACGGCCGTCTTCATTTGCGACCCGCCCTATTTGTCAACCGATTGCAAAAGCTACGAAAGCTATTGGAAATTAACGGACTACTTGGATGTAGTGTCTTTGTTTGAAAATAGGCACTTTATATATTTCACATCCAACAAGTCGCAGATTGTCGAGCTGTTTTCGGCCTTAGAAAAATTCGGCACACGCAACCCGTTTGCGCAGTGTGAGAAAGTCGCGCGAAAGATGGTATTAGCGGCTGGAGAACGCGGCTACGAAGACCAAATGTTTTACACTTTGCCAAATTGGCGATAAAATAGAAAAGGATGACCTTACAAATTTTCGAATACATTTTATCCGCGATTACAGCAATAGGCGGCTGGGAGACGATCCGCTACTTTATCAACCGCAAGACGAACGCACGCAAGGAAGAGGCGGAGGCGGACAATGTCGAGTTCAGCGTTTTGCGTGAGGCGGTCAACTTTTTGCAAGAGCAGTTAAGAGACAAGGAGCAGCGCTTCGCTGAGCAGACGGAGCGATTGCGCAGCCTCAACAATGAAGTGTTAGAAATTACAAAGGAGAAGGCGCGCCTCGAGTTAGAGATACAGCGTTACAAATGCGTGGTGAAAGGTTGCGCGCACCGCGAACCGCAAAACAATTATTAAAAGAGGAGGAGATATGGCAAATTACAAGGTGTTAGTACCATTCATTTTGAAGTTTGAGGGTGGTTTTGCAAACGACCCGCACGACCGCGGCGGAGCAACGAACAAAGGCGTTACGCTTGCAACTTTCATTCAGTTTCGCCGCAACCACGGACGGACACGGCCAACGGTAGAAGATTTGAAGAGAATTTCCACAGATGAGTGGATGAGCATCTACAAGCAGTATTATTGGGATTTGGCGGCGGGCGATTTGATACACTCGCAAGCCGTTGCGAATATTATTGTCGATTGGACGTGGTGCAGCGGTCGGCACGCGCTCAAAGCAACGCAGCACGTATTAGGATTGACGCAGGACGGTGTTTTCGGCCCGCGCACTATCTTAGCGCTCAATGAGGCAGAGCCACGGGCCTTGTTTGACAAGCTGAAAGCCGCACGCCTTGCTTTCGTGGAGGCAATTGTAAGAAATAATCCAACGCAAGCGCGTTTCATTAACGGATGGCGCAGGCGAATTAACGCAATAACCTTTAACGGACTTTCGGTATGAGCAAAAATAGAATAATAATTGCGGCGCTTGCAATTGCGGCGCTTGCAGGCTGCAAAACGAAGCAGCACACAATAAAAGAGACGACGTACACAGACACGACACGCGTAACGCTTGATAGCACGAGAGTGACGAGCGAGAGCGCCTCAACAGAGACGACAGAGGTAATGCGCGCTGATAGTACGTTTGTTCGATTTGTAGAAGGTGGCGGCGTTGTCGAAATTGATAGCGCAGGCACAATGCACTTTTGGGGCGTTGCGTCCGTCAGGCACGGCCGGCACAGCCACGCACAACAACAACAGCAGCGCGCAGCCTCAAGCACGGCCACAACGTTGCGAAAGGATGAGAAGAAAGCAGTGCAGCAGGTGCAGCGCGAGGAAACACGGCCGCGACCTCAACAGAGGCGCCCGCTATTAGACAAAATGCTAATCAGTGTAGGACGCGCAGTTTGCTTTGCCGCCCTTGCATTCCTAATCTACATTTACCTAAAACGCAAAGTAAGATAGTAGTTCTTCATTTATCTTTTGTTTTGCCCGTACCCGCGTTTTTGCTGGTGCGGGCTTTTTCGTTCCACAGAAAATGCCTATCTTTGGATTATTCCGCGTACTTCTTTCAAAGAAAATGCAGTTGTTCTACAATAGTTCTACGAATTGCAATAGATAGATAGATAAAGCCTTGATAATTAGTTATAGTTGTGGTTTGATGTAGAAGTAAGATATAACAACCAAAAAATCATTCTACCTTTACACTCGCTTAACGGCAGTTAGGTAGATCCGCTAGCTCAGCTGGTAGAGCACAACACTTTTAATGTTGGGGTC
>ERZ772932.811-NODE-811-length-15974-cov-2.702934_pt1 | contig 15974 bp, 9 predicted proteins | sample MGYA00511684_ERZ772932 | MGnify/ENA primary metagenome ERZ772932 (study PRJEB29015, sample SAMEA2738078) | human oral metagenome | biome: human oral; feature: human-associated habitat; material: saliva | place: China | collected 2210 ...
GATTTACGGACATGAGTCGGAGCTGACGAGTGTTACCGGTGGGGGATTGCGCCGTGGCGGACGCTATATTGTTCGTGTTGACTCTGGGGGAGAGGCACTGGCTCGGCAGACCGGGCTGCTGGATTTGCGGGGCAGGCCGGTGCGTGGTTTACCCCCCGCTGTGGTGAACGGTTCACTGCAGGATGCTGAGGCCGTTATGCGCGGCGCATTCTTGGCGCACGGGTCGTTAACGGAGCCTGGCCGTTCATCCGCGATTGAGTTTACCTGCCCCGGCCCGGAGGCGGCGCTCGCGTTGGTGGGTGCGGCCCGGCGTCTTGATGTGATGGCGAAGGCCCGCGAGGTGCGTGGCGTGGACCGGGTGGTGGTGCGTGACGGCGAGACTATCGCCCACCTGCTGGAACGGATGGGTGCCTCGGAGTCGCTGCGTACGTGGCGTGAGCAGCGCACCCGCAAGGAGGTGCGAGCCACGGCGAACCGGCTGGCAAATTTTGATGATGCAAACCTGCGTCGTTCCGCGCAGGCTGCTGTGGCTGCGGGCGCACGGGTGGAACGGGCTCTGCATATTTTGGGTGATGATGTTCCTGAACATCTGAGGTACGCTGGGCAGCTTCGGGTGGCTAATAAGCAGGCGTCGTTGGATGAGTTGGGTCGGTTAGCGGATCCGCCGTTGACGAAAGATGCTATTGCCGGGCGTATTCGCCGTTTGCTGGTGATGGCTGATAAACGTGCACAGGAACTGGGTATCCCCGGTACGGAGCTAAAAGAAGACATTCAGGGAGCAGAGGCCGCTAGGGGTGTCTCTTCTGCCGCCCCCACCGGAGCATAAAACACATGTGCGCACGCCGTGGTGCGCGTTTGTTTCCTGCTGCAATGGTGTTTTACTTGTGGTGTTTTACCCGTGGGATTGTGCCCTGATAACCCTAACGGTGATGAGGCTGTGCAGACCTCTCACACCCTCATTGTGTTTGTGTTGGAATGCAATTATCCCAACGTGTAGGGCAGGTATAATCCATATAAAACAACAGAAAACAATGGAAAAACAGTCTAAAAGTGACTTGATTCACTAAAAAATCCTACATGAACACACCCAAACACACACGAACTAAGGTATGATTATTACCAACATCAGGCGGTACGCAACCGCGCACCACAGAGCACGGTATGCCTTTGCCATAACCGACCACAAGTCCCGGTGAATGCTGCGGCCGCCGCCCAACGCACTGACAAGGAGAACTTCAGTGACTGTACGTGTAGCAATCAACGGCTTTGGTCGCATCGGCCGCACCTTCTTCCGCGCAGCACGCGAGGAAGGCGTAGGTTTCGAAATCGTCGCCATTAACGACCTTACCAACGTTGATACCCTAGCTCACCTGCTCAAGTACGATTCGATCATGGGTCGTCTGGACGCAGAGGTGGAGGTCAAGGAAAATGCGCTGGTAGTAGATGGCAAGGAAATCAAAATCCTGGCTGAGCGCAACCCTGCTGACCTTCCCTGGAAGGATCTCGGCGTTGACGTAGTGCTCGAATCCACCGGCTTCTTCACCGAGGGCTCCAAAGCGCAGGCGCATATTGACGCTGGCGCAAAGAAAGTTATTATTTCCGCCCCCGGTAAGAACATTGACGGCACCTTCGTGATGGGCGTGAACGACGACCAGTACGACCCCGCCACCCAGCATATTGTTTCGAACGCATCCTGCACCACCAACTGCTTGGCTCCGCTGGCGAAAGTCCTCAACGACTCCTTCGGCATTGAGCGTGGCCTGATGACCACCATCCACGCATACACCGCCGACCAGCGCCTGCAGGATGCTCCTCACTCCGACCTGCGCCGCGCCCGCGCAGCAGCCGTGAACATGGTTCCCACCTCCACCGGTGCGGCAGCCGCTGTTGGCATTGTGCTGCCTGAGCTCAAGGGTAAGCTGGACGGTTTCGCGGTGCGTGTTCCCACCATTACCGGTTCCATCACCGACCTGACCTTCACCACTAACCGCGAGGTCACCAAGGAAGAGGTTAATGCGGCTCTGAAGGCAGCAGCCGAGGGTCCGATGAAGGGCATCATTAAGTACAGCGAAGATCCGATCGTCTCAAAGGATATTGAGGGCGAAGGCATCTCCACCATTTTTGATGCACCGCTGACCAAGGTTATCGGCAACCAGGTGAAGGTTATCGCTTGGTACGACAACGAGTACGGCTACGTAGCACGTCTGGTGATGTTCACTAATAAGGTTGTGGCATCGCTCTAATGCGTCCGCGTGTAAACGTATAGAGAGAACCCCGGATTCACCGCGTGATTGAGGCGGAGAACCGGGGTTTTCCCATAACAGCCGCTATTATTAAAAGTATCTAAAACCCATTATTAGGAGGATTATCCTATGGCTAAGGCACTGGCAGAACTGCTCGAAGAAGGCGTCGCAGGCCGCCACGTTCTCGTTCGCTCCGACTTGAACGTTCCCCTTAAAGATGGCGTGGTGACCGACGACGGTCGCGTGCGTGCTTCCCTGCCCGTTATTGAAAAACTTGCTAAGGCTGGCGCTCGCGTGATCGTAACCGCACACCTCGGACGCCCCAAGGGCCAGGTGGACCCGCAGTATTCCATCGCTCCTGCCGCTGCACGTTTAGCCGAGCTGGCTTCCGTACCCGTACAGGTGGCTACCGATCTGGTGGGTGAAGATGCAAAGGCTAAATCAGCAGCCCTGAAAGACGGCGAAGTGCTGGTACTGGAAAATGTGCGTTATGATGCCCGCGAAACCTCGAAGGATGATGCAGAACGCGGCGCATTTGCCGATGAGCTAGTGGCACTGACTGGGCAGAACGGCGCATATGTTGATGATGCGTTCGGGGCGGTACACCGTAAGCACGCCTCCGTGTACGACGTAGCCAAGCGTCTGCCTGCCTACTTGGGCGATCTGGTGAAGAAAGAAGTGGACGTTCTGGCGAAAACTTTGAACAACCCCGAGCGTCCCTTCGTGGTCGTCATGGGCGGTGCGAAGGTTTCCGATAAGCTTGCTGTTATCGACAACCTTATCGGCAAGGCCGACGCTATTCTCATTGGCGGCGGCATGGGCTACACCTTCGCTTACGCGCAGGGATACAAGGTCGGTAAGTCGCTGCTGGAGAAAGACCAGGTAGAGACCGTGCGGCGCTACCTTGAGACCGCCCCTGCGCAGGGTACTGAGATCGTAACTGCCGTAGACGTGGTGTGGGCCGATGATTTCTCAGCAGACGCTAAGACCGAGATCCGCCCCATCGAAGACCTTGAAGGTGGCGAGCTGGGCGCCGAGGGTGAGGGCCTGGACATTGGCCCGAAGAGCCGTGAACTGTTCGCGGAGAAGATTAAGGCAGCTAAAACCGTCTTCTGGAACGGCCCGGTGGGCGTATTCGAGATTGCCCCCTTCGCGGGTGGTACTGAGGCTGTTGCGAAGGCTCTTGCTGAATCGGAGGCTTTCCATTATTGGTGGCGGGGACTCGGCATCGGCGATCCGCAACCTAGGGTTCGCTGACGAGCAGTTCGGGCACATTTCCACCGGTGGTGGAGCATCCCTCGAATACATTGAGGGTAAGACCCTGCCCGGTCTGGACGCACTGGGTGCCTAATCTTCTGCCCCTTGTCTAATATGCCCCGGCTTATTCGCGCAATAGCGAATGGGCCGGGGTTATCTATAGGGCTTAAACCTTCAGCGGTTCACGGCGTGCATCTGGTAATAGGACAGTCCAGTAATGACCGCTAAGTGGTGGGTGGGAAGAAACACCGCAGTGGTATATTCGGCGGTGAAAATTCGCGATAAACCGTGTATTTACGCGCCAGAAGCACTAAAATAGAGAGTGAACTTTTCCGTAGCTATGCCCTCTTTGGGGATTGGAGCGAATATATGTCGCGTAAGCCGCTTATTGCTGGTAACTGGAAGATGAATCTGAACCATATTGAGGCCGTGACCCTAGTTCAGAAACTAGCCTGGACCCTTGACGACGCGAACTTTGACTTTGATAAGACTGAGGTGGCGGTTTTCCCGCCGTTCACCGACATTCGCTCCGTACAGTCTCTCATTGAGGGCGACAAGTTTAGGATCGAGTATGGTGGGCAGGATATTTCGGCTCACGACTCGGGTGCATACACCGGTGAAATCTCCGGGTCGTTCCTCGCCAAGCTCAACGCCGCATACGTGCTAGTGGGCCACTCTGAGCGCCGCACCTACCATGGTGAAACCGACGAGGTATGCGCCGCCAAGGTTCAGGCTGCGTACCGGCATGAAATCACCCCTGTACTGTGCGTGGGAGAGGGACTTGATATCCGCGAAGCCGGGAACCATGTGACCTACACCCTGGAACAGCTGCGTGGCTCAATTTCTGGTCTGGCCGCCGAGCAGGCGAAGAGCCTTGTTATTGCCTATGAGCCGGTGTGGGCTATCGGTACCGGTAAGGTTGCCACCGCAGAAGACGCACAGGAAATGGCTGCCGCTATCCGCGCGGAGCTGACCAAGCTCTACTCGGCCGATGTTGCCAACCAGGTGCGGGTGCTTTACGGTGGGTCGGTCAAGTCTTCCTCAGCTCCTTCGATTATGGAGCAGGCTGACGTTGACGGTGTGCTTGTTGGTGGGGCGTCGCTACAGGCCGATGAGTTTGCGGCTATTGCGCGGTTCGACGCGTAACATCTAAGACATTATCGCCGGTTATCCTCCGCATTCTGCGCGGCGGGGTAACCGGCGATTTTTTATGCCGCACCGGGCAGTGTGGTATAGAAAACACGGGGAAGACCCCGATGATGTCGCGGAAACCTTAAAACGTGGGGTAGAATTCAAATATAAAGATTTCATAAAGAAAAGACTCATACATTCCTTCTTCTCGAAAAATTTAATATCTAAGATTCCTTTAAAATATTATTTCGTATATTTTGAGGCATTTTCGTGCACTTTGATTATCTACAATAATTTGGTTTTACAGATAATTTAGCATTTGTTATACTCTTTCTGGAATGTTTTGAGAAGGTGAGATATGAAGTCGCAAAAATATACGTCTGTTTTTATTGGTTCGTTAATTGTTTCATTAATATTAGTGGCTCTGGGTTTTGTTCCGGGTTACGAGGCAGTTTCTAAAAACTTGAGGGCGCTGATCGGAACTGACTTCGGTTGGTTTTACCTCCTGCTTGTAACTCTTATCGTATTGGTCTGCGGGTTTTTTGTTTTAAGCCCCATGGGACAAATTAAACTTGGAGAGCCTGACTCAAAACCCGAGTATTCCACCGGTTCATGGATTGCCATGCTTTTCTCGGCTGGTATGGGTATCGGTCTAGTTTTCTATGGTGCTGCCGAGCCGCTTTCACACTTTGCTAACAAAACTCCGCATGCTGCGCCGGGGTCACAGCAAGCAATGGCGGATTCCTTTCAGTTTACGTTCTTCCACTGGGGTATTCACGCCTGGGCTGTGTACGGTATTGTTGCTATGGCTCTGGCATATTTCGGCTTCCGTAAAGAAGAGAAATATCTTCTTTCTGTCACCCTTAAGCCGCTTTTTGGTAAAAAAACCGATGGCTGGCTGGGATATATTATAGATATTGTTACTGTGGTGGCAACCGTTATTGGTGTGGCAACCACGCTTGGTTTCGGCGCTATTCAGATTAATGGTGGGCTGAGCTACCTCACTGATAATGCTATTCCCAATAACATGGAGGTACGCACTGTTATTATCGCAGTAACCACTGCTCTCTTTGTGCTCTCAGCTCTTTCGGGGCTGGGTAAAGGTATTAAAATCCTTTCAAATCTTAATATGATTCTGGCTATCGCACTTCTGGCGATTGCTATTGCGGTTGGGCCCACTGTCAAAATTTTTGACAATATGACGGAATCCGTCGGCCTGTACATGCAGAACTTTTTCGAGATGAGTTTCCGAACCGCCGCATTTAACGGTGACGAACGCGCCTGGATTGATACCTGGACCATTTTCTACTGGTCATGGTGGATCTCTTGGTCGCCCTTCGTTGGCCTCTTCATCGCCCGCATCTCCAAAGGCCGTTCAATACGTGAGTTTATTACTGTAGTACTTCTGATACCTACCGTCTTAAGCTTCTTCTGGTTCTCCGTTTTCGGTACGATGGCTAATACGGTACAGCAGAACGGTCTAGAGAATCTGACGAAACTAGAGGATGAGCAGCTGCTGTTCGGCACGTTCAAACACTACCCGCTGGGTATGTTAATGTCGATCATCGCAATCATCCTGATCTTTACCTTCTTCATTACCTCCGCAGACTCAGCAACCTATGTGCTCTCAATGCTTTCCGAAGATGGGCGTCTTATCCCCACTAACGGAAAGAAAGTTGTGTGGGGTGTTATCGTCGCGGGTATTGCAACCGTGCTGCTGTATGCTGGCGGGCTAGACGCTCTGCGGAATACGCTGATTATTATTGCGTTACCCTTCGCCGTTGTGATTGCGTTAATCGTGGTGGCGCTAATAGTTGAGGTGTACCACGAGAAGGTACAGATGGGTCTGTCGATCTCGCCTGACCGCTACCCCGAAAAGGGACAGCCGTTCAAGTCGTACGAATCGTACGAAAGCGAAGACGAAGCTGAGAAGTCTATTGAGGATGAGGCGGATACATCTGCTCAGCAGGTAAAACAGGGGAAGAAAACCTCTGAACCTGCGAAGCAGGAATAACCTGCCTTCGGCTGAGACGTAAAAACATAAAGAGCCCCTGCTCGCTCTGTACTTGATGGGATGCTGCGAAACGTCCCAATGGTACAGATATCGAGCAGGGGCTCTTAGCGCAGTAGGTGGGTTCTTGAAATGATCCGGTAATCATGATTACCGCCACGAGGACAGCTCCACGGTCAAACCAGATACCATAAAGCCTAGATAAGGTAGTGCTGATTCCCCTGCACCCGCTGTTGCGCATCCATCCTATGAGGGAAAGCTGCTCGCGGGTAGCCAAAAACGGGCGCTGCCCTAAATAACGAGCCGAACACTGGGTAGACTTAAAACCATGGATTCCCTTCTCGCGCCCATCATGATCACCCTCCTGTGCGTCATAGTGTTCATGATTATTCGCAACCGCAAAGTCCCCGCTCCCACCATGCCCGGAGAACCCGGTGCGAGCTACAACCCAACCACACACTATTACGACAGTAAACGTGACGATTTTCTTAACTGGCTGCACCAGCTCCCCAGAAATCCCGGTGCAGGTGAAACTGAGGGACTGGGTAGACCAGGGATTCTACGCCGAAGACAGCGGCAACTACTGGGGTATCGCCCAGCAGTTCACCTATTACCTGCTAGAAGGCGGGTATGTGCGCGCCTACGACACCGAAGGGAAAGAACTGACCTCCCAGCGTGTGCTGATCGACCGGCCGGACACGCTGCAGCTGACCCCCAGCGAATACCAGCGCCGCACCGCCCGCTAAACTTTTTATCCCCATACTGTTCAGCTATGCGCAGCATTAGGGGTGACCAATCCGCTAAGGTGGCGTATAGTTAATACGGTCTGCCAAACGGCAGATACGAAAATTACTAGTAACCGCCAATCTCAACAGGAAGGCCCACTGTGGAGACCCTCATGACTGTACTCATGGTAATCATCGCGATTACCAGCGTTATTGCCGTGCTTTTGGTGCTCTTAAACCGCGGCCAGGGCGGCGGCCTCTCAGATATGTTCGGCGGCGGCATGACCAGCTCCCTCAACTCCTCTGGTATGGCATCGAAGAACCTGATCCGTCTGACCGTCACCGTCTCCATCATCTGGGTAGTGGCAATTGTGCTCTACGGATTGGCACTACGCTTTAACGGTCAAATCGTGTTCTAACGTCCTAAAGGTTTTTATCCTTAAGCCCCGGCAGGTGAACCAACCCCGCCGGGGCTTCTCCTATGCCCAACCGGCTGCCCGTGCCTACAAACGGACAACCGCCGATAATAGTAAGAATGACGAAACCCTGCTTAAAATGTCAGGGCGTTCAGGCATAGTAGTATCGTAAAGCTTCTGCACCACCCCTCGGAGGAACCCTCATGGCATACGAACTGGACTACAACTATCTAGGAGCCTCTACGCTACTGGAACGTGACGGACACCCCGAACTGGCCCTAGCAACCAGCGGCGGCAGCACACCGGAAGGCGCGGCGGCACACCCTTACTTCTTCTCAGGATTCATGGAACGCCCCGACGTGATCGCGGCATCACTGCTGGTGGTCGCACGCGTGGCCCGCACCCGCTACTACACCCCGCCCGGCATGGTCGCCGCCATTTTGCGGGCCGCCGACCCGGTAGTGACCAGCACCCGTGAAGGCCTACGGTTTGAATCCTTTAGCGCCTGCTGCGGTGTCTATGCCCGACTTGACGTAGACTCCTCCGCCCTAGACGCCAGCCACAGCGCCGTGGGCGTGACAAATGTGGACGTGAATCCGCCGCTTCGCACCGCCTTAGCTTCCCTCCGGGCTGGTGAGCCTCTCCACATGGATGTGGGTGATGAGGGGCTGCTGACCACCACTCTAGACGGTGAAGTAATGGAAGATAAAGTGCCCCTGCCGGTGCGCTGGCTCAAAGGGTTCGCCGAAACACAGATGCTCTCATCCCTGATGAAACCCACCCATTCTCTGGACGCGGCAGCAGCCCGCACCTTCATCCAGGGGCTGCCGCGCCAATCCGCCACGAAAAGCGTCATGTGGGCAACCCGTGCAGTGCGTTCACTGAGGCTGGCCACCCGAGCCACCGCCGGGTCGGTGTGCGTGGCCGGGCCGGAGCGGCTGCGGGTGCTTGAACCGCTCATCCGCTTCATGACCCGCCTGGAAGCATACAGTGAACCGGTCACCTCAGGTAACGCCCCGGTAGCGAGCGTGTGGGTGGCCCACTTGCCGGGTGCGCGCCTGAGCATCGGGTTAAGCCCCGAAAAATCACGCGGATTCTCGGGGGAAGGCTCTGTGCTGCAGGCGCTCTCAGACCCGTCAGTTGCTGAAAACGCGGATATGCTCAGCGTGCTTCTCTCCTTTGAACCGCGTATTGAAGTGCCCGTTATGTCTGCACGCAGCGGACTGAACGAGACGCAAGTACGCGACGCCCTCGCGTTACTGGCATCCTCCGGGCAGGTCGGTTTTGATGTGCAGGCGGGGGAGTACTTCCACCGGCCGCTGCCCGTGCAGGCGGATGCCCTGCAGGCTATGCATCCGCGGCTGGTGGGCGCGCAGAAACTGGTGGACTCCGGAGCGGTGCGGGATGACGAAGGCGGAACGTACCGTGTGCAGTCGCGGGACACATTCTACACGGTAACCCCCGCCGAGAAAATCGAAGAATACCGGTGCACCTGCCCGTGGTGGGTGAAATACCGGGGCACCCGAGGCCCCTGCAAACATGTACTGGCGGTAAGCATTAAACGTCGTGGCGGGCTGAATTAGCCCGACACCGAACCGTACCCGTAAAGAGTCAAGTTTTCCTTGCACACCCGAATACACAAATAGGCAATGATGGATGAGAAGAACTATCCGCAGCACATGAACCTTGAAGAACGACGCGCCCGCCTGCGTGAACTCATGAAACGTGAAGACGCCACCGTTGAGGAGTATCACGCCATCATAGGCGGGGCTACCGAAGAAGAACGTGTGTCTCTGGCGAAAACTCTTAAACCCGCGCAGGTGGTGGACGTCAAAAACTATACCCCGCTCGCTGCTTATGTAGCGGGTGCTCTCATCCGCAAACCTGACGGGTTTACAGGGGCAGAGCGACCTACCCAAAACGCCACCGCCGCATTCCACCAACTCCTGTGGAATAACCGTAAGGGTGGACAACATCAGGATATTAGGAAATATTTTGTGCTGGGAGCATCCAAACGAAGCGAGGACTGGATTCTAGCATTTGTGGAATCTATCGCCGAAAGCTGGGCTTACGGGGAGGAAAGCTGGCCTGTATCTCACCAACTGCTGCGGGAACGAAACATCATCTGCGAATCTCCGCAGTATCTCGGGCAGTTCATCAGGAATATTCCACCGGTACGTGAGGATTCAACCTACAATCGTGCGGCCGCTCTTAACTTCTTCAAAGACGACCCGCTGCTGCTGGAGCAAGAATTCTGGGCGCTTTTTCGTGTTGAAGGAACAATGCGCGACCACTACTGGACGCTGCTCGGGCCTACCGGCAGTATGCTCGCCCTCATGCGTCACATGCAGGACTTCTATGAGGGGTTCCGGGAAAGGGTGCTGGACGAATCGCTACAGTCGCTGACCCGTGATTTCTCGGCCGCGAACAGTAGGGTTTTTCACCAGATCTACCGGGGTATGGAACCCACCGAAGCAGAGAACCTGGAACGAGCCCACGCTCTTATGGCACTGTTGGGGTCTGCGCCCTCAACTACTGTAGGCTTGGCACAAGAAACACTGACGCCTCTGGTAGCTTTGCTGAGCGGTGAACAGGCAGCCCAGCTGGTGGAGGCATCACAACCGGTGCTGTTCCGGACTGAGAAGAAAGTGCTCCGCACCCACCTGAAGCTGCTGAAGCTACTGGTCACACACCATCCCGAACTGGCCGAGAAGGTGAGTTTAACAGTCAGTGAGGCGGCCGAAACCATGCCTGTCGATGTGCAGGATACTGCCCGCAAACTTATACTCGCGCACCATAGAAACAATAGTGAGGAGGTGAAGCACAAGCCAGGCCGAAGCATTAGTATTCCAGACATTACCCCGCACGATGGTGAACCAAGCGAATACTTTGCCACTTACAAACCCCTCACAAGCGATACGGAATTCTTGGAAATCCTTATTGAGCATCTGGAAGGCAATACAGACGGGTTTGACTACCCGCCTCTGCTGTCGTACCTGCAGAAGAACCACACCATTGCGCTGGATAAGGCACAACGGCAGTACGTATACACCAAATACAAGACCCTCCTTGATGACTCTGCACTCCGGTGCCTAACATATCTTGTTCTCAAGCCGTATCAGCAGGAAGACGGTTTAGACCTGCAGCACACGTACTTTCGGGGATACTACACATCTTCCTTTTACCAGAGGACTGTAACGGGGGAACTGGTTCGAACAGTTCGCACGGCACATAATTACCGTGGGCCGAAGGCTCTCCTTGCAGAGCAAATCGCCAGCCTAGACCCCGATGAAGAAAACCGCACGCCGTTGGTGGTGGTTCCTCTTCCCACTCAGAAGGACGTATCGTGGGTGCGATCCGAACAGAGGGTCTGCTGGGAGGAAAAAGACGCAACTCCTAAAACCCCCGAAACCCCGTTCGAGCAGGCGGCGCTTAACACCCACGGAACCGTCGAGGAGTATCTGGACCGCAGCGGAGACGGGGAATCCTGGAACATCTGGAATGACGAGGTGGTGCGGTGGTACGCGTGGCTGACCCAGAACAACCCGGATGTGCTGGCGGTACAGTTTCTCCCGCTTGCCTTCGGCGCCGTCTATCAGTCACAGCAGATAGGGCTGCCGAGTCTGTTACAGGCTCTGGGACATTCCCACCGAGTACTAGGGGCACCCTCGTACACGGTGATCGGGCAGGCTATGGGGGCTCAGCGTCGCGAGTACCGCACTATTGCTGCCGAAGCCATAGCGCTTCTAGCCGAACGGGGCATGCTGGATACTGCCGCGTTCTCGGCAGAACTGTCGTGGCTTCTTACGCAGAAGCACCTGATGACGAATCGTGCAGTTGAAACGCTCACAGATGCGGCATCCATTAGCCCATTAGCGGGGTGGCGCATCCTGCAAATCCTTGCGGAGATACTGCCTGTGGCAGGTGAGGTTAATCGCGGCGGCTCCCTCGTGCAGCTAGCGGGTCAGCTAGCGGAGGAATACGGTGTGACCATTGAGATACCCAAGGTATTGCGGCCCACAATGAAAGGTTCGACCGTGCTGGCGAAAAGTCTGCGTGCGCTTGATACATTACAGCCGCATCCAACCGAGCTTGCGGAGCAGGCCCGGAGCCAAGCGCGAGAGATTGTGACGAAAAACGGTGCGGGGCACGCCGAAAAACTTTAGACTGGGAAGAAAACCAGTAATCTGTATCACCGATAGGGGTTTTAATGACCACACAGCATCACACACAACCAGCTTTACCGGCACAGCCAACCTTACAAGAACGTCGTGCCCACCTTCGGGAACTCATGAAACGTGACGACGCAACCGTTGAGGATTATCACGCGGTGATTAGCGGGGCGGCAGAGGAAGAACGCGCGTCGTTGGCCAGGACGTTATCGCCCACGAAACTTGCGAAAGCCCGAGGGGAGAAAGCAGCTTTGGCCGCATATGCAGTAGGGGCTTTAACCTCGTCGGTTCCGCGTGCGGTGAGGCTTATAAGTGAACTTTTTTATCCTCTTCGAGATGAGAATTTTAATATTATTCCTGAGCCGCCTATGCCTGCTACTGAGCAGCTCTGGGAATTCTTAACTCAAGGGGCGGTAGAACGGTCCGATGAGTGGGTCCTGCACTTTGTTGAAGAATGTTCAGATGATTGGTACATAGATTCCTGGACACACCTCAATAAACTTATGCGCGAACATTCGCTGACGAGCTTATCGCCAGGGTATCTTTGCATGATGATGAATGACGTCCCACATGTGAGGGAAAAGTCTGCCAGAGAGTATCGGAATATAGAACAGTTCTTCCGCAACGATCCTGTGCTGCTGGAACGAGAGTTTTGGGATGCTTTCACAGTTGAAGGGGTACTAGCACAGTCTAAGTGGGATCCCGCCTTACAGCCTGAATATCGAAGCCCATCGTTTTCGGCCCTCGTTCAGGTGATGTGCGAAACTTTTCCGGAGATTCGCCCCAGGTTCCTGGATGAAACGCTCAAAGGTCTTCTGCGCGACTACTCAGCCCACCACGTGCGGCATTTCTATAGGGCCCATGCTGCTCTGCAGCCAACGCCTCAAGAAATTACGGAGCGTTTTGCGCTCTACCTTTCGGTGCTGGGAACGGCGTATAGCCCTGCTATCGCCATGGCGCAAGATCTGCTGGAGCAGGCAGTCTACGAGCTTTCCGACGCACAAGCACGTGAGCTTATTGAAGTTTCGGCAACAGTGCTGACGCGCACCGAAAAGAAAGTTTTGCGCGCCCAGATACGGCTTCTTTCTTCACTGCTTGAAGTCCACCCCGAATGTACTGAACAAGTAAGCCAGACAGTACAGGATGCCTTCAAGTCTATGCCCCTGGACCTTCAAGATGAGGCCCAGAAGCTCATCAATGATCCGGTGCGAGAAACACCCACGCGCCAGGACGCAGCGGGGAGCATCACGGTACCGGATATCACCCCGAAGGATTGTGAACCGCAGGGGTGCTTGACGCCTCGACCGCCTATCGCCACGGACCGGGAACTCATGGAATGCTTGGCAACAACCTTCCAGGGAGGCGATGGCACCGATATTCCGCGTATCCTGGAGTACTTGGAACATGCCGAGAGTCTGGAAATAAACGATGCAGAGCGGCAGCTTCTTGAAGAGACCCGTGACCTTCTCGTAGAAAAATCGTTCGGTATTTATACCCTCTCCAGTCCCAATATCCCGTACCTTGCCATTGCGGCACTCATCAAAAGCGGGCAGATACAACACGCTGATATTGCTAAGATACCGATTATCCCCACCTGGTATACAGAACGTCTCTACCTCAGCGATGAGCACGGAGACCCGGTGACAGTAGATGAACAGACGATTAAGGAGCATCAGTCTCGTCCCATTAATGTAAAAGCTACTGGGACAGAACTTCGTCTCAATGAGCGCGGGCCTTATATGTTGCTGATGGAGCAGCTGTTCTCCCTGATTTTTGCGGATCAAGACGCAGAAATTAACATGGTGGCCGCGCCTTTTGTGCCCCAGTGTGTACCCCTTGAACGCACTACGGGTACAGTCCTCACCCAGTATTGGGAATCGCTATATCTTGTTCGGATGCACAGCTTCCCTCTGCAATTCCCGCTGTGGGTTGGAACAGATACACCCGATGCTGCCGCGCTCTCCATTGAAGCTGCTGCGTTTAACACCAATAGCACGCAAATCGAGTACGTGCACCGTATGGTGGAATCAAAATACTATCCTTCGTACCGCACGGTCATGGGGTGGTACGGCTGGCTCATGCAGAATAACCCAGATATTTTTAGCGCACAGACCATGCCTATTCTTGTGGCAGCTATCCATGCCCATAATGCTTATGGTGCCGATGTCATCATGCGGATCCTAGGTGATACGCACCGAGTACTGGGCGCCGCCTCCTATAGTGCACTCGGGCTTGGTGCCAGCGCTAAAACTACCGAAGTGCGCGCCAACGCTGCGGAGGCGCTCGCCTCCCTGGCGGATCGGGGTATGGTCGATACCGCTTTATTCGCCGAAGAACTGTGTTGGCTATTGAGCCAGCACCACGTGAAAGCTCAACGAATTGAGCGAACATTTAGGGATGCTGCGTCGATTAGCCCCTTGGCGGGCTGGCGGATTATACAGGTATTAGAAGGCATACTGCCTGTCGTGGGCAAGGTTAACCGGGGCGGTACGCTGGTGCAGCTCTTGGTGCAATTAGCGGGGGAGTACGGGGTGAGTATCAAGATTCCTGAGGTTTTGCGACCTAAAATGAAAGGCTCAACCGTGCTGGCGAAAAGTCTGCGTGCGCTTGAAAAGCTGCAGCCGCATCCAACCGAGCTTGCGGAGCAGGCCCGAGACCAAGCCCAAGAACTGCTGGACCAACACCGCTGCGCACAACCCTAAACGCAGAAACTGAGAGCCCGTTATGACACCAAAAATACCGCAACCTAGTCTTACGGAACGTCGCGCACGTCTGCGGGAGCTGCTGAAACGTGACGATGCCACCTTCCGGCAGTACCATGAAGTTCTCACCGGTGCCACCGAGAATGAACGCAAGGGCCTTGCACGCACACTCTCCATTAAAAAGCTCATAGACCGCTACAGCCGTGAAGGAACGACCGAGCAGCGGCTTGTGTGCGTCTACACGGTGGCTGCACTGGGCGGAACCTTCAAACACGTGGGTGTTGAGCTCTTAAACCTTATCGACAGGGGATTACCCGGTGAGGCGAACTGGAAGTTTTCAACCGCTGAATCGGAACAATACCTTAGCCAACGCACAGAAGCCATGATGCTTGGACTCAGCGAACGTGATAACACCTGGATAACCGGGTTCGTTAACGAGCACGGCTATGGCAGGTTTGGTTACGACTCGCCCACACTCTGGGTGCAGATACATCAGCTTCTTCACGAACGCGGACTCACCAATACCACACGCTCCTACCTCTGGGGGTTCGTGACGGCCGTTCCTGACATGCACATTGGCTCATCCGAGAACCGGGAAGAGGTTATCTCCTTCTTCAAGAACAACCCCCAGACGCTAGAACACGAAATGTGGGCGTGTTTCACAGATGAAGGGCTTCTGCGGAAAGACTGGTCAGGGCGCGAAAACGCGGACACGCTCGCTCTCTTCCACATGCTGCAGGAGAATTTTGGCGGATTCCGTGACCGCCTGTTTATTGAATGTCTGAAGGCGATGCTCCGCGACTTTTCCGTCAAGAACACCAGTATCTTCCACCACATCTATCGGGGGATGAACCCCACCCCAGACGAGAACCTTGGTAACACCAATCTGCTCACCTCAGTGCTCACTACCGTTCCCTCAACCTCCGTGGGGTTAGCTCAAGAAATGCTGATGTCATGCGTTGACAAGCTAACCGAACCCCAGATTCATGACTTACTTAATGCCTCTCACACCGTGATGCTTCGTACCGAGAAGAAAATACTTCGGGCGCAGATCGCACTTCTTAGCGCTATTGGTAAAATGCACCCAGAGCATACTCAACATGTGAGCGGTTTGATGAGGGAAACCGCAGAATCTCTCCCGCCTGATCTGCAGCCTGCAGCGCAAACACTCCTGTCTCCTGCTGAAGCCGTGGCGGATAAAACTAACGCACCGTCTCACTCAGAGCAAATAATGGGCGGTGTCATGATTCCTGAGAACCGGCCGCAGCTTCTAGAACAGCACGTTTCAACCCCACAGGCGCATATTTATACGAGTGA
>ERZ772932.812-NODE-812-length-15972-cov-11.217189_pt1 | contig 15972 bp, 12 predicted proteins | sample MGYA00511684_ERZ772932 | MGnify/ENA primary metagenome ERZ772932 (study PRJEB29015, sample SAMEA2738078) | human oral metagenome | biome: human oral; feature: human-associated habitat; material: saliva | place: China | collected 2210 ...
GTGCGCGACGCCGGGATCCCCTGCTTCGGCCCCGGCGCGGAGGCCGCCCGCCTGGAGGGCTCGAAGGCCTTCGCCAAGGAGATCATGACCGCCGCGGGCGTCCCCACCGCCGAGGCCGCCGTGTGCACCACCGAGGCCGAGCTGTCCGCCGCCCTGGACCGCTTCGGGGCCCCCTACGTCGTCAAGGAGGACGGCCTGGCCGCCGGCAAGGGTGTCGTCGTCACCGACGAGCGTCCCGTCGCCCTGGCCCACGGCCACGCCTGCCTGACTCGCGGCAGCGGTCGCGTCGTCGTCGAGGACTACCTCGACGGCCCCGAGGCCTCCGTGTTCTGCGTGTGCGACGGCGCCACCGTCCGCCCCCTGGTCCCCGCCCAGGACTTCAAGCGCCTCCTCAACGACGACGCCGGCCCCAACACCGGCGGCATGGGCGCCTACTCGCCCCTGTCCTGGGCCCCGGCGGACCTCACCGAGCAGGTGGTGCGCGAGGTCGCCCAACCCGTCGTCGACGAGATGGCCCGCCGCGGCACCAGCTTCATCGGCCTGCTCTACTGCGGCCTGGCCCTGACCAGCCGTGGTCTGCGCGTGGTCGAGTTCAACGTGCGCTTCGGCGACCCCGAGACCCAGGCCGTCCTGGCCCGCCTGACCTCCTCCCTGCCCGAGCTGCTCCACGCCGCCGCCACCGGTCGCCTCGCCGAGGCCCCCGAGCCCACCTGGTCCGAGCAGAGCGCCGTTGACGTCGTCATCGCCGCCCCCGGCTACCCCGGAACCGTCACCACCGGCGGCACCATCACCGGGATCGAGGCCGCCGAGGAGCTCGACGACGTCCACGTGCTGCACGCCGGCACCGGCACCACCGAGCGCGGGGAGCTGGTCGCCGTCGGCGGGAGGGTCCTGTCCGTCGTCGCCCTGGGAGCAACCCTCGAGACGGCGCGGGAACGCGCCTACGAGGCCATCGAACGCATCGACCTCGCCGGGGCCCAGTACCGCACCGACATCGCCCAGGCGGCCAGTGAAGGCAGAATCGGTAGCGTCGGCAGCGCTGCCAGTGCCGACGGGGCCGAGTAGAGCTCCTCGCCGTTGCGACCATGGCGCGCGGCTCGCCCTGCGCTGAACCGAGGAGGACCGCGCCGTCAGCCCCGGCCGCGGGAGGCGGTGCGTGTGACGCACGCACTTCTTCCGAGACCAAACGCACACTGCGCCGCTGTTTCCTGAGGGAGGCCCGTGCCCCCTCGCCGGATGGGGAGGGTGGGTTCCGGCGCCGGTGTTGGCCCACGTCAGCCCCTTGTCCGGCCGGCCGCAACGGGTGGGAGGTGAGAGCCGTTCCCATCCCGTCGGTGGGATTTACTCCGGTCGCTCCCCGACTCCCGTCGACGACCCGACCCGGATGAATGCGTGCAATGGCGCGGTATTTGGGTGATCCTCCAAGGGTGAACCCTGCGGGCGCCGCTGCGGCCCGGGACCGGACACGGGGTGCCCGCCGATGGCAGGATGGGGGCATGACTCAGTCCGCGAGTTCCGCCTCAGTCGGTCCCAGTGCCTCAGCAGCCGGCTCCCTGCCTCCCACCGTCCCCGGGTGGGAGCACCGCTCCAGCGGCAAGGTCCGGGACGTCTACGCTCCCACCTCCGACGGCCCGTGGGGTGGACAGGATGTGCTCCTCGTGGTCGCCTCGGACCGCATCAGCGCCTACGACCACATCCTGGCGACCCCGATCCCGGACAAGGGCAAGGTCCTCACCGCCCTGAGCGCCTGGTGGTTCGAGCAGCTCGCCGACGTCGTCCCGAACCACCTCGTCTCCCTCGACGTTCCCGCCCAGGTCGCCGGACGCGCCATGATCTGCCGGCGGCTGGAGATGTACCCGGTGGAGTGCGTGGCCCGCGGCTACCTCACCGGCTCCGGCCTGGTCGAGTACCGACAGGGCCGCTCCGTCTGCGGCGTCGCCCTGCCCGAGGGCCTGACCGAGGCCTCCCGCCTGCCCGAGCCGATCTTCACCCCCGCCGCCAAGGCCGAGCTCGGGGAGCACGACGAGAACGTCACCTTCGAGCGCGTCGTCCAGATGGTGGGGGACAGCGCCGCCACCGCCCTGCGCGAGACCACTCTGTCCCTCTACTCCCGGGCCGCCCAGATCGCCCGGGACCGCGGCATCATCCTGGCCGACACCAAGTTCGAGCTCGGCACCGACGCCGACGGCGACCTGGTTCTCGGCGACGAGGTCCTCACCCCCGACTCCTCCCGCTTCTGGCCCGCCGACGCCTGGGAGCCCGGCCGGGTCACGCCCTCCTTCGACAAGCAGTACGTGCGCGACTGGCTCACCTCCCCGGCCTCCGGCTGGGACCGGGACGGCGACCAGGAGCCCCCCGCCCTGCCCGACGACGTCGTCGAACGGACCCGAGCCCGCTACCTCGAGGCCTACGAGCGGCTGACCGGTCACGCCCTGGAGCTGTCATGACCACAACCTCACCCACCTCGGACCTCCCCGATACCGGGAGTGCCACCCGCGCCTTCAAACCCGGACCGGGCTTCTACGTCCTGGTCGGTCTCATCGTCCTGACGGTCGTGCTGGCGCTGTCGGCCGCCATCACCTCCGCCCTCGGGGCGGCCGAGACCTCCCGGGTCCTGGGAGGCATCGCCCTGGTCCTCGTGGGGCTGGGCATGCTCGCCTCCTTGAGGCTCTCCGCCCGCTCCCTGGTGGTCAACGCCCCCCGCCTGCGTCTGGAGCGCAACCGGGTCCGGGCGGCCCGGGCCCGGCAGGGCAACGAGCCCTCCAAGAAGGGAGGCAGCACCAAGGGCGCCCGCGGCAAGGGGGCCAAGGGCTCCAAGTCCTCACAGCGGGGCTCAGGAACCGACGGCGCACCCCAGCCCGGTACCGATCTGGCAACGCTCACCGTGCCGGGAACCAAGGTGCTCGTGCCCGAGTCCACCGGCCGGCGCGAGCTGACCACCCTCGACGTCGTCTCCGGCCCCCTCACGACTGCGCTGGCCGCGACGTCATTCGGGCGTGCGGCCGACGAGCGCCTGGCCGGGACCTCCACCGGCGAGACCCTCATCCGTGTCGGCCAGCTCCTGCTCGGCGCCACCGGCTTCGTGCTCGTGGCCCTGGGGCTCGCCTCCATCCTGGGACAGGTGATCTCATGACCCCTCGTGACCGACGCCCCGACAACGAGCAGGGGCCCGTCAACTGGGGCATCATGCCCAAGCGGACCCCACGACCGAAGAGCACCTCCGCCCGGCCCGGCGGCAACGGGCTGCTGGAGGTCGTCCGCTCCGGCAACAACCCGGCCCCCACCGGCTCGTCCGCCTCGGAGGTCTCTGCGGCCTCCGCCGCCGGCTCGGCCGCCAGCTCCGCCGGTGCCCATGATGCGGGCGGCGCGGCAGTCATGACGGAGGAGGACCTGCGCTCAGCCGCGGCCCAGGCCATCGCCTCAGGAACCGCTGACGCCGTCGACGCCGCCATCGCCATCGACCTGGCCGACGTGTCCGACGAGCCCACCGGCTGGGCCGGCTCCGCCCTGTCCGCCGGCTCGCCCGCCTCGACGGTCGCCCTGCGCGCCGTCGGCGGACCCTCCGACACCCCCGAGGGCCACGGTGCGTCCACCCCGACGGGCGACCCCGACTCGCTCCCCGCCAGTGCCGCCGCCGCATCCCCGGCCCCCCAGCAGCGGACTGCGGCCGTCACCGGCGCCGAGAGCCGCTCACCGCGCCCCGTCGTGCGACCCACCGCCGTCGACGGGCCCGGCAGCGCACCCCAGACGGGAGCCACCACCACCCGTGTCTTCACCATCTCCCAGGGCAAGCCCGAGGCCGTACCCAGCGGTGCCTCCACGGCATCCATGGCATCCGCTGCATCCGCGGCCTCCGTGGCGGCTGCGCCGCCGCCGGTGACCGCAACATCGGCCGCATCCGCACCCCCACCAACGGCACCGGCCGCCTCGGCCCCCAGTGCCGCAGCCCCCTCCGCCCGCGGCCGCGGCTACCAGACGCGGCCCAGTGCCGCCACTACCGCCCCCGCCGCGCCCACGAGCCCGGCGGCCCAGCCCGAGGCCGAGGAGGACGCCGGCATCCTGGCCGAGTCCAGCGCCTGGGAGGCGGCCACCAACGCCCTGGACGCCGATGAGATTAAAGCCCAGGGAGGCACTGACTGGGGGGTGGGGCGCGGCCCCGCCAAGGGACGCGGAACCCGCCGTCCCTCCTCGGGCACAGACTGGGGCGTGGGGCGCGGAAGCGCCAAGAGCTCCAGCGCCCGAACCCGCTCCCCATGGCCGGCGGCTGTGCGCCGCCAGCGCCTGGCCGGCGTGGCCTTCGCCCTGCTCGGCCTGGTCCTGGCCACCGCCTCAGCCATGAACCTGGCCCGCAACGCCGAGGCCGGACACCCGTGGATCCCGCCGTGGCTCGTCGCGGTCCTCGGCGGTGCCGGGCTGGTGGCCGCTGCCGGGTACCTGGCCTGGGCCGGAGGCACGCCTGTGCGCCGTGAGGCCGAGCGCTGGAAGCCCGGCGTGCTCGACGCCGCCGCCGGCCTGACCACCGGGTCCGTCAAGGTCCACGACCCCGCCCGGCTCGTGGCCCGCGCTCGCGGACCGCTCCTTCCGGGCACCTCCGAGCGCGGCGACGAGACGGCCCCCACCGTGGACTCCGGCCCCACGCCGGTCATGGGTACCTCCACCGTCGACCAGTCCCTTCACGCCCCCGCCGGGGTTGCCGGCGCCGTGGGCGGGTTCATGCTCGCCAGCGCCGTGGTCTGCGCCGTCGTCGCCCTCATCCTGGGTCCCAGCTGGCTCATCGCCACTGCCGCCCTCACCCTGGGCGGAGTCGTGGCGATTCGGCTGGCCGGCGAGTGGCTCGGCCAGGTCTGAGCCACGTCGAGACGGCAGGCGGTGTCCTGGGCTGCTTGCGGGTAGTCTTGGGCTGCGCACTCATCCCGCCTGATCCGAGGAGCACCCATGGGACGCATCGTCGTCGAGGTCATGCCCAAGCCCGAGATTCTTGACCCCCAGGGCAAGGCTGTCGTCGGAAGCCTTCCCCGCCTCGGATTCGAGCAGTTCACCGGGGTGCGGCAGGGCCGCCGCTTCGAGCTGACCGTGGACGGCCCCGTCACCGAGGAGCATCTGGCCGCCGCCCGCGAGGCCGCCGACACCCTCCTGTCCAACCCGATCATCGAGGACGTCGTCTCCGTCGCCGCTGACGAGGAGGCCTGAGCCGTGAGTGAGTCGCTCAGCAGCTCCCCCGCCGCCCGCATCGGCGTTATCACCTTCCCCGGGACGCTCGACGACGTCGACGCCGCCCGCGCCGTGCGCCTGGCCGGCGCTGAGGCAGTGAGCCTCTGGCACAAGGACGCCGACCTGCGCGGGGTCGATGCCGTCGTCGTGCCCGGGGGCTTCTCCTACGGCGACTACCTGCGCTGCGGCGCCATCGCCCGCTTCGCCCCCGTCATGGAGGAGGTCGTGGCCGCCGCCGAGCGCGGCATGCCGGTGCTCGGCATCTGCAACGGCTTCCAGATCCTCACCGAGGCCCACCTCCTGCCCGGCGCCCTCCTGCGCAACGCGAACCAGCGCTTCATCGGCGTCGAGCAGCGCCTGCGCGTGGAGAACACCCAGACCGCCTGGACCAAGCGGTACGCGGACGGGGAGGAGATCGTCGTTCCCATAAAGAACGGCGAGGGCAACTTCATCGCCTCCCCCGAGGAGCTCGACCGCCTCGAGGGGGAGGGCCTCGTCGTCTTCCGCTACGTGGGCAACCCCAACGGCTCGGCCCGCGACATCGCCGGCGTACGCAATGAACGCGGCAACGTCGTCGGACTCATGCCCCACCCCGAGCACGCCGTGGAGCCCGGTTTCGGTCCCGACTCGCAGGCCGGTCCGCGCACCGGGACCGACGGCCTGGGAGTCTTCCGCTCCGCCATCGACTCGCTGCTGGCCGTCTGACGACCCCGTAACCGGCACCCACCCCTGACAGCCCTCAGGGGTGGGTGCCGAATCATTCCCTGCCGCGTTATCCACAGATCCGCCTCGCGCCTGTGCAGAACTGTGGAGAAGGTGGGGCGATCGCTCGCTCGGGCGACCCGGACGTGACCGCGCTCAAGTTGCATGACGATGAAGAATGTGCTGTCGCGGCCGTCGAGGGTCTGCCTCGGGATTCTCGGGAGTGCGAGTGCGACTGATCGGATGGTATTCCCGGATTTTCAGCCAAAACTCGGTGTGTAGAGATGTCTCGTCAAGGTGGAGCGGGCCCTGCGCGGGGAGGTGTCTGTGGGGGTGTCTGCCCGGGGTGCTGACACCGAGCGGGTGTTGTGCACAGGTGGAATGGCGACATCCCACAAACCCCCACAGCCATGCACAAGCCTGTGGATACGACCTGTGGATAACTCGGCCCGCGATGTGATGAAGTCCCCTGTGCCGGCTTGCCGACGCGCGGCTGTCAGTCGCCCGCCGGTCGGGTTGTGCTGCGAGACCTGCTCGTCGGGGCGGGCCTTGAGAAGAACCGCCGTCAGTCCTGGGAGGCCCCTCTTGATCTCTTGCCTGCCGATTGCCCGCCGGTGGTGGCGCGGTTGTGGTGCATCGCGACGTCAACCCAGAAGGTGAGGCGGCCGTCGTCGGCGATGGTCTCGGGTGCGACGGTGATCCATCCGGGTCCCATGACTCGCCCGGCGCCCATGTGGGCCTGCTCGGCGCCCGGTTCGCCCAGGAGCGTTTCGTGGCGGTCCGCGGTGACGCGCACCAGGAGGTCCCCGGTCTTTCCGACGCTGACGATCATCTTGTCGTTGACCATGATCGCGCGGCCCCCGAACATGGAGACCTCGCGCACATCCGGTTCGTCATCGACCAGCGCGCGGACGCGCTGAACGAGGTGGTGCTGCTCGGGTGTCATGGATGCCATCGTTTCGTCTCCCGTTGGCGGTCAGTCGGTCAAGGGCTGCCAGTTGTCCGGCCCGGCGTCTCCTCCCGCACCGGCGACCTTGAGGCGGGGCATGAAGTGGGCCCAGCCGTGCGCGTGTCCGCGGACCTCGGGCTCCGGCAGGTCGAGGTGGCGCAGGTCCACACGCGTGCCACCAGTGATCGGCGTCAGGATGAACTCGACCTTGGAGGCGCCGGCGGGCAGCTCGTCGCTGCCGGCGAATCCCCACGAGACCACCACACGCTGGAAGGGCTCAACCACGAGGTACTCACCCCGCACGGGGTAGCCGGCAATGTCGACCGCGAACCGGCCGCCCGGCGTCGGATCGAGATCGGCGTACTGCCCCATCCACGCCGTCATGCCCTTGTTGGTGGTGAGGTACTCGAAGACCGCCTGCGGGGGCGCCTCGATCTCGATGGAGTCCTGAAACTCAGCCATGCTGTTTCTCCTCTCGCTGCTCGACGGCGGACTTGAGGGCCGCCAGCCTCTCTGGCCAGAAGTCGTCGAGGTAGGAGCGCACCGCCGCGAGCCCGTCCGTGTTGAGTGCGTACAGGCGGCGCGTGTGATCGGTGGTGACGGTCGCCAGCCCCGCCTTCTGAAGAGTCCGGAGGTGATGCGAGGCGGTCTGCTGCGACAGTCCAACTGCCTGTGCGACGGCACCGACGGGCTGCGGTCCTGAACGGATGACGCGCAGAATCGCCCGACGGTTCCCGTCGGCCAGTGCCCGCAGCGTCATATCGACGTCGATCGCCTCTGTTGCTCCCACACGCTCCTCCTCAGTAGATGTCCCCACACTAACACAAATGAATGTTTGTACTCATGGATGCTTGTATGTTGGAGGTGGCGTCGAAGCATGACCTCCGGGGACCTGTGCGGGAGCTGGAAGGTTTCAGGCAGGGGAAGTCGCCGCCAGTGCCGGGGTGAGGGCGTCTGACTTCCCCGTCCTTGCCCCCTGGTGCCGACCAGACCGGCGGCCGGGTGTCCACAGCGCTGACATTAACGAGCTCGCCGTCGAAGTGACCAGCGGAGATCGTTGGAATTCTGCGGTTTTTCGGCGGCGTGTGGCATCTGTGCGGAGTTAATGTCAGTGCCATGGACACTGACGCCCCTGTTGGGGGTCGTTGTCCTCGGCTCGTCAGCCCACCAGGTCGGCCAGGATCTGCAGAAGGTCCTGCAGGTGTCGGTTGGACAGGAACTCCCGGCGCACGGACTCGTGGGCGACCAGCCCCATCTCCTGGGCCCGCTCGGGGAAGAGCAGCAGGTCGCGCACGGCTTCCGCCCAGGCGAGGCCGTCGGTCGGGTCGACCAGGACGCCGTCGACGCCGTCGTCGATCTGATCGCGGATGCCGCCCACCGCGGAGGCGACCACCGGGGCCTTCTTCCACATCGCCTCGGCCACGGTCAGTCCGAAGGCCTCGATGAGGGAGCGCTGGGTGACGACCGAGCTGACTCGCTGGACGGCGTTGACGACGGTGGCGTTGACCTCCCGGTCCTCCATGCTCACTGCGGCCACGTGGATCCGCGAGGCGACCGATTCCGGCAGCACCGAGCAGCGCTCCACGATCTGGGCGAGGGTGGACTGCGACTCGGAACCGTCCGGGGTCGGGCCGACCAGCAGCAGGTGGGCGTCCTCGGGCAGCACGGCGATGTTCTCGGCGAAGGCCTCCACCAGCTCCAGGCCGCCCTTGAGGCGGTCCCAGCGGTTGACCTGGGTGACGACCCGGGCGCCCAGGGGCACCGGGCCGCCGGCCAGGACCGGGTCGTCGGCCAGGCCGCGGAAGGCGTCGGCGCGCCCGTCGTGACGCATGAAGGGCACCGCCTCGAAGGGCGGCTCGCCGGCGAAGATCCCGGACAGGCGCGCCACCGACCAGGCCTCGTCGAGGTCCAGGACCCGGTTCTTGGGGGAGTCGGCGTCGATGGAGGGGGCCAGGACCGCGCAGCGCTCGGCCTCGATGTAGGGCGGGCGGTACTCGGGGCGGGAGACGATGACGAGGTCCACGTCCTCCAGGTAGCGGTCCAGGAAGGCCCAGGCGTAGTCGGCCGCCTCGCCCGCGCCCTCGGCCCCGGCGTGGCAGCGCCAGATGACCGTTGCGCCCGCCGCCTTGAGGGCCTTGGCCAGGCCCGCCGTGGGTGGGTCGTGAAGGATGACGACGTCGTCGGGGCGGACCTCCTCGACGATGTTCTCCGCGTTGGAGGCCAGGACGTGCTCGTAGATGTCGCGCTGCTTGTCCCCGAGCTTGCCGCCGTCGCCGTGGTCCCCGTGGATGCCGGCGTGCAGGCGGGCCGCGATCCGGGTGAACTCCTCGGGGGCGTCCAGGGTCAGCCAGCACACGTTGAGGCCGGCGCCCAGGGAGTAGCCCACGAGGGGGGCGACCGTCTCCGCAGGCCCCGAGCCGGCGGCTGCCGACGGCGTGACCGTCCACACGGTGCGCCCCTCCAGCAGGGCCTCGGCCCCCGTCAGGCTGGTGTGCAGTCGTTTGATGGCCACCTCGTCCAGGTGGCTCTCCAAGTGCGACAGGGGCAGCGGGGCGACGTCGATGTCTCTCATGCCACGATCTTCCCCCGAAATCTTGTGAGGCGCAGCACTTTGGGCTCGGGCGTGGCGTCTTGTTGCTGTTTCGGCATTCTTCTGGCTGGATTCCGCAGCGCGCCGATCGGGCTCGCGTGGAGTGCTCGGGGTGTGCGGGGCGCGGTCCCGCGTGGGTGGTGGTGTGAGGTTCCGCGGGCGTGGGTAGGCTTGGCCCGGCCGCACTCCCTCGTCAACCAGGAGCCCCCATGGCGTCCGAGCCCATGATCCCCGCCGCCCACCCCGACACCGTCGCCGACGCCGCCGCGACGCCCGAGAGGGAGATGCCCTGGAAGGAGCTGGGCCTCAAGGCCGACGAGTACGAGTCCATCCGCGAGCTGCTGGGGCGCCGCCCCACCAACGCCGAGCTGGCCATGTACTCGGTCATGTGGTCCGAGCACTGCTCCTACAAGTCCTCCAAGATCCACCTGCGCCAGTTCGGCGCCAAGACCACCCCCGAGATGCGCGAGCACCTCCTGGTCGGCATGGGGGAGAACGCCGGCGTCGTCGACATCGGTGACGGCTGGGCCGTGACCTACAAGGTCGAGTCCCACAACCACCCCAGCTATGTCGAGCCCTACCAGGGTGCCGCCACTGGCGTGGGCGGCATCGTGCGCGACATCATCTCCATGGGCGCGCGGCCCGTGGCCGTCATGGACCAGCTGCGCTTCGGCGCCGTCGACCACCCCGACACCGCGCGCGTCGTCCACGGCGTCGTGGCCGGCGTGGGCACCTACGGCAACTCCCTGGGCCTGCCCAACATCGGCGGCGAGACCGAGTTCGACTCCTCTTACCAGGAGAACCCACTGGTCAACGCCCTGTGCGTGGGCGTGCTGCGCCACGAGGACATCCACCTGGCCAACGCCACCGGCGCCGGCAACAAGGTGGTGCTCTTCGGTGCCCGCACCGGCGGGGACGGCATCGGCGGGGCCTCCATCCTGGCCTCGGAGTCCTTCGAGGACGGCATGCCCGCCAAGCGCCCCAGCGTCCAGGTGGGCGACCCCTTCATGGAGAAGGTTCTCATCGAGTGCTGCCTGGACCTGTTCGGCGCCGGGCTCGTGCTCGGCATCCAGGACCTGGGCGCCGCCGGCATCTCCTGCGCCACCTCCGAGCTGGCCTCCAACGGCGACGGCGGCATGCACGTCGACCTGGAGAAGGTGCTCCTGCGCGACCCCACCCTGACCGCCGGGGAGATCCTCATGAGCGAGTCCCAGGAGCGCATGATGGCCGTCGTCGCGCCCGACAAGCTCGAGGAGTTCATGGCCGTCATCGACAAGTGGGACGTCGAGGCCGCCGTCATCGGGGAGGTCAACGGCTCGGGCCGGCTGACCATCGACCACTTCGGGGAGCGGATCGTCGACGTCGACCCGCGCACCGTGGCCCACGAGGGCCCCACCTACGAGCGCCCCTACGCCCGCCCCGCCTGGCAGGACGCGCTCAACGCCGACACCACCGAGCGCCTGGCCCGCCCCGAGTCCGCCACCGAGCTGGCCGAACAGGTGCGCGCCGTCGTCACCAGCCCCAACCAGGCCTCCACCGCCTGGGTGACCAACCAGTACGACCGCTTCGTGCGTGGCGACACCGCCCTGTGCCAGCCCGACGACGCCGGCGTCATCCGCGTCGATGAGGCCTCCGGCCGCGGCGTGGCCATCTCCACCGACGCCAACGGCCGCTTCACCAAGCTCGACCCCGCCACCGGCGCCGCCCAGGCCCTGGCCGAGTCCTACCGCAACGTGTGCACCGTGGGCGCCCGGCCCCTGGCCGTCACCGACTGCCTCAACTTCGGCTCGCCGGAGGACCCCGACGCCATGTGGCAGCTCGTCGAGGCCATCACCGGCCTGGCCGACGCCTGCGCCGTCATGGGCGTGCCGGTCACCGGCGGCAACGTCTCGCTCTACAACTCCCACGGCAAGGTCAAGGGGCAGATCGACTCCTCGATCAACCCCACGCCCGTCGTCGGCGTCCTGGGCGTCATGGACGACGTGCGCCGTGCCAACCCCTCGGGCTGGCACGAGGAGGGCCTGGCCATCATGGCCCTGGGCACCACCGCCGACGAGCTCGACGGCTCGGCCTGGTCCCGCGTGGTCCACGACCACCTCGGTGGGCTGCCCCCGCGCGTCGACCTCGAGGCGGAGATGGCGCTCGGGCGGGTCCTGCTGGCCCTGAGCGAGGCGGAGGGCCCCGGCGGTGAGCCGCTGGTGCGCGCCGCCCACGACTGCTCGACCGGCGGCCTCATGCAGACCCTCGTGGACTCCTGCCTGCGCTGCGGCGTCGGCGCCAGCGTGGACCTGACCGCCATCCAGGAGGAGGGCGTGGACGACTTCACCGCCCTGTTCTCCGAGTCCGGGGCCCGCGCGATCGTCGCCGTGCGCGAGGAGCTCGTGCCCGCCGTCACCGCGGCCGCCGAGGCCGAGGACATCGCCGTGGCGCGCCTGGGGACCACCGGCGGCGACCTGCTCGTCGTGGCCGGCAGCGACCTGCTCTCCGACGGCGGTGCCGGGCGTCCCCTCGTCCTGGACCTGGCCGAGCTCGGGGCCGACGTCGAGGGTGTCCTGCCGGCGCTGTTCTGAGACCCGTTCGCCGTCGGGGACATTCTTGTGCGGCGGGGGGCATTTCTCTACAGCCGGGGACGTTCGACGCCGTCGGAGACGGGAATCCTGTCCCCGGACGCGCAGGATGGCCTCGCCCGGAAGGGCACGCACCCGGCTGCGTGGAATGCCCCCGTCGGTCAGCATGCCCCCGTCGATCAGCCCCGCTGCGTCGGCGACGTGCCTCCTTACCGCGCCACCTCAGGTATCGACGCATGCCGGTCGAGCGTCACAGCCGAGGCCAGGAGCACCACCGCGGGCGGGACGTTCACCAGGGAGCGGCCGTCGTTCAAGGTGACGTGGTCGGGCGCCCCCGTTATGACGAGGTAGGCCAGTGAGACTGATAGGGAGATGCCGGCCAGAACCATGCTGAGGGCGGCCGCGCCCACTGCGCGGTCGACCGTGGCGAGGTATATCGCTATGAGAACGCCGATCATGGCCAAGAACAGGGTCACACCACTGATCGCCTGCGGGACGGCATGATCGACAGACCTCGTCAGTCCGTCTTCGTAGTCCTGTGCGGGCTCGCTGGAGCCATTGCTGGGGCCAAAGGACATCATGATGCCCACTACCTGAACTCCCCAAGCGATCAATGGGATCGAGGCCCACACGGTGGTCGATCGCGTGCGTCGCGAGGAGGGGGTGGCTGTGTCATCGGAGGGCGAGGAGGTTGGGGAGTTCTCGGAGGAGGGGGCTGCGGAAGATGTCATGGCTGAAGCCTGTCAATGCGCCCGCCGTGTATCAACCAGTGGGTAGCCTGGAGGCATGATCGATCATGCCTCTGTGAGTGTCAGTGATCCGGCGGCCTCGAAGGCCTTCTATGAGGCGGCGCTCGCGCCGCTGGGCTACCGCGTCGTCATGGAGTTCGGGCCCGTCACCGGACTGGGCGGGCCGATGCCCGGCGCGCCGGAGGACGCCCCGATCCACGCCGACCTGTGGCTGGCCCCGGCGGAGAACCCGACTCCGTGCCACATCGCCGTCACGGCGTCGTCGACGGCGCAGGTGGACGCCTTCCATGAGGCGGCCCTGGCGGCGGGCGGCACCGACAACGGAGGTCCCGGCGAGCGCCCGCACTACCACCCCGGCTACTACGGGGCCTTCGTGCTCGACCCCGACGGCAACAACCTCGAGGCCGTCTTCCACGGCGCCGGCGACTGAGCGCCGCCTGCGCGCCTCACCTCTGCTGCGTGAGCCCGCCGTCGGTGACATTCCTCTACAGCCGGGGACATTTCTGTTCGGACGGGGACGTTCGACGCCGTCGGGGACGGGAATCCTGTCCCCAAACGCGCAGGATGCCCCCGCCCGGAAGGGCACGCACCCGGCCGCGTGGAATGTCCCCGTCAGTGTTGGTGGCAGGCCCGGAGATGGTGGAGAGGGGGGCGACGGTCTGAGAGACGTGGCGGAGGGAAGGCGGCGGTTCGCCAGGGAGGTGACGGCGCTCGGCGGAGAGGTGGAGGGGGCCCGGAGGTCTGGGCGCGATGGGTAGGTGACGGCGCTCGGCGGAGAGGTGGAGGGGGCCCGGAGGTCTGGGCGCGATGGGCAGGTGACGGCGCTCGGCGGAGAGGTGGAGAGGGCCCGGAGGCCTGGGCGCGATGGGCAGATGACGACGCTGCGGTGAGGCGGCGGTGTTGGGCTCGCGCGGCGCCTGAATTGACATCGAGGCCGCCCCGGAGACAATTCCCGCCAATTCCCCGGGAGTCTCAGGAAGATATCGAAGCGGCGGGCGCGCCGGCCGAGGCAGGCAGTGCAACGCCCTCCCGCACCCGCCCGAACGGGGCGCGGTGGTGCGGAAGGCGGCGTCTCAGCGTGTCGCGCACCCGGCGTGGCGCCCTCTCAGCCGCGGATTTGCCAGATATCACTCAGGTAACTGCTCGCAATCGGCTCAAGATGCCGCAGATACCTCGCAGAGATCTCTAGACTTCAACCATGACTGTGCCTTCAGAGACCTCGACGACGATCGACCCTCGTGAGGTGTCACTGTATGCCGGCCACTTCGACGCGCTGTGGGGTGTGGCCTGGAGCCCGGACGGCACGCGGCTCCTGTCCGGATCGCACGACGGCACGGCCCGCGTCTGGGACGCGAACCGCGGCACCGAGCTGTTCGCCCTGGCCGGCCCCAGCCTGTCCATCAGCGCAGTGGCCTGGAGCCCCGATGGCACGCGGCTGCTCACTGCGGCGGAGGACCACAGCGTGCGCGTCTGGGATGCGACCACCGGCGCCGACCTGCTGACCCTGGGGGTCGGCGGCTCCGGCGTGGGCGGGGCGGTGGCCTGGAGCCCCGACTCCACCCGCATCCTCACCAGCTTCGACGACGCCTCGGCCCGCATCTGGGACGCCACCAGCGGTCAGGTGGTACGCACCCTGTCAGGGCACACCGAGCACCTCACTGCGGTGTCGTGGAGCCCGGACGGGACCCGCGTGGCCACCGCCTCCGACGACGGCACCGCCCGCGTCTGGGACGTCACCACCGGCACCGAGCTGCTGCGAGTGGGCCCCATGGCCTTCGTGGGGCGCGGCGCCACCATGGGCCCCGACGGCAGGCCGACCCACGTCGGCCCGATCGAGCCGATGACCGGCCTGTCATGGAGCCCGGACTCGCGCCGCATCATCACCGCCTTCGACTCGGCCGAGCCCCGGGTCTGGGACGCCGCCACCGGCGAGGAGGTCCTCAGCCTCCATGGCCGTGAGCGCCGCTGGGTCAGCGTCGTCTCCTGGAGCCCCGACGGCAGCCGCATCATCACCGACGACATCTCCGGCACCACCGCCCACATCTGGGACGCCGCCACCGGCGAGGAGCTGCTCAGCCTGCGCGGCCACAACCAGTGGGCCTGTGCCCTGGCCTGGAGCCCGGACTCGAGCCGTGTGGCCACCGGCTCGCACGATGACACCGTGCGCGTCTGGGACGCCGCCACCGGCCAGACCCAGCTCGTCCTGGGGGCCGGTAACTCCGTGGAGACCGTCTCCTGGAGCCCCGATGGCACCAGGCTCAGCATCGGCGCCAAGATCGGCGGCAACCGCGTCTGGGACGCCGCCACCGGTCAGCCGCGCCTCACCGTCGACAACGGTGCCCGGGAGCTGAGCGAGGTCGTCTGGAGCCCGGACGGCACCCGCCTGGCCACCTCCTCCTACCTCTCGCCGCGCGTCCTCATCCTGGATGCCTCCACCGGCGACGTCGTCCAGGCCCTGACCGCCGGGGAGGACGACGTCAACGACATCGCCTGGAGCCCGGACAGCGAGCGCATCCTCACCGGACTGGGGGACGACCGCGCCGCGATCTGGGACGCCGCCCGCGGCGAGCGCCTCCTGACCCTCGAGGGCCACAGTGACATGATTACCTCGGTCGCCTGGAGCCCCAACGGCCAGCGCGCCCTGACCGGCTCCCAGGACGGGACAGCCCGCATCTGGGACGCCGCCACCGGCGAGGTCATCCACACCTACACCGGCAACTGGGTGCGCGACGTCGTGTGGACTCAAGGGGGCCCGCGCGTCGTCACCGGCAGCGCCGACGGCGCCGCCCACGTGTGGGACGTCATCACCTCCGGCGAGCTCGTGACGCTGCGCGACGCCGCCGCCATGGTCCGCTCCTACGCCTGGAGCCCCGACGGCACCAAGGTGCTGGCCGGCTTCGACGACGGCGTCGTGCGCGTGTGGGACGAGGTCTCCGGCAAGGTCGTCCTGTCCCTGGCCGGCCACCGTTTCGGCGTCACCGACGCGCAGTGGAGCCCCGACGGCACCCGGATTCTCACCGGCTCCGAGGACGGCACCGTGCGCCTGTGGGACGCCACCACCGGCGAGATGACCGGGCTGTTCCTGTGCTTCCTGCCCGACGGCGGGGTCGCCATCCTCGACGCCCCCTCCCTGAGCCTGCGCTCGGGCCCCGGGGAGGTCTGGGACTACCTCGGCCGCCCCGAGATCCTTGCCGGCCAGCTCAC
>ERZ772932.815-NODE-815-length-15921-cov-3.965839_pt1 | contig 15921 bp, 13 predicted proteins | sample MGYA00511684_ERZ772932 | MGnify/ENA primary metagenome ERZ772932 (study PRJEB29015, sample SAMEA2738078) | human oral metagenome | biome: human oral; feature: human-associated habitat; material: saliva | place: China | collected 2210 ...
GCAGATTCGCGACCATGTTTGGGATTTTGATTATGAAGGAGAATCCAACATTATCGATGTGCTGATTAAAAATATTCGCCGCAAGATCGATCAGGACAAGAAACAGTCCATTATTCAAACCAAGAGGGGAGTCGGCTATGTTATTTGGAGCTCTGAATAAAAAGAAAAAAGGCAGCATTGTCCTACGGATTACCCTTTGGTATAGCAGCTTTCTCTTTGTTTTTATTCTGGCTCTGTTGGGGCTAGCCTTTCTCCTGTCCAGCAATCTAGCAGATGCGGCGACTAAGCGGGAGCTGATTGAGTCAGCAACTGAGATCAGTCAGAAGCCCAGTGAGTATGAGGCTATAGACGATGGCATTTTTTATTCAATCTACGACAATTCGGGAGCCCTTGTCAAAAAAAGCTTGCCTTCTGGTTTTGATGAGACTCTACCTTTCAATAAATCGGTCGTGATGACTATAAATGTTGACCAAAGAACCTATCTTTATTTTGATATTGAGATGAAGAGTGGTGGGCAATGGCTGCGAGCGGTCACGTTGAGCAGCCATACGGATCATGAATTGATGGATTCCCTGAAAGCTCTGGCCTTCATTTCTCCTTTTCTCCTAGTCATCATTATAGTTGGCGGTTGGGGGATTCTAAGGAAAGCCCTGAGCCCAGTGGATCAGCTATCGCAGACAGCGTTGGATATTCGCGAGAGTGGGGACTTCTCCAAGCGCTTGGTCCTGAAAGATAAGGATGATGAGCTCCATCGTCTGGGCAAGGCCTTCAACCTCATGCTGGATTCGGTTGAGGCTTCTTTCCAGCGGGAGAAGCAGTTTAATCACGATGTCTCCCATGAGTTGCGGACACCAGTGGCAGTAGTGTTATCGGAGAGTGAGTATGGCCTTCATTATGCGGAAAGTCTGGAAGAATCCAAGGAATCTTTTGAGATCATCAATCGCCAGAGCAAGCGGATGAAGGAAATGATTGGTCAGATTTTGGATTTGTCCAAGCTGGAAAATCAAGCTAAGCTAGTCAAAGCGAATCTGTCCTTATCCGACCTGCTGGCAGATAAGCTGACGGATTTTCAGAAGCTGAGTCAGGAGCGTGGACTTGTTTTAGAAGCGGCTATTGATCAAGATTGCTGGATTGCTGGCGATGAGCTGCTACTCCACCGACTTTTGGACAATTTGATTAGCAATGCCTTAAAATTTACCAAAGATCGCATTGATCTGTCTTTGCAGAAGCTTGACGGTGTCTGCCGCTTGACGGTGTCGGATAATGGTGCTGGGATTGCTCCGTCCGAAGTGGATAAAATCTGGGATCGTTTTTACCAAATTGACCAAGCCAGAAGCAAAAGCAACCGAGAGGGAAGTGGTCTAGGGCTATCTGTGGTGCGAAAAATTGCGGATCTGCATCAGGCTCAGATAGAGCTAGTATCCGAACTTGGCCAGGGGAGTCGCTTTATCCTAACCTTTCAGCTAGAGGAGCAATAACAAATTCTTTAATGAATGTTAAGTTTTTTCTCAAAATTCATTTTAGGTTCATTCAGTCCTTCTATACTAAAAGTGGTAAATGAATAACATTTGCTATCCCTCTCCTTTGAAATGAAAAAATGGTCTCGGGTGTGTGCCAGCGATATCGGCGCTCGCTTCGTCTAATTTTGATTTTAAAGGGTGTCATTTATGGAAAGGAAGGATACAACCATGAAAAAAATGAAGGGAATCATTTTGTCCGGTTTGGTACTGGGAATGTTAGCAGGAGGAGCTACATCAGTTGTTTCAGCGGACACAACCAAACAAGCTAACCGCATTGCGGCAGCAAGTCTAACTCTTTCTGATGCGAAGACAATTGCTTTGCAGACAGCTGGTTCAGGGAAAGTCGTTTCTATTGATTTAGATGGAAATAAAGCTGGTTATGTCTACTACGATGTAACAGTATTGGACGGCTACACAGAAAAAGAGTATAAGATTGATGCTGTAGCAGGAAACATTCTTAAAGCGAAACAAGAATACATTGATGATTACGAAGATCTGCAATTGACTGAGACAGATGCTCAGCTGAGCTTTGAAGATGCTGAAAGTATCTTGCAGCAAAGATATCCTCAAGCTAAAATTTACGATGAAGAGCTGGATATTAAGGCTGGTCAGTTGGTTTACAAGCTGGAAGCCTTGAATGGAAGACAAAAAATTAAAATGACGATTGATGCCAACAGCGGTCGTATTTTGGCTGAAAAAGTGAAACAAAAATAGTCATATATAGTTGGTTTTGTGGGCACGGACGAGAGTTCGTGCCTTTTTGTTTATGTGCTTTCAAGCTAAGCCAGTTCAAAATATGATATACTGGAATAAAGTTATATTAGCATGACAAGTTTCACGCTAGGCTACTGTCTTCAAATAGTTATTTTATAAAAGGTAGCCATCCTGACAGTTTGTGCAGCTATTTGACCGGTATGGTTATAGAAAATAGAATAGCAGTATTCAGCGAGCAAGAATTGTTAACTATTAGACGAATCGTCTTTTCAATGATAGAAGAGCCAATAGAGGAGGAGTTATGGGAAAGAGAAATCTGGAAGCTTTGAGGCAGAAACATCAATCGAAATTCAAGAAGGCGCAAACGAAAAAGCCAGCAAATAGCCAACCATCCTTTCTATCCAAATGGAAAGCCAAGGAAGACCAAGACATCAAACCGTCTGCAGAATTGCAAGAAGCGCAGGGAGGGGCAGAAGAAAATCAAGCTCGTCCTTCAGTTTCGTCTCGACCAAAAGTGGTATTTCCAATAGATAGCTCAAGCAATGAGCCGTCTGCTGTCTCTTCGATAGAGAATAAAAATGGCTATGAGGCTAAAACAAGTCCTCAAGACCAGCCGGTGTTTTCTGAGCAGTTAGCAGGAGCTCAGCAGGTAAAGGAGCCTCTGTCGCTTCTGTCACAGAATTTGTTGGAATTAAAGCAGAGGGAGCTGAAGCGTCTCATTTTTAGCTTAGAATCACTGAAAGCCAAAAGACAAAACCAGGTTCTTGGTGGAAATCAAGCTAGCCAGCCGATGTCAAGTCTGGTAATTGAACCTAAGCAGACCAAGCTTTCTCCGCGAATAAGCTCCAATGAGCTTGCTAGAGAGATAGATAAAGTAGAGTTTAAGAAGAAAAAACGAGGAATCTTTTCTAAGATATGGAAGGTGATACTTTTCGTTTTAGGGATTATAGCCTCAATGTATAGCATAGTAGAGCAGTGGAAAAAGAATGCTGATTTAAAACGCATGGAAGAAGCCGCAGCTATTTCTCGTATGTTAGACTCATATGGAAAGGATCAAGATTTAAAATCTGATAATCGTCCAGAATGGATTGCTAAGAAAGAGGAGTATCAGTTTCATATCACCTATGATGATATCACTTCTTTGTTCTCAGACTTCACTTCATCGGTTCCAAATCTGACAAAGGTCGACGAGGTGGTTGCAAAGTTAGGGAAAGCTGAGTCTGGTAGGGAAACGAACCAAGATGACCTAATCAAGACAACAGATTTAAACTATTCACAAGCAGGGACGGAAGCGAAAGTTAACCTCTCTTTTAAGAGCTATCTTGGTCCTTCTGAAACTCTTAAGTTGGAATCCCTAAAATGTACGCATCTCAGTAGTGCGCAACTGCCTAACCGAAATGCTCAGCTCACTCGTCAAGATCTTTCTGGTATAGAGAAAGGAAAGACCTATCAAGAGATTGTCAGTCAGTTGGGACTTCCAGAGCGCCTTGATTGGCATGGGGGAATCTTGAGCTATACGACTTTATCGATTTCTTATCGTTTGGAGGATGGTCAAGAGGTTAGTTTTTCTTTTGAAAAAGATGACACTCAAAGCTATCGACTGAAAGACAGCTCAGGTTTGGCAAGCGAAGCAGGAGAAGCAAGTGCTCAGTAGTGCTTGCCTAGCAGGAAAATCAGCCGTTTGTAGAAAGGGAATGAGCAATCAAGTATTTAGTTGATAGGTGAAAAGGTGAAAGATAGAAATTTAGAAGCATTGAGACGGGAGCATAAATCCAAGTTTAAAGCCAGAAACACTTCGTCGATCAAGAATCAGCGGGAAAGGGGAGGAGCTGACCTCGAACAGACAAAGGAAGAAGCAAGGAAAGAAACGCAAGGAGAGAAGCAGTTTGGAGTCAAAACTGGTTGGAAATCGAAGAGTCTTAGAACAAGAAAGAAAGGGAATGTTAAGTTTCTAGTTGGTGCTTTGATGAGTCTGGTCTTGTTGTCAATAGCTCTTCTTTTGCTTTATCGTTTTCTTTCAAATATGGGCACTCGTGACAGAAGTATTGACCAAATAAGCTGGGAATCGAGCCAAGAAAATATAGCTTCTGCTTACGTTGCAGACTCTTCGTCTAGCGAATGGAAAGCTTCGGAGCAAGAGGAGTCGGCATCGTCGGCTTCTAGTGTTGACAAGGAGCCAGAAAATATGACTTGGACTTTCGAGGATGTCCTAGCTCTGCAAGTTTCTTCGCCTGGGCAGGGGACGAGTGAGCAACTGTCTCCGACAGCAGAGGAAATTGCTGAACGATATGGAAAAGCAAGTTCGGGAAGTGTGGCTAAAGATGGAGAAGAAAAGGCTCTCTACCTTTTTTATCTCTCATCAGGTGGAGGGCAAATCGTCAAGCTCTATTTCAATCTTATCGGAGATCAGTATCGGCTGAATACAATTCGAGGGGAAGGTTTGCTTAGTCAGTCTCAATCAAGCCATTCGGATTTATGGACTGAGGAGGATTTCCAAGATTTTACTGTGGATAAATCAGCTCCAAGTAAAAATTTACAAGCAGTATTGGAACGATTTGGTGTGCCACAAGTTATCAATAAGTCGGCGGACTATAAGAATCAAACGACAGTTTACATCAAATATAAACTAAAAGATGAAAGATATCTCTATTTAGAGTTTGTCTTAAGTCCAACAGGTGACTATGAGTTGACTCGAAAGAGTGTTTATTGATAAGATATGCTTGGTGCTAGAGCTTGGCTTATTTAGCAGAAGTTGTTTTTAGAGGAAAGACAGGAATTACTAGAAAAACAAGAGAAACTTAGGTTCCTTGGAGGAGATGAGGATGGGAAAAGGAAGAAAAGTCCAAAGAGAATGGGGAAAAAGGTCAAGTTTAGACCAAAAAAAGCAGAGAGCCTTCTCTAATGATGGCTCTCGAGAGTCGGGTTTTGAATTCTCAAGTAAAGAAAAGCGACGAACAGAGTCAGCAGGCAATCCTAATGGCCAGCTTTTAGCAAAGTCTGTGCTATCTCGTTATGCCTCACTCTTACTGATTGCCGCAGTTCTAGTGGGACTGATTAGCTTCTTTATGATGTATATGCGACCAACTTTTAAGTCAGAAGGAAATCAATCGGCTATATCGTCTGTTAATACTGTTCCGACAGAATCAGAAAACAAGATAGAGATTCTGACGGAGAATAATTCATCTTTTATTGAAGATAATCGAGAGGTAGATTTTCAATTCGAAGATATTTTCGAGTTGATTAAAACCATGAACCAACCCAATGTGTCTCCAGAGGATATTGTTGAGAAGTATGGGAAAGCTAGCTCTGGGAGTGTGGATAATCGCGTGGAGGATAGTCAACTGGTACTGCTTTCATACAAGCTAACAGGAAGAAAAGGAGTTGTTAATATGCATCTTAGGAGTACTGGAGGAGGAATGGAGCTCTCTACGGTATCTGCCGCTTTCTTCCATAATGCTGAGGAATCGATTACGAAAACAGTTGATGATTATCGGTCGCTCATTCCTAAGAGTGACCGAGAAGGAATGGAAGTCAAGCAAGCCATAGCAGAACTGGGGATGCCTAAGAGTATTTATGCTTCTAAATCAGTTAAGGGGCAAGTTGATTCAATTAGTCTAAGTTACTCAACCACAGACAATATGACTGTTTCTTTGTATTTTGACGAAGTGAATGGGCTTTACCGTCTAAAAAGTTTGTTGACTAGCACGGTCTGAGAAGATAGACCAGAAACGCTAGGATCTTCTTTAAAAATCAAGAGGCTGGCAAAAATAGAACTAGAAAAATCCTGATGAGAGCATCAGAAAGGTATTGAGGTAGTAAAAGTCTAAGGAATAGATGGGTCCAGTCGTAATGGGCCTTATCACAATCGGGTATCTGGGAAGTCCTAAAACATTTGGAGCTTCCAAATACATATTGCAAAGTGGACATTAATCTGAGTCTATGTTAGATAGAACATACTGTCATTTGGACTGTGAGGAGGGTAAGGATGGGAGACTTCATTTAAAAAATATCCAATCCTCTGAATAGGAAATAATAGTATCATTCTAATAAAGTGCAAACTAAACTTCTGAATTGTGTTATAATAGATAAATATTAGATGGCTAGGAGAGAGTGTATCTTTCTCTAAATAAAGAAATAGAAAGAACAAAGAGGTAAAGCTATGTCTGCTACTAAAATGAACGCTCAAGAAATTATCAAATTTATCGCTGATGCCAAGAAAAAAACTCCTGTCAAGGTAACCTTTGATGGAGAATTGCACGGATCAATCCCTTGGTCTGTTGTGAAGTTAGGCAATGTTCTTTTTGGAGACTGGGAAGAAATCAAGCCGCTCCTAGCGAACTTAGAGGAAAATAAGACTTATGTCGTAGAGCAGGATGCCCGCAATTCAGCGGTGCCGCTTTTGGATAAGCGCGACATCAATGCCCGTATCGAGCCGGGTGCTATTATCCGTGACCAAGTGGAAATTGGTGACAATGCTGTCATTATGATGGGGGCGGTTATCAATATCGGTGCGGAGATTGGTGCTGGGACCATGATTGATATGGGTGCTATTCTGGGCGGCCGAGCGATTGTCGGCAAAAACAGCCACGTCGGTGCTGGTGCTGTTCTGGCGGGAGTCATTGAGCCGGCTAGTGCTGAGCCAGTTCGGGTTGGCGATAACGTGCTGATTGGTGCCAATGCGGTTGTGATTGAAGGTGTACAAATTGGCAGTGGTTCCGTTGTTGCGGCCGGTGCGATTGTGACCCAGGATGTCCCGGAAAACGTAGTGGTTGCTGGCGTTCCGGCACGAGTCATCAAGACCATTGACGAGAAGACCCAGCAGAAGACAGCTCTGGAAGATGCTCTGCGTACTCTTTAAAAATAACATAAATTTGAATTGATTGGGTGTGGCCCAACGCTCTGACTGGTCTGACAAGATTTTAAAGGAAAGAAATAATGCTTGATTATCTGAAAATTCGCCGTGATTTGCACCAGATACCAGAAATCGGTCTGGAAGAATACAAGACCCATGCCTATCTGATGCAGGTCATTGATGGACTGACAGCAGGTCTAGACTTTGTGGAAATCCGAACTTGGCGGACTGGTATTTTGGTCTTTATCAAGGGAAGCTCACCGGATAAGACGATTGGTTGGCGAACAGATATTGATGGTCTTCCGATTGTGGAGGATACAGGACTGGACTTTGCCAGCACTCATGAAGGTCGGATGCATGCCTGCGGACACGATATGCACATGACGGTTGCTCTAGGCCTGCTGGAACAAGCTGTGAGCGCTCAGCCTACCCACAATCTGCTCTTTCTCTTTCAGCCTGCAGAGGAAAATGAAGCTGGCGGTATGCTCATGTACGAAGATGATGCTTTTGGTGACTGGCTGCCAGATGAATTTTACAGTCTCCATGTGCGACCGGACCTCAAGGTCGGCGATATTGCCACTAATAGAGGAACCCTCTTTGCTGGTACCTGTGAAGTTAAGCTGACTTTTAAGGGGAAGGGGGGGCATGCGGCCTTTCCTCATGAAGCCAATGATGCTTTGGTGGCGGCTAGCTACTTTATCACTCAGGTGCAGACTATTGTCAGCCGCAATGTCGATCCTATCGAGGGAGCAGTTGTGACCTTTGGTTCTCTCCATGCTGGCACGACCAACAATGTCATCGCAGAAACGGCCTTTCTGCATGGCACCATTCGGACTCTGACTCAGGAGATGAACCTCTTGACTCAGAAGCGCTTACGGGAAATAGCAGAGGGCCTAGCCCAAAGTTTCGGTCTGGAATTGGACTTGGAGCTTAAACAAGGCGGCTATCTGCCTGTGGAAAATCATCCTGGACTAGCAGACGAATTGATGGACTTTTTCCAGAAGGAAGAAGGAGTGCAGTTGATTGATATTGCGCCGGCTATGACAGGCGAGGATTTCGGCTATCTGCTCAGCAAGGTCAAGGGCGTCATGTTCTGGCTGGGAGTGGACAGTCCCTATGCCCTCCATCATCCCAAGATGACACCGGACGAGGCAGCACTGCCCTTTGCTATTGAAAAGATTGGTAAATTCCTAGATTATAAAATCAACGAAAGATAAGGAAAGAGTGGACGAGCTGCATGAAAAAAGAGCTGAGACAAACTGTACTGAACCAGATGAAGAAACTTTCAGGAAAAGAAAAAGAGCAGGCAGATAGCTGGCTGACCCAGCGCTTGCTCAGTTCAGCAGCTTATCAAAAAGCTCAGGTTATCGCTACCTATCTTTCTATGCCGCATGAAGTCTCAACTGCAGCCTTTATCAAGCAGGCTCAGTTGGACGGCAAGCGGGTTTTAGTGCCCAAAACCTATGGCCAGGGTCGGATGATATTTGTGGATTATGATGAAAGCCGCCTGCAAAAGAGCTCTTTTGGCCTTATGGAGCCGACGAGCGAAGAGGCTGTGGAGAAGGCGGAGATTGATCTGATTCATGTGCCGGGTGTGGTCTTCAATTCACAAGGATTTCGGATTGGTTATGGAGGCGGTTACTATGACCGTTACCTGGCTGATTTTGCAGGAGCATCCATCAGCAGCATCTATAGTTTTCAAAAGTTTGATTTTGAGCCTAATTATCACGATATAGCAGTAAAGGAAGTACTGATTTATGAACTACATCTACGATAAAAAATATCCTGTGACCAGTGTTTTGTTAATTCTAACAACGCTTGTCTTTGTGGGGATGCTTATTTTACGTGGTTTTTCTTATGCTGAAGCAAAAACTGTCTTTGAATTTGGAGCAGTATTTTCTCCGACCATTATCATGTATCCTACTCAGATATGGCGTCTCATTTCTGCTATCTTTGTGCATATTGGCTTGGAGCACTTTGTGGTAAATGCTGTTACTCTTTATTTTATTGGACGGCAGGCAGAAGATATTTTTGGTTCGCGAAATTTCCTTCTGCTCTATATGATGTCTGGCCTGATGGGAAACATCTTTGTCTTCTTTTTCAGTCCGGATACTCTGTCAGCAGGAGCCTCTACAGCCTTGTTTGGACTTTTTGCCTCTATCGTAACCCTTCACTATGTCGTTCGCGACAGCTACATTCAGCAGCTGGGGCAGTCTTATATGACCTTAATTGTGGTCAATATCATCTTTAGTTTCATGCCTGGCATCAGCTTGGCTGGGCATTTGGGCGGTTTGATTGGCGGCATACTCTGTGCGGTCATTTTACCTGTAAAAGGCTCAAGCAATGCCTTTAAACCTGCTCAGCGCTGGCTAGTCTTGTTTGGCTATCTAGTCTTAGCGGCCCTTCTGATTTTTCTAGGCTTTCATCATTCCTTGATTTAACAAGTATGTATAAATAACTGATGAAATATAAAAAAGAGGTTTGTCAACCTCTTTTTTATACCTAAAATTTTATTTTCAAAGTTAGTTGTTTGAATCCATTATTTTTTCTCTTGTTTTTTCTCTAGTTTATGACCCAAGTCAATGATATACTGCTTCAAGGAGTCTTTGACTTGTGGATGCTTGAGGGCGTAGTCGATAGAAGTCTTCATAAAGCCAAACTTGTCACCGACATCATAGCGATCGCCCTTGAATTCGCGAGCGAACACGCGCTGCGTCTTGTTGAGGGTATCAATCGCATCGGTCAGCTGGACTTCGTTTCCAGCACCGGGAGCTTGATTCTCCAAGATTTCAAAAATTTCCGGTGTCAGCAGGTAGCGGCCGATAATAGCCAAATCACTCGGTGCATCTTCAGGCTTTGGCTTTTCGACGAAGGTTTCCACGCTGTAGAGACCTTTGACTCCTTCACCCTGAGGGGCAATGACCCCGTAAGAGGACACGTCATCATGAGGGACCTGCATGACAGCGATGGTAGAAGCATGGGTAGCTTCATAGTCATCAATCAATTGCTTGGTCAGCGGCACAGCCTTATCATTGGTGATGTCCATAAGATCATCGCCCAGCATGACAACGAAAGGTTCGTTTCCAACGAAAGCCTTAGCCTGAAGAACAGCATCTCCCAGTCCGCGTGGATGGCTCTGACGGATGAAGTGCAGACCGATACCAGTGGTTTCATCGACCAATTTGAGCAAGTCGTCTTTACCCTTTTCTTTGAGGTTGTATTCCAATTCAAAGTTTGAGTCAAAGTGGTCTTCGATTGAGCGTTTTGACTTACCTGTGACAACCAGAATATCTTCAATTCCAGATTTGAGAGCTTCCTCAACGATGAACTGGATGGTTGGCTTGTCAACGATTGGCAACATTTCCTTGGCTAGTGCTTTGGTAGCTGGCAGGAAGCGGGTTCCTAGGCCAGCTGCAGGGATGACGGCTTTCTTAACTTTTGACATAATTATTTCCTTTCTATTAGAACGAAGTCCATTCGTTCTCAGCCTTGAATTCATTGTTCATGATTTCATAAATGGCATCTTTGATATTACAATTTTGATAAATAACCTTGTAAATCGCCTGTGTGATCGGCATATAAACATCCAGCTCTTGGGCCAGTTCATAGGCGGCCTTAGTGGTAGAAATTCCTTCGATAACCATGCCCATGTTGGCTTCAATATCAGCTAATTTCTCGCCACGTCCTAGAGCATTGCCGGCCCGCCAGTTGCGGGAGTGAACAGAGGTTCCAGTTACAATCAGGTCACCGACACCAGATAGGCCGCTATAAGTCAGAGGATTGGCTCCTAACTTGACACCTAGACGCGTGATTTCGGCCAGACCGCGTGTGATAATAGCTGCCTTGGCGTTGTCACCATAGCCTAATCCGTGGAGAGCACCGGCTCCGACAGCGATGATGTTTTTCAGAGCGCCTGCAGTCTCCACTCCGATGACGTCGGTATTAGTGTAGAGGCGGAAGTAGTGATTGCTGAAGAGCTCCTGCACATACTTAGCCGTTTCCAGATCCTTGGAAGCAGCAGTAATCAGGGTAATATCTCGTACAATGGTTTCCTCAGCATGGCTGGGACCTGAGACGACGACAATCTCGCTACGTAGCTCTGCAGGGATTTCTTCTTCTAGGATAGTTGAAATCCGTTCGTGGGTATTGGGCTCCAGTCCCTTGGAGGCGTGCATAATTTTCACCTTGTGGTCCAGAGCCTGAGCTACTTGTTTGGCTACCAGACGGGTTACCTTGGTCGGCACAACAAAAAGCACAGCATCCGCATCTTTTAAAGCTTCTTCTAGGTCATGATAAGCCTTAATCTTTTCGTCCAGTACAATATCTTTGAAATAGCGTTTATTGGTGTGCTCGTCGTTGATTTCGTTGATTTGCTCAGCGATATTTCCCCAAATACGAACCTGGTGTCCGTTGTCATTTAGCACTTGTGATAGGGCCGTTCCCCAAGAACCAGGACCAATCACAGCAACTCGTTGTTTATCCATATCTTCTCCTTATGATGAAATTCCGAGTCTGAATTTAAATCAGTTTTAGAGTTCTATATCTCATTTTACCATATAATATAAGAAATTTCTTGCTTGACATTGTTTTTATCTGTGATATAGTAAGGAAACTAAGCCAAATATGAAAAAAGTAGGAGGAAGCATGTTTTTTAAAAGTCTATTACGGTATAAATGGTATGCCCTGGGTTCGTTTTTGATGACCTCATTGATGATTGCCAGCTCTCTTTTACTGCCTTGGTTTTTAAAGCACATCTTAGATGCTCTGCAGGAGCAAAATAGCCAGACCATCTACAGTATGGGCGGTTGGCTGATTGGCATCGGTTTTGTTGGGCTAGTAGCAGGAGGGATTAATGTGACCTTGGCGGCTTACATTGCCCAGGCTGTCTCATCAGATCTCCGTGAGGAGACTTTCCGCAAGATACAGACCTTTTCTTATGCCAATATCGAGGAATTCAACGCCGGCAATCTAGTCGTGCGGATGACGAATGACATCAATCAGATTCAAAATGTGACCATGATGCTCTTTCAAATTCTTCTTCGCTTGCCCATCCTTTTTATCGGATCAGTCATTTTGGCCATTGTGACCATGCCTTCACTCTGGTGGATTATTTTCTTGCTGATTGTGCTCATAGCTGGTTTAACGGCTGTCATGATGGGGATGATGGGTCCTCGTTTTAAGAAATTCCAAACTCTTTTGGATAAGATCAATGCCATTGCCAAGGAAAATCTTCGTGGTGTGCGAGTGGTCAAGTCCTTCGTTCGGGAGGAAGACCAGTTTCATAAGTTCAGTCAGGTGTCTGATGAACTTTTGTCTGAAAATCTTTATATTGGCTATGCTTTTTCAATCATTGAGCCGATGATGATGTTGGTCGGCTATAGCTCTGTTTACCTGGCTATCTGGACTCTATCTGGCATGATTCAGGCGGAGCCAGGGCTGGTTAGCTCTATCGCTTCTTTTATCGGTTATCTGAGCCAGATTATTTTCACTATCATTATGGTTGGTTTCTTGGGTAATGGCGTGACGAGGGGGATCATTTCTATCCGTCGGATCAAGGAAGTATTGGCGACAGAGCCAGCTATGACTTTCCCAGACTCACCAGATGAAGAACTAGAAGGCAGTCTCAGCTTTGAGCATGTGACTTTTTCCTATCCCAATGATGATGAGCCAATGCTAAAGGACATCAGCTTTGAGGTTGAGTCGGGACAAATGATTGGCGTTGTCGGTGCGACAGGTGCTGGTAAATCTACCTTGGCCCAGTTGATTCCCCGTCTTTTTGACCCGCAGGAAGGTTCTGTCAAGATTGGTGGCCGGGATCTGCGAGAGCTTAGTCAGGGAACTCTTCGAAAAAATGTTTCTATCGTTCTGCAGCGGGCGATTCTATTTAGCGGGACTATTGCGGACAATCTCCGTCAGGGCAAGCTCAATGCTTCACTGCCTGAGATGGAGCGAGCGGCTCGTATTGCCCAAGCCAGTGAATTTATCAGCCGTATGGAAGAGAGTTTTGACAGTGCAGTGGAGGAGCGTGGCAGCAACTTCTCTGGAGGTCAGAAGCAGCGGATGTCCATTGCCAGAGGTGTTGTCAATAATCCCAATATTTTGATTTTAGATGATTCGACTTCAGCCTTGGATGCCAAATCAGAAAAGCTAGTTCAAGAAGCCTTGAATAAAGAGCTGCAAGGAACAACGACAATTATCATTGCTCAAAAGATTAGCTCCGTTGTTCATGCAGATAAGATTTTGGTCTTGGATCAAGGACGGCTGATTGGTCAGGGCACGCATGCGGAATTGGTCGCTACTAACGATGTTTACCGTGAAATCTACGAAACTCAGAAAGGAAAGGAGGACTAGGATGCGGACGATTGCATTTTTCTGGCAATATTTTAAGCGTTACAAATTATCCTTTGTCATTGTCCTTTTGATGATGGTAACAGCGACTGTTTTTCAGGTTCTTTTTCCGGTTTATGTCGGTCAGGCTGTTCAGCATTTGGTTGAGTTGGGCCGGGCTTTTGCGGAGAAGGGTGAGACTGATCAGATTTTGTCGACTTTTGGCAACGTTATGGGCAGTGTATTGGTGTCCTTTGTCTGCCTGTCTGTTTCCAGCTTAATTTACATGGTTTTGATGACCCGCGTTATTGCCCATTCGACCAATGAGATGCGCAAGGGCCTGTTTGGCAAGCTATCCAAGATGACAGTTGCTTTCTTTGACCGCCATCAGGATGGAGACATTTTATCGCGCTTTACAAGTGATTTGGATAATATCCTGCAGGCTCTAAATGAGAGTATGATTCAGGTTATGAGCAATGCCTTGCTCTATCTGGGTCTAGTAATTATCATGTTTGTCCAAAATGTTAGATTGGCCTGGATAACGGTAGCCAGCACACCGGTTGCTTTTCTTCTCCTAGTGGTTATTGTCAGGCTGGCTCGGAAATACACTGATCTTCAGCAAAAAGAAGTCGGCCGCCTCAATGCTTATATGGACGAGACCATTTCCGGTCAGAAAGCCGTTATCGTTCAGGGCATGCAGGAGGAGCTCATCAAAGGTTTTATTGAGCAGAATGACCGCGTACGCTCAGCGACCTTTAAAGGCCGAACCTTTTCTGGCCTTCTCTTCCCTATCATGAACGGGATGAATTTGATTAATACAGCTATTGTTATTTTTGTTGGCTCGGCTGTCTTACTGAGCGACCCTAATGTTGAAACGGCAGTTGCAGTTGGCCTGATTACTACTTTTACTCAGTTTTCTCAGCAGTATTATCAGCCCATCATCCAGATTGCAGCCAGCTGGGGCAGTTTGCAGTTGGCCTTTACAGGGGCTGACCGGATTCAGGAGATGTTTGATGCACCAGAGGAAGTCCGGCCAGAGAATGCACCTGCTTTCACAGAGCTTACAGACTCCGTGGAGATCAAGCATGTGGACTTCTCTTATGTAGAAGGCAAGCCTATTCTCAAAGACGTATCTATTTTAGCTCCTAAGGGCAAGATGACGGCTGTTGTTGGCCCTACTGGTTCAGGTAAGACGACCATTATGAACCTGCTCAATCGCTTTTATGATGTGGATAGTGGCAGCATTGAGTTTGACGGTCGCGACATTCGGGACTATGAGTTGGATAGCTTACGGAGCCATGTGGGTATTGTTCTGCAGGATTCGGTGCTCTTTAGTGGCACGATTCGGGACAATATCCGCTTCGGGGTACCAGATGCCAGTCAGGAGATGGTCGAAACAGCTGCGCGTGCGACCCATATCCATGACTATATCGAAAGTCTGCCAGACAAATACGATACTCTGGTAGATGATGACCAGAATATTTTCTCAACTGGGCAGAAACAGCTGATTTCCATTGCTAGAACTTTGCTGACCGACCCGCAAGTCTTGATTTTGGACGAAGCGACTTCCAATGTCGATACGGTAACAGAAAGCAAGATTCAGCAAGCCATGGAAGCCGTTGTAGCTGGCCGGACTAGCTTTGTTATTGCTCACCGCCTCAAGACAATCCTCAATGCAGACCAGATTATTGTCCTCAAAGATGGAGAGGTTATCGAACAGGGCGATCATCATCAGCTCCTCAAACTCGGCGGTTTCTATTCAGAACTCTATCACAACCAGTTTGTGTTTGAGTAGGAAACTGAAATGAATTTTTAGACTCTCGTTTGTGCTTATAGCGCATTTGAGAGTTTTTTTCTTTAAGAGGATTACAGGCTCTTTGATAAAAAATTTTTATAAGCAGCTTTAAAAAAATCTATTGGACGACTGAGAAAAGGCGTGGTAAGATATACTATATCAAATAAGGAGGAATCACGGTATGTGCAGAACAATTGTTGGAATTTCAGCCAATCTTTGTCCAGTAGATGAAGCTGGAAAGAATATTCACACCTCTGTTTCACGCAAGTTTGTGGACGGCGTACGAATGGTTGGTGGCCTGCCGATGGTGATTCCTGTTGGCGATAAAAGTTTAGTTCAGGATTACGTAGAAACCATTGACAAGCTGATTTTGTCAGGCGGGCAAAATGTTCACCCGCAGTTTTATGGGGAAGAAAAGACCATCGACAGTGACGACTACAATATTGTTCGCGATGAGTTTGAGTTGGCGCTCTTGAAAGAAGCCCTGCGCCAAAACAAGCCAGTCATGGCTATTTGCCGCGGTCTGCAGTTGGTAAATGTTGCTTTTGGCGGTACTCTTAATCAGCATATCGAAAATCACTGGCAGGGCTTGCCATTTGGTACTTCGCACTCTATTCGAACGGAGAAAGACAGCGTTGTGGAGCGCTTGTTTGGTCAGGCTAGCCAAATTAATTCGGTTCATCGCCAAAGCATCAAGGACTTGGCACCTAATT
>ERZ772932.821-NODE-821-length-15876-cov-9.682068_pt1 | contig 15876 bp, 10 predicted proteins | sample MGYA00511684_ERZ772932 | MGnify/ENA primary metagenome ERZ772932 (study PRJEB29015, sample SAMEA2738078) | human oral metagenome | biome: human oral; feature: human-associated habitat; material: saliva | place: China | collected 2210 ...
CCCCGAACGCTGACATCGACCTCGCCGTCAAGGACGTCGTCTACTCGGCATTCGGCCACGCAGGTCAGAAGTGCTCCGCTGGTTCGACCGTTATCCTGGTTGGCTCCGTGGCACAGTCCGAGCGTTTCCGCCGCCAGCTGATCGACTCCGTCAGCTCCCTGCACGTGGCACACCCGCAGGACATTGAGTCCGAGATGGGCCCCGTTGTTCAGAAGCCGGAAGAGAAGCTGCTGCGCGGTCTGACCACCCTCGGCCCGGGCGAGCGCTGGCTCATTCAGCCCAAGGAACTGGACGAGACCGGTCGCCTGTGGAGCCCCGGTGTTCGCGAAGGCGTCAAGCCCGGTTCCGAGTACCACATGACCGAGTACTTCGGCCCCATCCTGGGCATCATGACCGCTGAGACCCTGGAAGAGGCAATCGAGCTGCAGAACGCACCCGATTACGGCCTGACCGCAGGTCTGCACTCGCTGGATGCTGACGAGCTCGAGCTGTGGCTCTCCAAGGTCCAGGCAGGTAACCTGTACGTCAACCGTGCAATTACCGGTGCAATCGTTCAGCGTCAGCCCTTCGGTGGTTGGAAGAAGTCCACCGTTGGCTCCGGTACCAAGGCTGGTGGCCCCAGCTACCTGATCGCTCTGTCCGATTGGGAGCCGGCACAGGCAACCGCAACCGCTGTCACCCAGTCCGTGACCGTCCGCGAGACCCTGGCTACCATCGAGCAATCCGAGCTGGGCAAGCGCGAGGACTTCGAGTTCATCAAGCGCGGTGTCTCCTCTGACGCACACGCTTGGGACACCGAGTTCGGCTTCGGCCACGATCCCTCGAAGCTGGGCGTGGAGCGCAACATCCTGCGCTACGTACCCACCCAGGTTCTGGTTCGTGCAGACGAGTCCGCATCCGCAGCAGAGACCCTGCGCGTTGTGCTCGCCGGTCTGGCAGCTAACGCACCGGTCGCTCTGTCCGTCGGTAAGGACCTGCCGGTCGACGTCCGTGGCGTCCTCGAGAACAAGGGCATCAAGTACGAAGTCAAGTCGGACGCTCAGTTCCGCGAGTACCTGGCTTCGAACGCTAAGACCCCGGTTCGCGCACTGGCTGGCACCCCGCTGGAAGGCACCCGTATCCGCTACATCGGTAACGACGTGAAGTCCATCTACTCGGCACTGGGTGGTCGCCCGGATGTTGCAGTGTACTTCGCACCGGTCACCGAGGCTGGCCGTATCGAGATGCTGCCCTTCCTCCGCGAGCAGGCTGTTTCGATTACCGCACACCGTTTCGGTAACCCGAACCGCTTCTCCGAGCGCGTCATTTCTTCCCGCTAAGACGCTGTGAGAGTTTAGCTCTCTAGTCTGAGGCTCAGGGCCCTGCACCTTCATGGTGTGGGGTCCTGAGCCTTTTGCGTTTCTGCTGGGCTCATATCGGGGGAGTGAGAGGCCTGTATGGAGCCGTGTGCGAAAGTGATGAATAGAGGGGCGTCTAGAAGTCGATACGGTGTGGATGGTTAGGTGCACGAAGAGGAAGAGGAAAAATAGTGTCGTAGAAGTGGTACGGGGGTGTTTGGGCGTGCCCCGCGTTACTTCTTATGTGATAATTGGTGTAGGACGTTTCGCTATCCCACATGCGAACGACACCGTGCGCGGGACGGTCCGCGCTACGCAAAATCACACTGAAAGGACACCGCTGCTATGAGCAACGTTCCCGCAGAACTCTCGTACACTTCTGAGCACGAGTGGGTTTCCGCTCTCACCGCCGAGGGCACCGTACGTGTTGGTATTACTGACCACGCTCAGGATGCACTGGGTGACGTCGTCTACGTCGACCTTCCCTCTGTCGGCGACTCTGTAGCTGCTGAAGATAGCTTCGGTGAGATCGAGTCCACCAAGTCTGTCTCTGATCTTTTCGCTCCTATTGCGGGCGAGATTGTTGCAGCGAACGAGGCTCTGGAAGACGATCCCGCACTGGTTAACTCTGACCCCTACGGCGAGGGCTGGATCATTGAGATTCGCCCCGAGAATGCTGACGACCTGGCTAACCTGCTGGATGCAGAGGCATACAAGGCTGAGCTGGACAAGCTCTAAGTCGATAGACTCTAAGACCTTCTATAGGCCTCAGATAAGAGGTACGTAGTGGTGAGACGGCGAGACCGATTGGTCTCGCCGTTTTTCTTTTAAAATGCACACAAACGCAAATAGTGGGGTGCATTTAAGGTTCATCTTGAGGGTGCCTAAACCCGTTGAAGAGGCTTGAAAGATGGCTAAACCCCAAGTGGGAGCGTCTTTCAAGTTAAATGTGATGAAAACTTCAACTATCGCGAGAAGATAAAATTTTCCTCGTAAAGCAGTCCAATGTGTGAAAAATGCGTTCACAGCAGTGGAATTTTGTTAAAATTGGTACTGTCACTGCTGAAAAGTGTCTGAATATGTGGTTATTTTTGGGTTCAAAACACCCTTGAGAAGGGCGAACTGAATAGCAAAATGCCTTGTGAGGCTATAAGATTGTCTCGAAGGTTTGCGGTTTATCATTTCGTGATAAACAACTAAACTTATCTATCACACTCTCAACACTAAGCAAAGATGTTCGGCACGAAGCGAGACCCCGACTGGGGAACGAGCCACTCACTCAAATTTCGGCTCGTATCGACATCGGCTGAACAAGTACCCGAAAGACATAGATGACCTCACGCATCGATGAAAACCTCACTAACGCTGAGGTTCAACTAGAGGACGTGGAGAACGGCGACTCTGACCGTAACCCGCGTGACGTTAAGAGCCGGACCATTGGTCAGGTTCTTAGCCAGCTTGACCTGGAGTTCCCCGGAATTAGTGCATCCAAGATTCGCTTCCTGGAGGAGCGCGGTCTCGTGCACCCCAGCCGTACTGAAACCGGTTACCGCAAGTACTCCCAGACGGATATTGAGCGCCTGCGCTACATCCTCACGATGCAGCGCGACCACTACATGCCGCTCAAGGTAATCCGTCAGCACCTGGAGGACCTGGAAACCGGTCGCGTACTGAACTCCATGCCTGCCACCGTAAGCGAAGACGTGCTAGACACCGTCCTCGGCCCGAACGAGCAGGAAGGTCGCACCTACACTCTCCGCGAGCTGGCTGAATACGCTAACACCACCCCCGAACTGATCCGCGAGCTGATTGACTTTGGACTGCTCGAAGACGGTCCGGACGTGGAGTACACCGATTACGATGTGCTGATTGCCCGCGTCAGTGCAGAACTGACCCAGCACGGCATTCAGCCCCGTCACCTGCGCGCATTTAAGTCTGCGGCAGACCGCGAAATTTCCCTCGTGGAAATTGCGGTGGCTCCGCTGGCCTCGCGCCGCGACGCAGCCTCCCAGGCTCAGGCGCAGGAACGAGCCGACAAGATCCGCAAGTTGTGCCTGCAGCTGCACGCAACTCTCGTCGAATCGGCAATGCCTACCTACGAGTAGGCGTACGAAGAGGCAGGCTACCGGACAGTCTGCCGCTCGTAATTCCTCAGCGGTTCTACCGCGCCCCAAACGGGGAATTCCCTCGGGAAGCACCGCTGACCACGGTGATTCCCTCTATAGTCCCTACCCCTTACCAACGGGTAGCGGCCTCTAGACTTGGACGAAGCCGACGCTGGCACGCTCGGAATTTCTACCCCTTCGTCCAACACGAAGAGCTTTCTCACCAGGGGGCTCCCGGCCTGCCAAGGCTGTTCACTCAACTCAGCTGTAAATGCGTACGGACTACCTATCCGTACGCATTTACTTTTTAAACTCCCCTGTGGGATGGGCGCCCGGGAAAAGCGAACGGAACAGCGGGGGAGGAGCGCCCCTGCACGGCGTTAAAGAGGCGCGAATGAATCTGAAAAGATCATTCGCTTCGGTGGGTTCAATTTTAAGTAGGGCCCTCTATCAGTTAAAATAGATTGAACAACCGCGCCTATCGCGCATCGGTCGCACTATCGAGTCGTGTTCTATGAACCTCGTGTTCTGCGAATCGAATAGTCGAACCAATGTGTAGTATTGAAAACCGCGTAGCTCACCTCGCAGAGGGAGGCCACGCGAACCATAGATGCAGATTCTAAGGCTTAGCCCTAGAATCTCACCCCGAAAATCGGGGCTACACCGGAACGAAGTCGACCGCATTTGATAGGGCGCGGTGAATCGCATTAAACGGGTTAACGAAAAGGAGGGACCGTGCTAGAGCAGCAGGTAGCCAAAAATGCAGGCGAGGCCGCAGGCACCCATGAGGCACCCCAGGGCTTCGATCAGCCCCTGGACGGCTTCGACACCCTCTTCCCCGTAGCACCGCCTCCGCGCGGTGAACAGGGCGTACTCTTCACCGACCCTGTCTCTGTCGTCGAGGAAAACCTCGGCTACCGTGGTGCCGTCGCCTGCAAGGCAGCCGGCATCACCTACCGTCAGCTCGACTACTGGGCACGCACCGACCTGGTTGTACCCACCGTGCGTGGCGCCTCCGGCTCCGGCACCCAGCGCCTCTACAGCTTCCGCGATGTGCTCGTACTCAAGATCGTGAAGCGCCTGCTCGACACCGGCGTGTCCCTGCAGCAGATTCGCACCTCCATCGAGCATCTGCGTACCCGCGGCATTGACGACCTCGCGAACATCACCCTGATGAGTGACGGCACCACCGTCTACGAATGCACCTCCCCGAGTGAGGTGATCGACCTTGTACAGGCTGGTCAGGGCGTCTTCGGTATCGCGATTGGCCGCGTCTGGCGAGAAATCGAAATGAACCTCAACGGCCAGCCCGGCGAAGAAATGCACGAAAGCTTCGAAGGCGACGAACTCGCCGCCCGCCGTGCCCGCCGTGCACAGGCATAAAGCATAGGCCTCAACCACACATTGTGAATCTGCCCGCGCTCACTACCTACCCGGTGGCGAGCGCGGGCAGAAGTTTTAAACCCGAGGGAATATTCAATGCTCACTTGAGAAAAAACTCAAGATACACCCCTGTCAGAGCCGGAAGAAAAGCGAAGATTCGCTAAAATAAAGGGGCATTACACCTCACTCATAAAAGGGACCTGCATGCCCCGCATCGTCAGTATCAGCAGCCTCAAAGGTGGCGTCGGCAAAACGTCCATCACCTTGGGGCTCGCGTCCGCGGCATTACACAGCGGACTCTCCACACTCGTTATTGACCTCGACCCCCACGGCGACGCCAGCACCGGCCTGGCGGTGGATGAAACCATCCCCGACGTCGCCTCCCTGATCGCCAGCTCCAATGAGCGTGCCTTCGCGGAGGAAGCCGGTAGCTCCTCCTGGAACGCGCTCGTCGGCAAACCCACCCTGCTGACCAATAACCCCGTGACCACCGGTAGCGTGAAGGTGGCACGCGGTTCGGCTCGCTCCACCCTCGTGGACCGTCAGGAAGCGGCGCCGTTCATCCGCCGCTTCAAGCGCATGGTGGAGGCGGCAGCGGACGCCTACGACGTCATCCTGATTGACTGCCCGCCGTTCCTCGGAACCCTGTCTTCGATGGGCTGGGCGGTGAGCGAGCGCATCCTCTCGGTCGCTGAACCCTCTCTCTTCTCCGTGGCGGGCACCGAACGAACCCTGCGCGCCATCGTGCGTTTTCAGCAGGAAAGCGGTATCAGCATCGACGGTGCGGGAGTAGTTATCAACAAGATGCGCCCCAACGACAGCGAACACCGCTACCGACGCGACGAAATGCGCTCCCTCTTTGGTGAGCTCGTGGCAGAACCCGTGCTCGCTGAAAGCCCCGTGCTGCAGCGCGCCCAGGGTGCCGCGTACCCGATCCATTTTTGGCCCGACGAAGAGTCGGTTGATCCCGCCATTGACTTCACCCGCCTGCTGGCTGGGCTCATGGCTGATCTCTAAGCGCTGATCTCTAAGCGCAGACCTCTACGGATTACTAATCCGCGGGATTACATAGTTTCAACGCTTGAGTGCGTCTTCTCAAAGAACCGCTGTTTTTTCAGCGCTGTGCTCTCAGCACTACGTTCTTTGGGACGGCGCGCTTTCGCGTATCAGCAGGTAAAGAGATGAGATAGCGGGAATAGCGTGCCGCCCGTACACGTTATAGTGGCAATAACAGGAATAAGCCCGTCATCGAGGGGCACGCTGGGAACGAGCCCAGCCTCAACACCATCAACGAGAGGACCACATGAGCATCGAGAACGTAGAACGCATTGACGGCGTAGCACAGTACGACCTCATCGTCATCGGCTCCGGATCCGGCAACACCCTCATCGGCCCCGAATGGGACGACAAGAAGGTCGCCCTCATCGACGGCGGTATCTTCGGCGGCACCTGCCTGAACGTCGGATGCATCCCCACCAAGATGTACGTCTACCCGGCAACCATCGCGCAGAAGACCCGCGAGGTCAAGCACCTGGGCGTTGACGCACACGTAGACGCCGTGCACTGGGCGCAGATTCGTGACCGCATCTTTGCCTCCCGCATTGACCCGATTGTTGAAGGCGGCCGCAACTGGCGTGCCGGTCTGCCCAACGTCGACTTCTACGACCAGTACGCGCGTTTTGTCGGCTCCCATACCGTTGAGCTGACCGACGGCACCCGCCTGCAGGGCCGCCAGATTGTCGTTGCGGCAGGTTCGCGCGCCGTGCTGCCTCCCGTGCCCGGTATCGACTCCTCCAAGGTCTACACCAACGACAACGTCATGCGCCTGGACGAGCTGCCCGCCCGCATGGTTGTCATCGGTGGCGGCGTGATTGCGGCAGAATTCTCCCACGTTTTCTCCGCATTCGGCACCGAAGTAACCCAGCTGAACCGCTCCTCCCGCCTGCTGCGCGGCGTGGACGAAGAGGTTGTGGCACGTTTCGAAGAAGCCGCAAGCAAGCAGTGGAACATCGTCAAGGATGCCTCCCTCTCCGAAATCCGTGAGAACGCCGACGGCAGCGTGACCGTCGTAGCTAAGCGCACCTCCGAGAATGGCGAAGAACTGCTCGAAATCCCGGCAGACGCAGTGCTCGTGGCGACCGGTCGCCGACCCAACACCGACACCCTCAACGCGAAGAACTACTTCGACGTGCAGGACGGCGGTCAGCTCAGCGTCGATAAGTACCAGCGCGTGCTCTACAACGGCGCGCCCGTACCCGGCGTCTACGCCCTCGGCGACGTGTCCAGCCGCTACCAGCTCAAGCACGTGGCAAACCACGAGGCACGCGTTGTGCAGCACAACCTCAGCCACCCCGAGGACCTGCGTGCCAGCGACCACCGCTACGTACCCGGCGCGGTCTTCAGCAACCCGCAGATCTCCGTGGTCGGTATGACCGAAGAGCAGGCGCGCCAGGCGGCCGAGCGTGAAGGTTTTGAGATTACCGTCAAGGCACAGAACTTTGGCGACACCGCCTACGGCTGGGCAATGGAAGACAAGATCGGCCTGTGCAAGCTCATCGCCCGCAAGGACAACGGCGAGCTGCTCGGTGCGCACCTGGTCGGTGAAGAGTCCTCCGTGCTCATCCAGCCGCTACTGCAGGCAATGAGCTTCGGCATGGATGCGCGCACCCTCGCGCGCGGCCAGTACTGGATCCACCCGGCACTGACCGAAATCGTTGAGAACGCGCTGCTCGGCCTGGAATTCGACGAGCCCGCCAACTAAGAATCCACCAGCTAACGACGGCTAGATAACACCCGGAAGCCGAGGCTTCTAGCGAGCAAACAGCGAATAAGCAGAGAGGAGGGGGTCGTACCTAAGCGGTACGACTCCCTCCTCTTGTATATGGCCTCTCGCTGATGATAGCCAGAGCCGGTTATGCGTTGTCGCCCTCAGACTTCTGAGGGCTCTGCTGCGCGGTCTTCTCAGTGGGCTTCTCAGCGGGAGCCGCTGCGGAAGAGTCCTCAGTGGAAGAATCCTCGGCGGAAGAGTCCTTATCCTTCTCTTCATGAGGCTTCTGCATCATCTCGGCGGTCTGCTCACGCAGCTCCTCAAACTTCTCAGCCGCCTGCTCACGTAGCTCGGCAAGACGCTCCGCCTGATGATCCGCGTACTCGTGCAGACGCTCAGCCGCCTGCTCACGCAGTTCAGCGAACTTCTCAGACTGCTCCGCCGCGTACTCCTGCAGACGAGCCAAAGAATCCGAGGTGCTATCGGAAACCTTGCCGTACATCTCATCCACGTAGGAGGAGAAGTCCTGCAGAATCTTCGCGCGGCGCAGCTTCTGCGAAGGAGTCAGATAGCCGTCCGCCTCGGTCAGGTCGCGGTTCATAATGCGGAACTCGCGAATACCCTCGGCGCGGGAAACCAGCTGGTTCGCCTCGTCCACGAGCTTCTGAATCGCGGCACGAACCGCCGGGTGAACAGCAGCCTCCGGGATGGAGAGCGAACGCGGCAGACCTAGGTGCTCCAACTGCTCGGGCAGGGTATCCGGGTCCAGGGTCACCAGAGCCGCAATGAACGGCTTCTCATCGCCAATCAGCATCGCCTGAGAAACCAGGGGAGAGGTACGCAGATGAGTCTCCGCAATACCCGGAATCACGTTCTTACCGCCGGCGGTGACAATGATTTCCTTCTTGCGGCCCACAATCTTCAGGTAGCCGCGCTCATCGAAACGAGCCAGGTCACCGGTACGGAACCAGCCGTCCTCGGTGAACGCCTGAGCGTCCTCTTCGGGGTTCTTGTAGTAGCTGCTAATCACTCCCACGCCACGAACCAGAAGCTCGCCGTCCTCAGCGATATAGCCTTCGGAACCGGGGATGAGCGGGCCAATCATGCCAATCTGGTACGGGTTGATGCGGCCAGCCGCAATCGGGGCGCAGGTCTCGGTCAGACCGTAACCCTCAACCACCTGCACACCTACCGCGTGGAAGAAGTGCGCCAGGCGCTCGCCGAGAGGGCCGCCGCCGGAAACCGCGTAACGCAGCTCGCCGCCCAGAGCCGCACGCAGCTTCGAGTAGACCAGCTTGTCGTACAGAGCGTACTGTGCTGCCAGCTTCAGCGGGACACGGCCCTCAACCTTCGCCTGCGACCAGCGCACTGCAATGTCGGTGGAACGCTCAAAGAGCGACTTATTGAACTTACCGCCCTTAGCAGCCTTCGCCATGGCGCCCTCGTACACCTTCTCAAAGACGCGGGGCACCACCAGCAGCATGGTCGGCTTGAAGCTATCCAAGTCAGCAGCCAGGTTCTTGATATTGGGGGAGTGGCCGATGACCAGGCCGGCGTCCAGCGCCAGCACCTGAATCAGGCGCGCCAGAACGTGCGCAAGCGGCAAGAAAAGAATGGAGGAGTTGCGGGAGTTCGCAATCTCAGACTCTGCAAACTTGGTGTTCGCGCTCAGGTTCAGGAAGTGACCGTGAGTCAGTGCGCAACCCTTGGGGCGACCGGTCGTGCCGGAGGTGTACACAATGGTCGCGATGTCATCACAGCCTGCAGCGGAACGTACCTGCTCCAGCTGCTCAGCGCTCACCTCGGAGGCGCGAGCGCTGAGGGTATCAAGGTCGCCGTTCTCAATGACCCAGCGGTGCTTGAGCTGGCACGGCTCAGAAGTAGAAGCGGCGTATTCTTCCGCCTCAGCCACACGATTCAGGAGCTTCTCATCCTCGACGAAAATAGCGACTGCCTCAGAATGGGACAGCGCCCATGCCGCCTGTGCGGCAGCGTTCGTCTCATACACCGGCACGGAGACAGCGCCGGCATACCAAATCGCGAAGTCAATGACAGTCCACTCAAAACGGGTGCGGCTCATAATACCCACACGGTCACCCGGGCGGATGCCAGCGGCAATCATGCCCTTAGCCAGGTCGGTCACCATCTGGTGGAACTGCTGGGCGCGAACCGGCTGCCAGTTACCCGGAGACATCTGACGACGGTACAGCACCGGATTGGAGCTATCGGCACGGTGGCGCTCAACAATGCTTGTCAGGTTCAGCGAGGGGTCGACAATAACCTCAGCGGGAGTGGAGAAGACTTTCATAATGCGCCTTTCAAATCAGGGCGTGAGCCCGTGGCGGATCCGGTGCCGCGGGGTGCCCTCGATGGCCCGAGGAGCCGTAATATCTATCTGCTGTTCTACTCGCCACGGCGGGTGATGCTTGCGCCAGTTGCAGCGAGCGGAGCCGCAGAATTAGTGGTATAGGGATGCGACAAAATCTTGGATGGTGGAGAGCAGATACTCTGCGTCATAGTCCAGGGTTGCCACATGGTAGCTGCGGGTCAGCCACCTAAATTCTACAGGAACTGAACAATGTTCGAGAAAATATTTGTGGGAGCTATCCGACACAGTATGATCGCCCAGTGAACGCAAATACAGGACCGGCGACTTCAACTGCGGAATCAGGGCACGAGTCTCAGCGCCCAAAAGATGCAACTGATGCACCGCCGCCGTCGGAACCAGCGAATAAGCACCCTCATTCACACCCGGAACCGCAATATCGGAACCAATCGCCTTGAGCACCGGCAGAACCTTCGAGACCCTACCGGCGTGACGCATCATCGGGTTCACATCCACCATATAGGGGTTAATCAGCACCGTGCCCACCACCGGCAGACGAGCCGACAGATGAGTCGCCACCGTGCCACCCATGGACATACCAATGACCACCACCTGCAGACCCTGATCAGTCAGGCGGCGGTACCCCCGCTCGGCAGAAGCCAGCCACTGCTGGTACGTGCTATCACGCAAATCCTGCCAACGGGTCGCGTGACCAGTCAGCACGGGCATCTCCACCGCATAGCCGAGCTCCATAAAACGCTGAGCCACCGGGCGCATACTGTGCGGCGAACCCGTAAAACCATGCACCAGCAAAATACCCACAGAATGCTGCGCCGAATCAGGGGTAAAAGACACGGGGGAGTGATCGAACGCATCCTGCTCTTCCCCGAGACGACGCGCCAGGGAATCCTTAACATTTTGGGTCGCAAGAAGCCGGCGCTCGCGAGCCTTGCGGCGCATCCGCTTGAGCGGTTCCAGCGAGTTATCGAAAATGCTCATGGTCCTCCTTCGCCAACCTGCACGAATATGAGTGCAGGTGAGGCTCTATAGCGTATCCTGACCGGCTACCGCGGATACAGCACCGGTGCTGGTATATCGCCCCCAGCGCACCGATACACCGGTGCGCAGAAAAATCGTTCTCTTTTCTTTAATTATCGCGCGTTCTCTCGCGCCTCTCCAGACACGCTAGAATTGAGCCGGGAACATTCAGAGAGGAGACCCCATGCCTAACACCGCCCTCTATTCAACGCTCAAGATTCTTGGCTCCCCCCTGCTGCAGGGACTGTACCACCATGACGTGGTGGGCCTCGAAAATCTGCCTGAGGGACCCTACATCGTCGCCAGTAACCACCTGGCGTTCTGCGACTCCATTTTCATTCCTCTCGCCATGCCGCGCACCGTAAACTTCCTCGCCAAGAGCGACTACTTCACCACCCCCGGCGTGAAGGGCCGCGCCATGGCGGCGTTCTTCCGCGGAGTCGGCCAGCTTCCCATGGACCGCTCCGGCGGCCAGAAGAGCCAGGAATCCCTCAATGCCGGCGCGCAGGTCCTCAAGGACGGCGGCGTCATCGGCATCTACCCCGAAGGCACCCGTAGCCCCGACGGACGAGGCTACCGTCCCAAGGTCGGTGTCGCCCGCCTCGCCCTGGAAACCGGCGTGCCCGTAGTGCCGGTCGGCCAGATTGGTACCGACCTGATTCAGCCCTCCGGCTCGAACCGTATCCGCCTGCGCCACGACGGCAAGCCCATTCGGGTGGGCACCATCATCGGCAAGCCCCTCACCTTCGAGGAATACACCGACGGCTCAGACATGAGCCACCGCGTTCAGCGTGAAATCGCCGACCGTATCGGTGCTGAAATCCGTGCCCTGAGCGGCCAGGAATACGTGGACGTGTACGCCGACCGCGTTAAGAAGCTCATGGCTGATAAGAACATGAGTGCTGACGAGGCAGTCGCACACCTGCAGCACTAAACAATAAGACGGCACCCTGAGATAGCTCCCGGGTGCACACATACATCTGCACACATACACCTGCACACATACGCTAGAGGGCGGGATGCGGTACATGCCGCCTCCCGCCCTTTCGTATGCCGTTGTGCGACGGCGCCTTTTAGCCCGCTGCGCATCAACCCCCTGACCACCAACCCGCTGAGCTCCGACACCGGGACGCTATCTAAACATGTGAGATGTACCTGACCTCGGGGTTAGGTGTTGAAGCAAGCAAGAGTACAATTAGGTCTATTCAGCTTGAAGAATCGCAAGCCGGCACGCCGCACACGGCGCGCCGAGCATCCGAAACGGGGCTGAATCAGAAAACGCACAAGACCATCCCGATGGAGTGAAGATGAGCAATCAAAACCTCAGCACCTCGCAGGCCCCCGACCACGGCCTGGACACCTGGCGTCAGCTGCACATTGACCAGCAGCCCACCTGGAGCGAGCACGAAGATTTTGAGAGCACCATCGCCGAGCTGAACTCGGTACCGCCGCTCGTCTTCGCCGGTGAGGTCGACGCCATGCGCCAGGCACTCGGTGAGGTTGCTGAAGGCCGCGCATTCCTGCTGCAGGGCGGCGACTGCGCAGAAACCTTCGCGGGTGCAACCGCCGACAAGATCTCCGGCCGCGTCAAGACCATCCTGCAGATGTCTGCAGTGCTCACCTACGGCGCCTCCATGCCCGTGGTGAAGATGGGCCGCATGGCGGGTCAGTTCTCCAAGCCCCGTTCCGCAGACACGGAAACCCGCGGCGACGTCACCCTGCCCTCCTTCCGCGGCGAAACCGTCAACGGTTTCGACTTCACCCCCGAAGCCCGCGTACACGACCCCAAGCGCATGCTGCGCGGCTACCACACCAGCGCCTCCACCCTGAACCTGGTGCGCGCCTTCACCAAGGGCGGCTTCGCAGACCTGCGCGCCGTGCACCAGTGGAACCGCGGCTTCACCTCCAACCCCGCGCACGAGCGCTACGAGGAGACCGCCAGCGAAATCGGCCGCGCCCTCAAGTTCATGGAAGCATGCGGCGTTAACTTCGAAGCGCTCAAGACCACCGACCTGTACGTCGGCCACGAGGCGCTCGTGTTGGACTACGAGCGTGCCCTCACCCGCATCGACTCGCGCACCCAGCTGCCCTACGACACCTCCGCACACTTCCTGTGGATTGGCGAGCGCACCCGCGGCGTCGACGATGCACACGTCGACTTCCTCTCCAAGGTCCGCAACCCCATCGGCGTGAAGCTGGGCCCCAGCACCACCGCAGAGGACGCACTCGCACTGATCGACAAGCTCGACCCGAACCGCGAGCCCGGCCGCCTGACCTTCATCACCCGCATGGGTGCGAAGAACATCCGCGAGAAGCTGCCCGCGATCGTTGAGGGCGTGCAGGCTGAAGGCGCGAAGGTCGTCTGGGTTACCGACCCGATGCACGGCAACACCATCTCTGTGCCCTCCGGCTACAAGACCCGCCGCTTCGACGACGTGCTCGACGAGGTTCGCGGCTTCTTCGAGGTGCACGAGGCACTGGGCTCGTTCCCCGGCGGTATCCACGTGGAAATGACCGGCGACGACGTGACCGAATGCCTGGGCGGCTCCGACGCCATCGACGAGGCAGCACTGGCTGACCGCTACGAGTCCCTGTGCGACCCGCGTCTGAACCACTCGCAGTCCTTGGAAATCGCGTTCCTGGTCTCCGAGTACCTCAAGAACCGCGCGTAAAACGCTCACGCTGTTCGCCGCGATAGGCGGTAGGGAGTAGTAGACACGACAATGCCCGGGTCTTCACCTGACAAGGATGAAGACCCGGGCATTTGCGTTTAACCTGCACTCGGCAAAAGAATGGCGCGGCAGAAGAGCGGCACTACAGGCGCTAGACGATCAGGGCGCTAGAAGGTCAGGAACGCCTCAATATTGCGCCACCACTGCGACTGCACCAGCGAGGTCGCAAGCCACCAACCGGTAAAGCTCGAACCCATACCCAGCAGAATCAGCACCAGAGCCCAACCGCCCACCGCCATACCGGAAGGCGGAGTCCTAAACTGCTTGGCGGGTAGGCGAGGATCCTTCTGCGAAGACTGCTCGGAATCCTGAGAAGAAGAGGTCTCCTCAGCCGTTGAAGCCTCAGTTGCGCTCGCCGCTTCCTTAGCCTTTGAACGGCGCGAACCCGAGGGGTTCAACGAACGCTCGGCATGAATCGGGGCGTACTCGCCGTGAGCTGAGATGAACTCCTGCTCCGTCTGTGGGCCAATGCCAACGGACTGAGTCAGTGGGCCCTTCGCCGCGGCGGTACGACGGCTCATGAATGAGCCCAGACCACGCTTGCCGGATTTGCCCTTTGAGCCTTCCTGCTCCTGATCAGTGTCAGAATCGTCATTATCGGAGGCGGAACTTACCAGCGGCGGAATGCCCTGGCGGTTCAGCACGGAGTCCTCAGCGTCCACGTCGGCAAGGTGCACGCCCTGACCGGTTGCCGAGGCATCGTACACGAGGCTGTCGGGGGAGTACACATCGTACGCCAGCAGATCGCGGGCATCGCTAAAAGCACTAATCGGGGTGTTGCGGACCATCTGTGCGGCGCCGCTACGCTCCGCAATATCGGCAACAGCCTCCCAGAGGGGAAGCTCCGGCTCCGGGCACGAGGGGGCACGCCAGGCACGCTCGGACTCACCCAGCGACTCAGAAATCTCCAGCAGAGCCGTAAACAGCTCGGTCGCATCCTCCGGGCGGGCGTGAGGCTGCTTGCGGGTACACCACGAAATCAGCCCCGCAATATCGCGGTCCGCACCCGGCGCAACATCGGTCAGCGCGGGCATCTCAATGTTGGCGTTGTGGTAGAGCACCTGCTGGTCATTCTCCAGACCCACAAAGGGCAGACGACCTGAAAGCATGCGGTACATCATCACGCCGAGCGCAAAAATATCAGCCTGCGCACCGACCTTCACCTTCGGGTCCAGGACCTCCGGCGCAACGTAGGCGGGGGTGCCCATGGGGGCGCCCGCATCCACCTGATCATCACGGCGAGAAAGACCGAAGTCCGTGAGCTTCACCTGGCCGTTAGCGTCCAGCAGAATATTGCCCGGCTTAATATCGCCGTGCAGGTAGCGGTTCGCGTGCACCTCCGAGAGCGCCTCCACCACCGGAATGAGAATATCCAGAGCCTCACCCAGGGACAGAGCATTACGCACACGCAACAGCTGACTCAGGGTGCAGCCGTGCACATACTCCAAGACGATGTACATGACCATCTTGCCCGAAAAATATTCGGTACCCGAAGAGATCACGCCCACCGTATGCCCGCCGCCACCCACCTGACGCATCGAACGCTCCTCACGGTGGAACTTCTGGCGGTTCGCCGCATCCTCAGCCAGAGCGGGGGAGAGGACCTTGAGCGCGACCGGGTTATTCGACCACAGGTCCAACGCATAATAGACCTCGCTCATGCCGCCGCGGCCAATGAGCGAACCCACCTGGTAATGACCCTCAATAATGGCGCCACTGAGCCACTGCGAAGAACCGATAGCGGTATCAGAGGCAGCGGGACGAGTGGCGGGAGGAACAGAAGTATTAGAAGAAGAACGAGGGTTCACGGGAGAAATCCGGCGTGGGCTGGGAGTATTCATACGTCTCAACATTTTAGCCCGCCCACCTGGGGAGAAGCGATGCCAAAGGGAGCCGAACAGGTGAACACTCAGCGAATTCTTAAGAAGCGCCGAACGCTCCGAACCCAATTCACGAACCGCGGGCAACGCTCAAAAACAAAAGGTGCGCAGGAGAGCCCCCATGCCAGATGCGGGTCAAAAGTGGTAAATACGTGCCAGCTCTGGCACTCTTAAAAGGTGACTAACGAAAATATTGCTCAGACCTTCGCCCTCGTCGGCGATTGGGTAACTATCCCCGAAATTGCGCAGGCCCTCGACCTGAAGGTGACCCGCGTACACAACCTGATTTCTGACGGTACGCTCATCGC
>ERZ772932.822-NODE-822-length-15872-cov-2.955491_pt1 | contig 15872 bp, 13 predicted proteins | sample MGYA00511684_ERZ772932 | MGnify/ENA primary metagenome ERZ772932 (study PRJEB29015, sample SAMEA2738078) | human oral metagenome | biome: human oral; feature: human-associated habitat; material: saliva | place: China | collected 2210 ...
CAACTTAAAAAATTTGTAGATTTATGTGATCAGCACAATATTCCTTGTGACTCATTCCAGCTTTCGTCAGGTTATACGTCTATCAATAGGAAACGTTATGTCTTTAACTGGAACTATGACAAAGTTCCACAACCAAAAGAAATGACAAAATATTTCCATGATGCAGGAATGAAATTAGCCGCTAATATTAAACCTTGTTTATTACAAGACCATCCACGTTATCAAGAAGTGGAAAAATTAGGGTTGTTTATTAAAGATTCCGAATCTGAGAACTCAGAAAGATCTATGTTTTGGGATGATGAAGGTTCACATTTAGATTTTACTAATATGGATACCGTCAATTGGTGGAAAACAAATGTAAAACACCAATTACTGGATTATGGAATTGATTCTACATGGAATGATAATAATGAATTTGAAATATGGGATAATTATGCCAGATGCCATTATTTTGGAAAAGGTATGCCAATTAAGCTACTTCGCCCATTACAACCTTTATTGATGATGAAATCGTCTTATGAAGCGCAATTAGAATATGCGCCAAATAAACGACCTTATCTTATTTCACGTTCTGGCTCTCCGGGCATGAATAGATATGTTCAAACTTGGTCTGGAGATAATCGTACCAGTTGGAACACATTACGTTACAACATCAAAATGGGATTAGGTATGAGCCTTTCCGCTCTTTATAACGTCGGTCATGATGTTGGTGGTTTTTCAGGTAATAAACCAGATCCTGAACTATTTGTTCGCTGGGTTCAAAATGGTGTGATGCATCCACGTTTTACCATCCACTCTTGGAACGATGATAAAACAGTCAATGAACCTTGGATGTATCCACAAGTAACAAATATTATTCGTGATGCCATTGAACTACGTTATGTATTAATGCCTTATTTATACAACACTCTTTGGAAAGCACACCATGATAATGAACCAATGTTACGTCCAACGTTCCTTGACCACGAGCATGATAAAAACACATTTACAGAAAATGATGATTATCTTTTTGGCGAAGATTTATTAGTTGCATCAGTGGTAGAACCAAACCAAAGAGTACGCAATGTCTATCTTCCACAAAATTTTGTAGGTTGGTATGACTTTTACTCTCATAAGTGGTTTAATGGCGGCAAAAAAATCAAGGTAGATGCTCCATTAGAAAAAATTCCTTTATTCTTAAGAGCAGGAAGCATTATTTCAATGGCGAGAAAAGGACATAAAAATACATTATCTGATGACTATCGAGAATTATTAATTATGCCTTTTATAAATCAAGGAGAAAGAAATATTATAGTGTTTGATGATGATGGAGAAAGTTTTGATTATTTAAAAGGTAAATATTTGAAACTTGACATTCATCTAAAATGCACTAGCCAGACAATCGAACTCACTTTAGAAAAATCAGGTGACTACTTACCTAAATATACGGAAATCAATTTCCGCCTTCCGAAACAAGAAAGAAGAAAATTTATTATCAACGGTAAATTAGCTAACCAAAATTATAAATTGAGTTTATCAAACTAAAATTAGGAAAACTTATGAACTTAGATGACTTACGATCCTATAAAAAAATAGGCAATGAATTAAAAGAACAACTTGCTAATCATCAATATCAAGTAGGTGATAAATTACCTGCTGAGCGTGATTTGGCTGAATATTTTAATGTAAGTCGCACTGTCATCAGAGAAGCTCTCATAATGCTTGAAATCGAAAATCTTATCGAAGTACGTAAAGGTTCTGGTGTATATGTTACAGCCTTACCACAGCGTGCGGCGAGCAATAATGATTTTTTGGATAAAGTAGATGTAGGCCCTTTTGAATTATTACAAGCCCGTCAGTTATTAGAAAGCAGTATGGCTGAATTTGCTTCATTACAAGCTACAAGAGCAGATATTACAAAATTAAAAGATATTCTAGCAACAGAACGAGCCTCGCTTGAACAGGGTGATGAAGACTATGTCGCAGATGAAGATTTTCATCGTACTATTGCTGAGATTACTCAAAACGAGGTCATCGTGCAAATGCAAAAAGCATTGTGGGATCTCCGTGTAAATAGCCAAATGTGGAAAGGGCTTCATCTTCATATTCCGAATCAAAGTTATCGACATCTCTGGTTGCAAGACCACGAGAATATTATTACAGCCTTGCAAAGAAAGGATCCTGCAATGGCCAAAAAAGCAATGTGGCAACATTTAGAAAATGTTAAACAAAAACTTTTTGAACTGTCTGATGTAGATGATCCTAATTTCGATGGTTATTTGTTTAATATGAGTCCTATTGTTGTTGATCGTTTACAATATTAGAGGAGAGTAAAAAATGGAACAAGCATGGCGTTGGTATGGACCTAAAGATCCAGTTTCTTTATCAGACATTCGTCAAGCCGGTGCAACTGGCATAGTATCTGCACTTCATCACATTCCAAATGGTGAGGTTTGGAGTATTGAAGAAATCGAAAAACGCAAAAAAGAAGTAGAAAATGCTGGTTTAACTTGGTCTGTGGTTGAAAGTGTGCCCGTGCATGAAGAAATTAAAACTCAAACAGGGCAATATCAAAAATGGATTGATAACTACAAACAAACCTTACGTAATCTGGCACAATGCGGCATAGACACCGTTTGTTACAACTTTATGCCAGTGTTGGACTGGACACGGACAGATCTTGCTTATGAATTACCAGATGGTTCCAAAGCATTGCGCTTTGATCATATCGCTTTTGCCGCATTTGAACTTCATATTCTAAAACGTCCTGATGCAGAAAAAACCTATAATCAAGAAGAACAAGTTGCTGCCAGAACCTATTATGACAAGATGTCAGAGCAAGATATAGCGCAATTAACTCGCAATATTATTGCGGGCTTACCTGGGGCAGAAGAAGGTTACACTCTTGATGAATTTCAAAGTCAATTAGATCGCTATAAAGATATTTCATCCGAAAAATTCCGAACACATTTAGCATATTTTTTACATGAAATCGTACCTGTTGCCCAAGAAGTAGGAATCAAAATGGCAATTCATCCAGATGATCCTCCACGCCCAATCTTAGGCTTACCACGCATAGTTTCAACTATTGAAGATATGCAGTGGTTTGTAGAAACTCAACCATTGCCAGCAAATGGTTTTACAATGTGTACGGGTTCTTATGGCGTACGTTCCGATAATGATCTCGTAAAAATGACAGAACAATTTGCAGATCGTATTTACTTCGCTCATTTACGTTCTACTCAACGTGAAGATAATCCACTAACCTTCCATGAAGCAGCTCATCTAGAGGGAGACGTAGATATGTTTAATGTAGTAAAAGCTTTATTAAGCGAAGAATATCGTCGATTAAGCCAAGGAGAAACACGTTTAATCCCAATGCGCCCAGATCATGGACATCAAATGTTGGATGACTTACGTAAAAAAACCAACCCAGGCTACTCTGCCATTGGTCGGTTAAAAGGTCTAGCTGAATTTCGCGGTTTAGAGATGGCACTAAAAAAAGTGTATTTCAATAAGTAAAAGAAAAAGTGCGGTGATAAAAAACATTATTTTTATCGACCGCACTTCTAATTTATTTCATCAATCTTCTCATTCTAATATTGATCATTTCGACTACAACAGAGAATCCCATTGCAAAATAGATGTAACCTTTCGGGATGTGGATATCTAAACTTTCTGCAATTAAGCTAATTCCTACTAAAACTAAGAAAGCTAAAGCTAGAATTTTCAACGTTGGGTGTGTATCCACAAAATCGCCGATTGGTTTTGCAGCAAACATCATCACGCCAACGGCAATAATAATCGCCAAAATCATCACTGGAAGATGGCTTGCCATACCTACTGCTGTAATCACGGAATCTAAAGAAAATACAATATCTAGCACTGCAATTTGAATTAATACGCCAAGATAACTCACTTTATTTTTTCTTTCCGATTCATGATGGTCTTGATGATTGATTGCTTCTTTAATTTCGCCAGAACTTTTTATAATCAGGAATAAACCACCGATTAATAAAATCAAATCACGCCCAGAAATTTCTTGATTAAACACAGTAAATAACGGTGCAGTAAGTTTCATCATCCACGCTAGTGACATTAAAAGTAAAATTCTTGTCAGCATTGCCAAACCAAGTCCAACAATACGACCAGACTGGCGTTGACTTTCAGGTAAACGCCCAACTAGGATACTAATAAAAATAATATTATCGACCCCTAAAACGATCTCCAAAGCAGCAAGTGTCGCAAGTGATATCCACGCTTCAGGATCGGTAATCCATTCAAACATAATTTTTCCTATAATAGAGTTAAATAAATCCGAAAGTGCGGATCATAATGGCTTTATGATGAAAAGCAATCGTTATTTACATTTAAGAGATAATTGATTAATCGTTTTTGAGCGTTTCAAAAATCGTTTCGGCAAGTTTAAGAGAAATTCCAGGTACAGAGGCTATTTCATCTAAGGTCGCCTTTTTCACACCTTGTAAACCACCAAGATATTTCAGTAAAGCCTGACGACGTTTAGCGCCCACGCCTTCGATGGTTTCTAAACCGCTTTGTGTAAAGGCTTTTTGACGTTTTTTACGGTGTCCGCTTATTGCATGATTATGGCTTTCATCACGGATGTGTTGAATCAAATGCAATGCCAAACTATCATCAGGCAAATGAATTTCGCGGTCTTGTTTGCTGATGATCAGTACTTCCTGCCCTGCTCGACGATCCACACCTTTTGCCACGCCAATTAAGTGCGGTCTATTTTTATCCCATTTTACTTGAAGATGTTGGAACACATTCAATGCACGATTTAATTGCCCTTTTCCACCATCAATAAAAATAATATCGGGAATTTTATCTTCTTCTAAATCACGCTCATAACGTTTCTGCAACGCTTGTTCCATCGCAGCATAATCATCCCCGCCAGTAATGCCTTCAATATTAAAACGACGATAATCAGATTTTAGTGGACCTTCTTGATTAAAGACAACACAAGATGCTACTGTTTGATTTCCCATCGTGTGACTTATATCGAAACATTCCATACGCTTAATTTCAGGAAGATTTAACAGCTCACACAACGCTTGATAACGCTCTGACATTCGTGAAGATTGTTTAAGTTGTACATTTAAAGCCGCTTTAGCATTAACTTGTGCGAGCTGTAAATATTTACTCTTATCGCCTTTTACACTTTCTTGAATCGTTACTTTTCTGCCCGCTTGATCCGTAAGAAGTTGCTCAAGCTCTGATTTTTCAGCTAATTGACGATCGACAATAATGCTATTCGGGATACTTCGTCCTTGATGACCTTGTAAATAAAATTGCCCTACAAAAGTTTCTGTAAGTTCCGATAAATCCGTATTGGCGGGTACTTTTGGGAAGTAACTGCGATTGCCGAGCACTTTTCCTTGACGAATAAACATCACTTGTACACAAGCTAAACCATGTTGATATGCGATAGACATAATATCCATGTCATCTAAACGCTCATTGGATACAAATTGTTTTTCTATAACTGAACGTACCGCCTGAATTTGATCGCGATAACGAGCAGCCTGTTCAAAATCTAAATTTCTGCTTGCCTGCTCCATTTTACCGATTAAATAATCTAACACCTGCTGATCTTTGCCTTGCAAAAATAAGCGCGCTAATTCAACTTGCTGATTATATTCTTCATCGGAAACATATCCCTGTACACAAGGTGCGGAACAACGCCCAATTTGATATTGCAAACAAGGACGAGAGCGGTTGGAATAAACGGAATTTTCACATTGGCGAACAGGAAAAAGTTTTTGCAAAAGCGACAAAGTTTCACGCACAGCTCCCACGTGAGGATAAGGCCCGAAATATTCGCCTGAAAATTTTTTAGAACCTCGATAAGAAGTGATTCTTGGATGGCGTTCTTTGGTTAATAAAATAAATGGATAGGATTTATCATCACGCAATAATACGTTATAACGAGGCTGATAAAGCTTGATGAAATTATGTTCTAGCAGTAAAGCTTCCGTTTCAGATGAAGTTAGCGTAGTGTCAATATGATGAATTGACGCCACCAACGCCTCTGTTTTTTTACTGCTCAGATTTTTACGAAAATAGCTTGAAAGACGTTTTTTTAAATCCTTTGCTTTCCCAACATAAATAACCTGATCTTTATCGTCATACATACGATAAACACCAGGTTCGTGAGAGACATCCGCTAAGAATTTTTTAGCATCAAACATTTTAATTCGCCGCTAAAATTGCCCGCACTTTTTCCAAATCTTCAGCGGTATCAACCCCCACTGCAGGAACTTCTTTCGCAAGTTCAACATGAATGCGTTCGCCGTTATATAACACGCGAAGCTGCTCAAGTTTTTCTAGATTTTCAAGTTGAGTCGGTGCCCATTGCACATATTGTTTTATGAAACCCGCACGATATGCGTAAATGCCAATATGACGTAAGTAAGCGTCCGCAAGCTGTACTTTCTGAACATCCTGCAAATTCATAAACTGATCACGATCGTAAGGAATAACCGAACGGGAAAAATACAGTACATAGCCCTCTTTATCTGTTAATACTTTCACTGCATTTGGATTGAACAATTCCTCAGCATCATGAATTTTTACCGCAAGGCTTGCCATATTGACATTAAATTTTGCTAAATTATCTGCCACTTGTCGCACGATAACGGGTGGAATCAACGGCTCATCACCTTGAATATTGACAATGATTTCATTGTCAGGAATCGCTAATTTTTCAACCACTTCTGCTAAACGCTCTGTACCAGAATTATGATGAACCGAAGTCATACACACTTCTGCGCCAAAACTTTTGGCAAAATCAGCCACATTTTCATTATCGGTGGCAATAATCACTCGGCTCGCCCCAGACTGCAATGCTTTCTCAAATACATGTTGAATCATTGGCTTACCCGCAATATCAGCAAGAGGTTTTCCAGGCAAACGACTTGATGCAAAACGAGCGGGGATAATCACGGTAAATGACATAATTTATTCCTTATTCTTTAATATTTCAGCTTTATCGGCAAGCAACACTGGCACACCATTTTTAATAGGATAAGCAATCTGTTCATAACAACAAATTAATCGTTGATTTTCTTGATCATATTGCAATCGAGCTAAACAACGCGGGCAAGCAATCACTTCAAGCAACAGAGGATTAATCTTTTCAGACATTTCTGTATTGCTCCACAAGTTTGTCTATTTTGTCCCAAAAGAGCGGTAAATTTTCACGTTGTTTTTCAGCCTCAAGAATCTCTGCATCCACAGGGATATACCACCAATTATCTTTAGCAAAAGATTGGCATTTTACGGCATCTTTTTCCGTCATAAAGAGCGGTTGATTTTCAGCAAGTTTTTCTAATTGAGAGGCTTCAAAATGTTGATGATCTTGAAATGCTTGAGTTCGCTCTAATTGAATCCCTAACTTTTCTAACATAGTAAAAAAACGCTGTGGATTGCCAATCCCTGCGATGGCAACACCCGATTGAAATTCCTTTAATTGGCGTTTTTCATTGGTTTTTAAATTAATCGCGAAATGAGGCACAAGACGCATAACCGCATCTGAATACTGATTTTTTCCACCATTAGTTATCACAAAATCTACGGATTTTAATCGACTTGGTAATTCACGCAATGGGCCTGCAGGCAATACAAAACCATTTCCCAACGCGCGCTCAGCATCCATTACGACAATTTCTAAATCACGCTGTAATTTATAATGCTGTAAACCATCGTCAGAAATAATAATATCGCACTCTGCTTGGCTTAAGAGTAATTCAATCGCTTGCTGGCGATTCGGGGAAATCACGACTGGCGCATTGGTGCGTTTCGCGATCAATACTGGCTCATCGCCACCTTCAATCGGATGCGTATTTTCAGTAACGAATAACGGATAAGTTTTAGATTTACTGCCGTAACCACGAGAAATCACACCTACGCGCAAACCTCGTTTTTTTAATTCTTCCACAAGCCAAACAACCACAGGCGTTTTGCCATTTCCACCAACAGACAAATTCCCTACAATTATCACCGGTTTTGGTGCGCGATAAGAAGACTTGAACCCCAAAGAGAATAAGGCGCGACGAAGTTGGCCAATCAACCAAAACAATAAAGAAAAAGGCGATAAGAGCCAAATAAGTTTGGAGTTGGAATACCAGAAGGGCATAGAAAATCCTTTCTAATAAGTGCGGATAAAATAACGCGAGTTTTTCAACTCGCGTTTTCGATAATCAATAAATTAGCCACTAAACTGCATACTGTGTAATTGTTTATAGGCTCCATTTTGTTCAAGCAATGCCTTATGGTTACCGCGCTCACGAATTTCACCATGGTCAATCACAAGAATTTCATCCGCATTTTCAATGGTTGACAAACGATGAGCGATTACGATAACAGTACGATCTTTCTTCAATTCATCTAATGCAGATTGAATTGCTCGTTCTGATTCCGTATCTAGTGCAGATGTGGCTTCATCTAAAATTAATACTGGAGAATTACGCAATAAAGCACGAGCAATCGCTAAACGTTGACGTTGGCCACCAGAGAGGCTAGCACCGTTTTCACCAATTACCGTATCAAAACCTTGTGGTAATTTTTCGATAAACTCTAAAGCATAAGCCGCTTTTGCTGCAGCGATAATTTCTTCGCGAGAATACTTATCTTGTGCTGCATAAGCAATATTATTCGCAATGGTATCGTTAAATAAATGGACTTGTTGAGAAACCACAGCGCAGTTTTCACGTAAATTAGATAAACGATAATCTTGGATATTTACGCCATCAAGTAAAATTTCGCCTTGATCAATATCGTAAAAACGGGTCACTAAATTAGCAATGGTTGATTTACCCGATCCAGAACGTCCCACCAAAGCAACGGTTTTTCCTGCTGGCACGCTAAAAGAAATATTATTTAATGCAAGTTCCTCTTTTCCCTGATATGCAAAACTCACATTTTTAAATTCTAACGCACCTTTCGCTGGTTCAGCTTGGTAAGTCCCATTATCTTTTTCTGGTTCTAAATCTAAAATGGCAAATAGCGTTTGACACGCTGCCATTCCACGTTGGAATTGAGAGTTTACATTGGTTAAAGATTTTAATGGACGCATCATCGCCAACATAGATGAGAAAACCACCGTAAAAGAACCCGCACTTAGGTTATCTTCTGCAATCAACGGAGTCGTCGCTAAAAACAATACCGCCGCCAAAGCAAGAGATGCAATAATCTGCACAACAGGGTCGGAAATGGAGTCTGCGGTGACCATTTTCATACCTTTACGACGCATATTGTTACTAACTTTATTAAAACGCTCTTCCTCTACAAGCTGACCACCAAACGAAAGCACGGCTTTATGTCCTTTCAACATTTGCTCGGTCGTTGCAGTTAATTCTCCCATTGAATCTTGTAAATTCTTACTCAATTTACGGAAAATTTTTGACACGATAGTGATCAATACCGCAATAATCGGCCCGATAACAAATAAAACAAGGGTTAATTCCCAGCTTGTATAAAACATTACGGCCAATAGCGAAATAATATATGCTCCTTCTCGCACAATAGTAATCAAGGATCCTGAAGAAGAACTTGCAATCATCTCAGAATCATAAGTAATACGAGAAAGTAATTTGCCTGTTGAATTTCTGTCAAAGAAACTCACTGGCATAAACATCAAATGCTTAAACAAGCGGCGACGCATTGTCATGACAACTTTGCCTGATACCCACGCCAAACAATAATTAGAAATAAAGTTGGTAATGCCTCGTAAAATAATCATTCCAACGACGACAAAAGCCATAATTTTCAAAAATGAATGGTTTGCCTTGCCAAAACCATCGTCCAACAAAGGTTTTAACAAGTAAATCAAACCAGAGTCAGCCAACGCATTCAAAACTAATGCAATGCCCGAAACAACAAGCCCCGCTTTAAAAGGTTTAATTGTTGGCCATAAACGCTTAAAAGTTTGTAAGGTTGAAAAATCATTTTCTTGTAATTTTTGCTCTTGCATAATCGCTATCTAATGGTAAAAATTGCGCGCATTGTACCTTTTATTCGCTCGAGAATCCAATTACACGCGCATACCAAGGGGAAAATTCTGTGCGTGCTTGTTGGATTTCTAATCGGTCTTTAAAAAAATTTACCCGTACTTGCCCTGAAATAGCGGTATTTTCTACCGCACTTTTATAACGATGTAGCCTTTCCATAACCGAATAATGAGGGAATTTCCACGGATTCCAACGTCCACTAGAAATAATCGCTACATCTGGTCTAACCTGAGAAAGCAAGTATTCACTTGTCGATGTTTTACTCCCGTGATGCCCTACTTGTAACACATCAATTTTTCCTAAAGTGCGGGCAAAAATTTGCTCATTTTTTACTTCAGCATCGCCAGTTAGCAAAACACTATGTTTTCCATCATCAACTAAAATTACACAAGAATGGGGATTATCTGCTCGCTCCACAATAGAATATGGTGAAAGTATTTGAAAATGTAGCCCTTGCCAATTCCAATGACGTCCAGCAGTACAAAAAGTGAGGTGATTTTCCCCATAGTTTTTTCGTGAAGGGTTAATAAATTCTACATTCGGATACACCTTTAAAATTGTCGAAGCACCACCTGCATGATCGTTATCGTCATGGCTCAAAATCAACTTTTCTAAAGTAATTCCTTCTCTTTGCAAATAAGGCAAAATTTCTAATTCAGCCATATTCCCGCCTTGCCATGCAGGGCCTGTATCATAGAGAATCCCTTTACCATTTTTTACAATCAAAGTAGCTAAGCCCTGCCCCACATCTAAAGTATCTACCTGCCAAATTGGCTTGCTCAATTGTTTAAATAACAAAATCATCAAACACAGCAACATAATGCCGAAAGAACATCGCAAAACGTTGATTCGCTCATTTTTTAGCAAAGGTTTACTGAGATTTAATGTAAAAAATTTTGCTCGTTTTATTTGCCTGGTTGATGATGAAATCTCGGGTTCTCGGTAAATACTCCAAATAATTAACATAAACATTCCCGCACAAAGTGCGGTTAGAACCAGCGCTAAATTAAATGAAACATTTAACCAATTTCCTTGAAAAACAGAAATTAACCAAGTAATTCCTTCGGCTAGCTTATTTGCTAGTTGCCAAGAAAAAACCGCGCCGTTGGTAAAAACAGCAAATAAAATCAAGGGCACGAGGAAAAAACTATAAAGAGGAACGGCGATAAGATTGACTAAAAATCCACTCAACGACAAACCATTAAATAGAAAAAGTTGCAAAGGCGTAAAAAAGAGCAATAACCCAAATTGCAAATGAAATAAACTCAAAATCCACCGCACTTTTGGTAAAAAGGGGCGGTTTTTCCATTGAAAAAGAGAAAAAGGCACATAACGATACCAGACGATCAAACAACCAACTGCACCACAAGAAAGCCAAAAACTGACCGAAAGCGGCATTAATGGTTCGCAGCAAAGCAAGAATCCGACAACCAGCATAAAAAGCTGAAAAGGCGAATAATATCGCCTCATTATTTGAATGAAGAAAACGAAAACAAGTGCTGAAATGGCACGAAAAGTTGGCACGCTAAAACCAGCCAAATACGCATAAATTAAAGCAAATAAAACACCAAAAACTAAAGGAAAATAAGGATGAATAAAACGGGTGGGAAAAAATACTTGCACAACACGCGCCAAGTAAAATCCAATTCCCATAGCCAACCCAATATGTAAGCCAGAAATAGCAATAAGATGCGCGGTATTCGTTTGTTGGTAAATTGACCAAGTGGTTTTATCTAACCAAGCCCGTTCGCCAAAAGCTAACGCAATCAATAAACCTTGTAGAGATAATCCTTCCGTTTGCTTCTTTACTTGTTGCAATTTTTCTGCACGCAGTGATGAAACATCAGCAATTTTCACCGCACTTTTTACCGTTCCAACAGCGGTAATGCCTTTTGAAAAATACCATTGTTGCCGATCAAATCCACCAAAATTTAATCGCGCAGAAAGGGGGCGTAAGGAAATTTCAGCTTGCCAAATTTCCGATAATTGAGGCACCTCTTTCGCTTTCCAATTTAAAAAAATTCGTTGCTCTCGTAAGTTATCCGCCAATGTTGCTGTGGCGATAAGAGTTTGATAATCCTGTTGGTGCAAAATTTCTTGGATCTTAAAAGTCACCACTTGTTTTTGAGCGGTAATACTTTGTGCTTGTTGTAACAAGCTAAGCGCTGAATGATGTGTATAACCGAGAGAAACAACAAAAAAAGCAAGAAAAACTAAGAAATTTCTACGCAAAAAAATAAAAAGAAAAATCCAAGCAAGCGCAATAACCAGAGCAACTCGCCAAGGCAATAACAATGACTGTGGTAGAAATAACAACGTTAAATCCGCAACAATCAACAAGATAACTAAAGTTATTAAGTTTAATTTCATTTTTATCGCAATTTTAGGCTTATCGTTCTAAGCCTAAAATAGATTCATCTCAATGTGCAAAAGGTTGCTGACGTTTCTGCGATCTATATCGCAAAAATAAATGTTTCAGGAAAATTTACTTGCTAAAACAAACAACTTCTGATATTTATACCGCCCTCAAAAATTGGGTTCCTAAAAGTGCTGTCAGGAACAAACTAAAATAACAAGACAGGAAGTCGTGAAGTTCACGCTTAAATTCTGTATGTATTAGGAGTGAGAGATGTCAAAAGCATCGTTGAGCTTGCTAGATTTAGCAGGCGTAAAGCCTTATCAAATGAAAAAAGATGAAGAATATATGAGTGAAGATCAAATTCTTCATTTCAGAAAAATTCTTAATGCTTGGCACGAGCAAATCGTGGAAGAAGCTTCTCGCACCGTTGCACATATGCAGGATGAAGTGACCAATTTCCCCGATCCCGCAGACCGAGCAACTCAGGAAGAGGAATTCAGTCTAGAATTACGTAATCGCGATCGAGAACGTAAACTAATGAAAAAAATTGAAGCAACCTTGAAAAAACTTGATACCGATGATTTCGGTTACTGCGATTGTTGTGGTGAAGAAATTGGCATTCGCCGTTTAGAAGCACGCCCAACAGCAGATCTTTGCATTGACTGCAAAACTTTAGCTGAAATCCGCGAAAAACAAGTCGCTGGTTAATTCATTCTATTGAAAAATACAAAAGTGCGGTTAAAATTAGCCGCACTTTTTTGCATTTAAAAATGCGGAAAAATCCCCTTGCCTTTTTCTTTACAGAAAAAGAGCTAAGTCATTTATTTCCAACTAAAAAAACGGAGTAAATTATTCTTACTTATATCAAAAATTTGTTTGGCAAGAAGACAAAAAAATCAAAAGAGGTTGCCAAAACAAGTGCTCATTCTAAACGAGTTGAGCGTTCTAATAGTCAAATGCCAAAAGCGCGGGCAAAAAAATCAGAACAAACACACCGCTACGATAAAAATGTGATTAAAGCGGCTCAATTTGATATTTCACCGCGTGATTTTAGCCGTAATGCACTCACCGTAGTGGAAAAACTACAACGTCAAGGTTTCGAGGCTTATATCGTCGGTGGATGTATCCGCGATTTATTGCTCGGTAAAAAAGCAAAAGATTTTGATGTTGCAACAAACGCCCGTCCTGAGCAAATCCAAAACATTTTTCAACGCCAATGTCGTTTAGTAGGTCGCCGTTTCCGATTAGCACATATTATGTTTGGTCGAGATATTATTGAAGTTGCCACTTTCCGAGCCAATCACAGTGATGCTCGCAATGAAAATCAAGCGAAACAGAGCAATGAAGGCATGTTACTGCGCGATAATGTTTACGGTACGATCGAACAAGATGCAGAACGCCGAGACTTTACGGTCAATGCGCTGTATTACAATCCTCAAGACAATACCTTACGTGATTATTTTGATGGTATTCATGATCTCAAAGTGGGAAAACTACGCTTAATCGGTAATCCAGTTACGCGTTATCAAGAAGATCCTGTGCGCATGCTACGCTCCATTCGTTTCATGGCAAAACTTGATATGTTCCTTGAAAAACCGAGCGAACAGCCAATTCGTGAACTTGCGCCTTTACTAAAAAATATTCCGCCAGCTCGCTTATTTGATGAAAGTTTAAAATTATTACAAGCAGGACAAGGGGTAAAAACCTATCGTTTATTACGCCAATATGGTTTATTTGAACAACTTTTCCCTGCATTAAGCGCATATTTTACAGAGAAAGAAGATAGTTTTGCAGAACGCATGATCGTCACCGCACTTACTTCTACGGATGAACGTGTTGCGGATAAACTTCGTATTAATCCTGCATTCTTATTTGCGGCATTTTTCTGGTATCCATTACGCGAAAAAGTGGAAATTTTGAAAAATGAAGGCGGTCTAAATAACCATGATGCTTATGCTTTGGCGGGGAATGAAGTTTTAGATTTATTCTGTCGAGCTTTGGCTGCGCCCCGTCGTCATACTGCGGTCATTCGTGATATTTGGTTCTTACAACTACAATTATTAAAACGTACTGGTTCAGCACCAATGCGCACCATGGAACATCCCAAATTCCGTGCTGGCTTTGATTTACTGGCTATGCGTGCAGAAATTGAAGGTGGCGAAACGATTGAATTGGCCAAATGGTGGCACGAATATCAATTCAGCAATGGTGAACAGCGTGAACAGTTAGTACACGAGCAACAACGCTTACATCCTAAACCAAAGAAAAAATACTATCGTCCACGCCGTCGTAAAACAACGCGCTCAGCAGAATAAGGGAAAAGATGATTACTGCATATATTGCCCTTGGTAGCAATTTAAACACACCAGTAGAACAATTACATGCTGCGCTTAAAGCGATAAGTCAGTTACCAAACACTCATTTGGTAACGACGAGCTCTTTTTATAAAAGCAAACCACTCGGCCCACAAGATCAACCCGATTATGTGAATGCCGTTGCAAAAATTAAAACCGAGCTTAGCCCGCTTGCTCTATTGGATGAATTGCAACGCATTGAAAATGAGCAAGGTCGAGTACGTTTACGTCGCTGGGGTGAACGTACATTAGATTTGGATATTTTGCTTTACGGCAACGAAATCATTCAAAACGAGCGCTTAACGATCCCCCATTATGATATGCATAACCGTGAGTTTGTCATTGTGCCGTTGTTTGAAATTGCATCGGATTTGGTCTTACCTAACACTCAACCACTAGCAGATTTGGTCAAGCAATTTGATGACCATAAAATGATAAAATTAAATCCCTAGAAATTTCACCGCACTTTTATGAACCTCAAAAGTGCGGTAGAATCTGCCCACATTTTTTCTTCATTAAGAACCCGTTATGGAAAGCTTAACTCAATATATCCCTGATGAATTTTCTATGCTCCGCTTCGGCAAAAAATTGGCGGAAATTCTTTTAAAATTGCATACAGAAAAAGCCATTATGGTTTATCTTAACGGTGATCTTGGCGCAGGAAAAACAACGCTAACGCGCGGAATGCTACAAGGTATCGGTCATCAAGGTAATGTAAAAAGCCCAACTTATACGCTAGTTGAAGAATACAATATTGCTGGCAAAATGATTTATCATTTTGATTTATATCGTTTAGCAGATCCCGAAGAACTCGAATTTATGGGCATTAGAGATTATTTTAATACTGATAGCATCTGCTTAATTGAATGGTCTGAAAAAGGTCAAGGCATATTGCCGGAAGCAGATATTTTAGTAAATATTGATTATTACGATGATGCACGAAATATTGAATTAATCGCACAAACAAACTTAGGTAAAAATATTATAAAAGCATTCTCTAATTAATTTATTTATGAAAACTAAAATTTTATTTTTTCTTTTTTTCTCAACGTTTAGCTTCTCTCTTTTTGCAGCCCCAATTACGATTGCGATTGACCCAGGTCATGGGGGAAAAGATCCCGGTGCAATCAGCCGAAATTTGGGCAT
>ERZ772932.826-NODE-826-length-15815-cov-3.095368_pt1 | contig 15815 bp, 11 predicted proteins | sample MGYA00511684_ERZ772932 | MGnify/ENA primary metagenome ERZ772932 (study PRJEB29015, sample SAMEA2738078) | human oral metagenome | biome: human oral; feature: human-associated habitat; material: saliva | place: China | collected 2210 ...
GATCACTCTGAACGAGGCCAACCCGAAGAAGTCTGGCGTGAATTTCGGTTACGTTCCGGATTACTCGATCGCCGGTAACATCTACCGCGATTCGAACCGCTCCGAATCCAAGGACGCAAGCGAGACCGTCTTCCAGGGTGTCACCGTCAACTTGGTTGATGCCTCGGGCAACATCGTTGCAACGACCACGACCGACGCCGACGGAAATTACTCCTTCTCCAAGCTGCCTGCCGGTGACTACACGGTGAAGGTCGTCAAGGATGGCGCCATCAAGGACATGGACCAGACCGAGGACCCGGACGGCACCAAAGACAACGCCTCGGGGAAGATCTCGATCGGTGCAGACAATCCGACCCAGACCGGTGTGAACTTCGGATACAACCCGAACAACATCATCAAGGGCGTTGTTTACCGCGACGATAACCGTTCCTCTTCGCTGAACTCCGGCGAGGAGGGCTACGAAGGTCAGACCGTCCAGTTGCTCGATGAAAATGGCAATGTCATTGCGACGACTCAGACCGCCGCGGATGGCAGCTACTCCTTCGAGCACCTGCCCGATGGCACCTACTCGGTCAAGGTTGTGAAGGATGGCGCCCTTACGGACACCGAGCAGACCGAGGATCCCGACGGCACGAAGGACAACGCCTCCGAGCCCATCACCCTAGATCCGACGCAGAGCGTGAAGGAAGGCGTCAACTTCGGTTACGTTCCGGACTACTCGCTCTCCGGCACGATTTACCGCGATGGAAACCGCAGTGAATCTCACGATGCCACCGAGAATCCCTACGCGGGTGTCACCGTGAACCTGCTCGATTCGGCGGGCAATGTTGTGGCGACAACAACGACGGATGCCAATGGCGCCTACAGCTTCTCTAAGCTGCCCGCCGGTGACTACCGCGTCAAGGTCGATACGACCGGAACGCTCAAGGGCCTGGACCAGACCGAGGATCCCGACGGCGTCGCGGATTCGACCTCTGGAACGATCTCCCTGAGCAACACGAACCGCACTCAAAGCGGTGTGAACTTCGGCTACATCGAGAACAACTCGATCAGCGGCACGATCTTCCGCGACGAGGCCCGCAACGGCGTCAAAGATCCCAGCGATCCCGGCTTCCCCTCGGTGAAGGTGACCTTGCTCGACGAGAACGGAAACGTCGTGGAGACCACGACCACGGATTCCAATGGTGCATACAAGTTCTTGCACCTGCCCGATGGCAAGTACCGCGTGAAGGTTGATACGACCGGTGTCTTGAACGGCCTGGAGGTCACTCTTGATCCCGATACGCTCAAGGATTCTCAGTCCGAGCTGATCGAGCTTGGCGAGTCGAACCCGACCGTTGAGAACGTCGACTTCGGATACATGGAGAAGGAAGTTCCTCCGGCTCCGCAGCCCGCGAAGCGGTCGAACCCGAAGGCTGTGCCCTCGAAGTTGGCGCGTACCGGCACTGAGTCCGGGGTCCTGGGTGTGGGTGCTGCCGCGCTGATCGCCGGTGGCGTGCTCCTTATCCTCCGTCGCCGAGGCCGCATCTCCTAATGCGTGTTGCCGCCGCTGAGTCGGTGGCGTAGACGTGAGTGAGTGGAGGTCCAAGTGGGAAACTGCTTGGACCTCCACTTTTATGATTTTTGCGCTGTTCTTGCGGCTTGGGGCGAAAACAGGACGCAAATGAGCGCGCGGGGCCGTAAAGTTCAAGTGTGACGACAGCTCTTTATCGCCGGTACAGGCCCGACACCTTCGAACAGGTCATCGGTCAGGAACACGTGACCGAGCCTCTTCGTGCGGCTCTTCGCGCCCACAGGGTGAATCATGCGTACTTGTTCTCTGGTCCTCGTGGGTGTGGCAAGACAACCTCTGCGCGCATTCTGGCGCGCTGTCTGAACTGTGCCGAAGGTCCAACGGACACTCCCTGTGGCCAGTGTGAATCCTGTCGTGAATTGGCAACCGGTGGCCCGGGTTCGCTTGATGTTGTCGAAATCGACGCCGCCTCCCACGGTGGTGTGGATGATGCGCGTGACCTACGTGAGCGAGCCACTTTTGCACCGGTGCGTGACCGCTACAAGGTCTTCATCATCGACGAAGCCCACATGGTCAGCCCCCAGGGCTTCAACGCTCTGCTCAAGCTTGTGGAAGAGCCGCCCGAGCACGTGAAGTTCATCTTCGCGACGACCGAACCTGAACGCGTCATTGGAACCATTCGTTCCCGCACGCATCACTATCCTTTCCGCCTGGTACCACCGGACATCTTGGAGCCCTACCTGCACACCCTGTGCGATGAGGAAAACATCCGCGTCGGCGAAGGCGTTTTACCTCTGGTTATTCGCGCCGGTGGTGGTTCTGTACGTGACTCGCTATCGGTCTTGGACCAGCTCATGGCTGGTGCTATTGAGGGCGAAATCGCGTATAAGACCGCAGTTGCGCTGCTCGGCTACACGGATACCGCGCTTTTGGATGAGAGCGTTGATGCTCTTGCCGGTGGCGACGGAAGCGCCGCGTATCGCGTCATTGAAAAGATGGTGTCCTCGGGGCATGATCCGCGTCGTTTTGTTGAGGATTTTCTCCAACGTCTGCGCGACCTGTTGATCATCGCTGTCGCGGGTGACGGGGCCAGTGATGTTCTGGTTGGCACCCCACACGATCAATTTGAACGCATGAGCATCCAGGCAAAGAACTGGGGGACTCAGGCGCTCTCGCGCGCCGCTGATCTGACCGATCAGGCTTTGCGTTCTATGACGGGTGCAACCTCGCCTCGGCTTCAACTTGAACTCTTGATCGGCCGGATCTTGGTACCCGCCCCAAACGCACACTCTGACGCCGGATATGTCACTTCCACCCAAGGACAGCCCGGTGGAGGCTCTGGTCCGCTTTCTGGCGGAGTTGGCCTCGTTGGGGGAGGGGCGCCTGCGGAAAAGCCTTCGGGCGCGGGTTCCTTTGGCGCTCGCCAAGCGCGCGAAGCCTTGGCTCGAAAGAAGTCCGAAAAGAATGGGGAGCAGGGTGCTCCTCAGAGCCAGGCTCAGCCCCAGATTCAGCCCCAGTCCGTTCCCGAAGCTCGCGTGGAATCTCCTGCTTCTTCAACTGGGTGGGAAGTTGCTCAGCCGGCGCAGCGTGGGGGAGACGACTCTGCTTCCACTCCGGCACCAGCATCTGCACCCGTCAAGGCCGAGGCCCCCGCACAGGCCTCTACGCCCACCCCCGCCACTACTCCCGCGCCGGCCCCGAGCCACTCTGCTGGAGGAGCAGCAGGCGCTGACCTCATCCGCCAGCGTTGGGGCGATGTCGTTGAACGCCTCGCGACCCACAGCAGGGTTGTGTGGAGTTTGCTCTCGCAAAATGGGCAATTGGGTGCCGTCGATGGGGATCAATTGGTACTGCTCTTCCCCAGTCAGGGAATGGTTGCCAGCTTCACCAATGGTGGCCGGGCCCAAATCGTTGAAGAAACAATCTATGACGTCCTCGGTATTCGCCTGAATGTCAGCGCACAGGTTGGGCAAGCAGGCGGCGGCCCGGCGGTTTCAACGCCTTCTGCCAACGCGCATGCCGCAGCCGCGGCGCCCGCGCAGGGCGCCAGCCAACAGTCGGCACCCCAGCGCGGCGGGCAGCGCCGCGAAGCTGAGCATCACGCCGAAGCGCCACAGGAAGCACCCGTTTGGCAGGTTGCGACGCCTCCGGAGTCCCCAGAAACCAATGCCCCGGCCGAGCAGGGTTTGCGTGTTCCGGCTCAGCCGATTGATGCAACGCAGCCCTATGACCCGCAATCCCCCGCGTCGTACGATTGGCGTACCCAGGAGCCGCCCCCTTTTGATCCCGGCGAAGACAGCGATGAAGACAGCAACGCAGAGCTTGAAGCGCCTGCTTCCTCGCAGCCAGTGCCGGAGCCAGCGCCAAAGCCAGCGGCCCCTCGGAATAGTGCACTCGATCAGCCTGAAGACGACGATGAAGACGAATCAGAGTGTTTTACCCCGACCTCGGGATGGAGCGAGGCGGTCATTCAACCGCCCAGTTTTGATCCCGAAGAAGAGGAATCGCTGCCCCCGGTTCCTGCTTTTGCAGAGGTGACTCCCTTGCCCTCGCAGCGCTTTGCTGCACTTGCCGCGCGTGAGGAAACGGATGAGAGCGACGCGGAAGAGGCCTCGCCGGAAACGGAGGATGAACCCTTCGAAGCGCCCACTGTGTCCGCCGCGGAAGACGACAGTGCCAGCATCGATGATGAGGACATGTCCGAGTCGAATCTCTTCGGGATTCCCGCGGTTTTGGATATTCTGGGCGGAACCATCATTGAGCAGAAGACCGATGACCAGGGAGGGTGGTGACGCGTGTACGAAGGAGCTCTTCAAGATCTCATTGATGAACTTGGCCAGCTTCCCGGGGTTGGGCCAAAGAGCGCGCAACGCATGGCTTTACACCTTCTCGAGGCCGAACCTGAGGACGTAGAGCGCTTGACCACCGCGATCAATGCGGTGCGCAACCAGGTCAAGCATTGCTCGGTGTGTGGGAACCTCACAGAAGACGATGAATGTTCGATTTGTCGCGATCCTCGCCGCGATCCCAGCATTATTTGCGTCGTGCAGGAACCGAAGGATATTCAAGCGATCGAGAATTCTCGAGTATTCCGCGGGCGCTACCACGTGCTGGGCGGAGCCATTGACCCGATCCACGGAATTGGCCCCGATCAGCTCAGGATCCGCCAGCTCTTGGGGCGTCTCTCTGACGGTGTCGTTCAAGAAATCATCATCGCAACGAACCCGAATATCGAAGGGGAAGCAACGGCCTCGTATTTGGCCAGAACCCTGTCCACCATTGGCGTGACAACAACGCGTCTGGCCATGGGGCTTCCCGTGGGCGGCGACCTTGAATACGCGGATTCCATTACCCTGGGCCGGGCAATGGAAGGCCGGCGCAACATGTCCTGAATGTCGACGGAAACTGTGAAAGGATCTCGACGTGAGTACTTCAGAATCCAACTTCATGCGCCCCGATGGGACGCCCGTGCGCATTCTTGTCGTCGACGATGAATCCGTCCTCGCTGAACTCTTAGGATCGGCCTTGAGGCATCAGGGCTGGGAGACGAGAACCGCGGCCAATGGCTGGGAAGCCTTGGATAAGGCCGATACTTTTGACCCCGATGTGGTCGTTTTGGATATCCAGATGCCCGGCCTCGACGGAATGGAAACCTTGGAACGCCTACGTAAGCGCAAGCCCCATCTTCCAGTCCTGTTCTTGACGGCACGTGACGCGGTGGCTGATCGCGTTGCCGGACTGCGCGCCGGTGCCGATGACTACGTCACTAAGCCTTTCGATCTCGATGAAGTGACAGCGCGTATCGACGCCCTGCTTCGCCGCTCTGGAATGGCTTCGGTTACCGCTGAACGTGTTCTGACTGTTGGCGATCTGACCCTAGACGAAGACTCGCACGACGTTGCTCGTGGTGGTGAAGCTATCACGCTCACGAACACCGAATTCGAGCTGCTGCGGTACTTCATGGAAAACCCGAATGTTGTCTTGTCGAAGTCGCAGATCCTCGATCGCGTGTGGTCCTACGATTTTGGTGGTCAGGCGAACATCGTCGAACTGTATATCTCCTACCTGCGTAAGAAGATCGACGCTGGGCGTGACCCCATGATTCACACGGTCAGGGGAGCCGGTTATATCCTCAGGCCCGCCTCCTAGGAGCGCCAATGACAAGCTCTGCCCCCCAAGCTTTGAATACCGAATCGCAGGCGCGCGCTCCCAAGCACAGTGCTCCCCAGCCAAAGCGCAAGCGATCTCGTCTTCTCACTGTTCGCCTGAGTCGTTTTCTTGCCGCAGCCGTCGCTTTAGCGTTGGTCACCATGCTTGCTGCCTCGGCGCTCGCAATGCATTCGTGGATGACTTCCAAGATCGATAGTTCGCTCGAATCCATGCTCAGCAGGCTTGAAAAGAACGCAGAGCTCAGCTTGCAGCAACCTGTTCCTCCGCCCCCTCCTCCGACGGCTGGGTCACAGGAGGACCAGGATGATCATGACGATGACCACGGACCATCACAGTCGAATTCTCCAAGTTCTTCTGCTTCGCCAAGTGAACACGGACCGCGTGGTTTGCGAGGCCCAGGTTCTGCAGAAGGCCAGTTGCAGCTCATCAAGGACGACGATGAGATCGTTTCGGGTGTCGTCAAGCAATTTGATGTGGTGGAGCTCGACAGTGCCGCTCAGCAGCAGATTCTCTCCTTGCGCTGTGATAGACATGGACACAATGTCAGCCTGCCGAATTTAGGCTCTTTCAGGGTTATGTGCGGTCAATCAGAGTCGGCAACACTGGTCGTCGGCCTGTCTTTGGCAGCCAATAACTCGACGCTGATTATGTTGGTGGCTCTTGAAGGCGTCATCGCTCTTGTCGTGATCGCAGGCGCGACTTTCATCGGCCGCAAGTGGATTCGCAAAGAAATGCTCCCCTTGGGTGAGGTAGCGGCGACTGCTCGAAACATTGGCTCCAAGGACCTGATTGCCACCCCAACGGTTGAGGATTTCCAACGCGTTGATTACTCCATCGCCCAGCCTGGTGATGAAGTCGGCGATGTTGGTTACGCCCTCAATACGATGATCGACAACGTTGAAACGGCACTCCAGGCTCGTGCCGAATCCGAGCAGCGCCTACGCCAGTTCGTTGCCGATGCCTCGCATGAGCTTCGCACTCCCTTGGCGTCGATTCAGGGCTATACGCAGCTTCTGCAGCGCGGGGCAACGGACCAAGAGCTTGCACTTTCCCGCATTGCCTCAGAATCTGCCCGCATGTCTGGCTTGGTCGAAGACCTCCTGCTGTTGGCTCGCTTGGATGCGGGTCGAGAACTCGCCAATGATCCGGTCGATCTGATCCCCCTGGCGATTGACGCGGTTTCGGACGCACACGCAGCGGGTCCGGATCATGAGTGGGTCTTGGACCTTCCGCAGTTCGATGATGAGGATGACGTCTGCGTCGCCTGCACGGTTGCGGGTGATGAATCTGCACTTCGTCAAGTGTTCGCAAACCTGGTGAATAATGCGCGAATCCACACCCCAGCGGGCACGCGCGTCAAGGTTGGTGTGCAGGTGATCGGTGGCGGGGCCTCGGCGCCGGTGTTCGTGCGCATGAGTGTTGCCGACGACGGCCCGGGTATTCCGCCCGAGTTGCGCGCTACCGTCTTTGATCGTTTCGTCCGAGGCGACACGTCGCGCTCGCGTCAGGGGAAGGGATCGTCTGGCCTTGGTCTGTCGATCGTTTCCTCGATTGCCGAGGCCTTGGGTGGCCGAGTGGATGTCGATACCCTATGCGAAGGTGAGGGTAAGCCCGGCGAACACGGAACGACCTTCTCGGTCATCTTGCCGGCGATCGGTGAGTGAGTTACTGAGTTTCAGCAAAAATCGCTGACAAGGGTTTCTTTTCCAGATATTCTTGTGTTAATCGTTCAGCCCGCCTCAGCCAATATGGTTGAGAGTGGGCTGGATCTTTTTTAGGTTCGTAGCTTCAGGTGATTAGACCGAGGAATACAGACGTTCAGAGTCCTGAATCAAGTATCTCGAGGGTAAGGGGTCGAGAAATGTCAATGGAACGGTTGAAGCATCTTCCTCCTGTTGGTGACGCTTTCTTTCAAGGACTATTGGCAGAATGCGAACAGTACGGGAGTGGGATTGAGTCTGTCTCACTCGAGCTGAAGGGCTCTGAAGTATTGTCAGGAGGCAAAGCTGGCTTTGCGAAGATTGCCAAGTTCATCATAGGTGCATCGAACCGTGACCCGGAGCTAGCTAAAAATGAGTTTCAGGGGTACGCCATTATGGTTATCGGCGTCGAGTCTAATGGAGAACTTTCGGAGGTTTTACGCTGCGAAGATCAGGAGATAAATTCACAGATTGAAGGATATCTCGGTGGGGAAGCTATCCATTGGTTTACCCACTGGATTCATCCAAGTGGAGATTTTAAAAAAGGAGTGTTGTTTCTTCTAGTTCCTCCCCCTCAGAATGGCGACCAGATTCGATGGTGCCGAAAAGATGGTGTGGGGCTTACCGATGGAGCAATTTATGTTCGAAGCCGAGGGGAAACGCGTATTGCTAAAGGATTAGACCTTGAAATGCTCACTCGCCGAGCGGGAACATCTTCTTCTCAAACTTGGGGGTTAGCAGTTGAAATGCATGGTGCTGCGATTTCTGATCTTTCTAGTTTTCACGATGCTGCTCAAGATATTGTGGTTCAACGTGCTGATGAGATGAGAAAGTCGGTCTCTGGATCAGGAGTAGCCGCGATTATGGGCGGAGCCCCCTACCTTGAACGACGCTCCAAGGAAGAGTATCTTGATGAAATTCAAGAATGGCAGGAGCGGCTCGCTGATCATGCCTCGGCGTTATCAGAGTCCCTTATGCTTGAAACTCTTCCGCCTCTGTCTGTGACTGTAACAAATGAAGTAGAGAGCTTCGTCGAGGATTTGCGACTTGAATTCACGCTGCCGAAGGATTTCTTTGTTATTGATCGAAAGGGCTTGTCAGAGAAACTTGACGAGATTCTGAAATCGCCTATTCCGTGGGGGAAAGATCATCAACTGGCTCGTTTGCTCGACGCGAGTTTTCCACGCCCTTTTCCAAATTCGCCCCATTCAGTTGCGAGCGATTTTGAATCTGCGTGGTTGGAGGATATTGATCGTGAAACTGGAAAGGTGTCTCTGAGAATACCGGAGCTGCGGCCCCGTGAAAGTGTGAAGCTCTCATCATCGAGGTATGTCCTCTTGGCGACAGGGGTAGAAAAAACCTTGGTCGAAATGACATGGGGAGCTACTGCAAAGGGACGTAACCGCAGGTACGAGGTGCCAGCGTCGATCCATCTCAAAGCGGTCGAAGTAAACGAGCGAATTAGCGAAGCTCTTCGACGTAGGATCTATCAGTAAGAGTCATTTCATCGTTACCACTTTCGAGATTTGGAAGATTTGGGAGATGAGTTTGACTTTATCCAGTTGAGGGGAGGCGGAGAGATACTCGGTCGAGCAATGCTTAGTGATGCGCAGCCAGGTGATCAATATGTTGATGCTCCGCTAGAGATCTGGGGGAAGAAAATCTGGTTTTTTGAAATTCGACAGGATCGTCAAAGACGCGGCTATGGTTCCGAATTTATTCGAATGCTATGCGAGCGCTACTGTGGGATCCCGTTGTTTGCCTACGCAAGTGATGATGACGCAACTGGGTTTTGGGCTTCACTCAGGTGGAATCGATACGATGTAATTGAGTCTGAAAGACATTGGTCTTCCCCGCTTTTTATTTCAAAATAATCCCAAAATATAGCTCCTACTTCCCGTGTAGCCGGTCGATCAGCGGAAGTCGTACGGAATGGACCGCGGGGTATACGCGGACTGGTCCTACTTTGAAAACGATGTATTCACGATCCGGGTTCATTGGAATAATTGGAGACTTCGAAGCAGCGCCGCACGAGCGTGGTAGTGTGCTGGTTACGAAAAGCGAGTTATGAGCACAGGAGTTGTGTTTGTTTTCCTTTTGATACTAAGACAGTTTGAAGCAGCAAAATAAAACGCGATGGTTAAAACTCCACTTCGAGCGCGGTGCGCGCACGGTAGCGGGCCTCGCCAGGATCAGAGGCCTCGACAACGGAAGCAGCAGCCAAGCGGCACTGTGCCAGGCTCACCTGAGCAAGCTGCGCACCGACCGAGGGGATAGCCAAGCGTGGCATTGACAGCGCAGGTACACCCATACCCGCGAAAACGCAGGCGAGCAGCGGGTCAGCCGCGGCCTCGCCACACACACTCACGCTCACCCCGTGCGCGAGGCCAGCGTGCGCAACCTGCGCAATCAAGCGCAAAGGCGCGGGTTGCCAAGGATCGGAATACTCGGCGAGGTCCGGTGAGAGGCGGTCCGAAGCCATCGTGTACTGGGTGAGGTCATTTGACCCAATCGACACGAAGTCCACATGCTCCATGATTGAATCGATCATCAGTGCCGCCGCGGGGACCTCAATCATGACCCCAGCATGCAGCTCGACCTCGAAACGCTCGGAGAGCTGGCGAACCGACGAGGCAAACCACTTGGCCTCGGCAGCTGTTGACACCATCGGCGCCATCACCGAAACCGAAGTCTCACGCTGACGCATCGCCGCAAAAGCAATCGCCTCGAGCTGGTTTTGGAGAATCTGCGGATGCGGGCCTGAGGTTCGGATCCCGCGAACGCCAAGAGCCGGGTTCTCCTCGCCGGGAATCGTCGCATAGGCCAGCGGCTTATCGGAGCCCGCATCCAGCGTGCGCACGCACACCGAATACCCCTGGAACTCTTGGAAAATACTCGAATAAAACTCGGTCTGTTCCTCGATAGAAGGCTCGGTTTGCGCGTTGAGGAAGGCAATTTCTGAGCGGAAAAGCCCAATCGAATCGGCGAGTGGGGAACGGGCAGCAGCCTTTGCGCTGGCCAGGTCGTGGATGTTTGCCAGCAAACGCATGGGATGATCATCCGAGGTGTGCGCGGGCGGTGCCCACTTGAGGGTGGCCTCGGCGCGGCGTCGGTCACGTTCCACGGCCTCGCGGGCCTCATTTTCGGGAACGCCAGTGGTCACGGAGCCCACAAAAGCATCCATGAGTACATACTCGCCCGTGCGGATTTCGTTGATGCGACGAGCCGCCACGATGCAGGGGATCCCCAGCTGGCGCGCGATGATCGAGGTGTGCGAGGTGGGGCCGCCCAGCTGGGTCACGATTCCCACGCAGTGCGCGGGGTTGAGATGCGCCGTGTCCGAAGGCGACAAATCCCGCGCGCAAAGAATATAGGGGCTTTCCGAGGCCGCCTGTACCTTCCGCGCATGCACGCGCGCATCGCTGGCCTCGTCACCTGAGGAAGCAGCTAAGTGGGCAAGAATTAGGTCGCGCACGTCCTTGAGGTCCGCCACGCGCTCGAGCATGAGTCCGCCCGAAGCGCGGAAGACTTCGGTGAACTTTTCGGTCGCGCGAACAACTGCCTGGGGAGCGGGTACCCCGGAATAAATCCACGATTGTGCCTCCGCAATCCAGCTGGGATCGGTCGCTAGGGAAGCAGTCATCATGAGCACGTCGGAGACATCGCCATAGGCCTGTTCGGATTGGGCGAAGAGGTCATCGCCGACGCTTCGGCAGATCTCTTCCAAATGCGCGGCACATGCGGCGCGCTCCTTGGGGGGAAGCTCGGTGAACTCTGTGGGGGGGAGGGGGTGACGTGATGTCCATACGATCGGTGCATAGGACACTCCATGAACGACGGGAGTGCCGTAAACCGTGTGCGACATCGTGCGTTCCTTTCTTGGGAGCCGAGCTCACACTATTCTCCCATGCCCCGAAGGCTCCGGTATGTGCGGTAAGTTACGTTTACAAATGGGCACATACGTTCACGTGTTGGTCAAAAGTCGCAGCAACCCCAAACTTTCGCCACGATTAGGGAAGGAAACCAGAACACAGACAGTTAGGACTACTCGTGGCGCTCATCGTGCAAAAGTACGGAGGCTCGTCCGTCGCCGATGTCGAAGCGATCAAACGCGTTGCAAAACGCATCGTCGACACTCGAAACGCCGGACACAAGCTCGTCGTTGTCGTCTCCGCAATGGGCGATACAACTGACGACCTCTTGGACACGGCCGCTCAGATTACCGAGCATGCTCCCGAACGTGAAATGGATATTCTCCTCACCGCGGGCGAGCGTATTTCGATGGCCCTCCTGTCTATGGCGATTAACGAATTGGGTGTTGCCGCTCAGGCCTTCACCGGCGCACAGGCAGGCATTCACACGACCTCCGCCTACGGCCGTGCACAAATCACCGGCATGGTTCCCGAGCGCATTGCCCGCGCAATCTCGGAAGGGCAGGTCGCAATTGTCGCCGGATTCCAAGGAATTTCCGATGACGAGGACGTGACGACCCTAGGCCGAGGTGGCTCCGATACGACCGCGGTCGCTCTCGCGGCTGCCCTCCACGCTGATGTCTGCGAGATCTACACCGACGTCGATGGCCTTTTCTCTGCAGACCCGCGAATCGTAAAAAAGGCCCTCGACCGAAGAAACCCTGGAGCTGGCCGCTCACGGAGCAAAGATCCTCCACCTGCGCGCCGTTGAATTTGCCCGCCGCTACAAGGTTCCCTTGCACGTGCGTTCTTCTTTCTCCGAGAAAGATGGAACCTGGATTTCCGACACCCCTGCGTCCCCCTCACTTAAAGGCCTGGTTCCCGAGGCCGCATTCCTCGACCCGAAAGAAGGACAGATGGAACAGCCCATCATTTCTGGAATTGCCCATGACCGCGGCCAGGACAAGATCACTGTTGCCGGTGTCCCGAACCACCCCGGTCGCGCGGCGAAGGTCTTTAAGACCATTGCTGCTGCGGGCGCCAATATTGACATGATCGTCCAGAACATCCCCGTCGGCGATCGCACTCGCGCGAACATCACCTTCACCATTCCCGAGGCCGACGCCCAGGTTGCTCTGGATGCTTTGGATGCCGCGAAGGAAGAGATCGGTTTCCAAGAGGTCCTCTACAACCCGAATATTGGCAAGCTTTCGCTGGTGGGTACTGGCATGCGCACCAACCCGGGTGTCGCCGCACGCCTGTTCGCTGCGCTGTCTGAGGCGGGAATCAACATCGATCTGATTTCTTCTTCCGAGATTCGTCTGTCGATCGTGACTCGATTGGAAGACCTGGACCGCGCGGTTGCAGTTGTCCACTCTGCTTTCGGCATGGACGCCGAAGTTTCCGAGGCCGTTGTCTACGCTGGCACGGGCCGCTGAGAACGCGTATTTACACAAAGAGAGGCTGAAAATGGCTGGTTTGACGGTTGCTGTTGTCGGTGCGACGGGCCAGGTTGGTCGCGTGATGCGCACAATCCTGGAAGAGCGAAACTTCCCGGTTGAAACGATTCGTTTCTTTGCCTCCGCTCGCTCGGCGGGTTCGACACTCCCGTGGAAGGGCACAGAGGTCGTCGTTGAAGACGTCGCGACCGCTGACTTCTCCGGGATCGACATCGCGATCTTCTCCGCGGATGCCACGGCCTCGCGCGAGTACGCGCCGAAGTTTGCCGAGGCCGGCGCAGTAGTCGTCGACAACTCCTCCGCATGGCGCAAGGACCCCGAGGTCCCGCTGGTCGTCTCCGAAGTGAACGGTGCAGATATCGCCGATCGCCCCAAGGGCATCATTGCCAACCCGAACTGCACGACCATGGCCGTCATGCCAGCAATTAAGCCACTTGCGCAAGCTGCTGGCGGTATTGAGCGTCTGACCGTGTCCTCTTACCAGGCCGTGTCTGGCTCGGGACTCAAGGGTGTTCGTGAGCTCCTCGATCAGGTTCGCGGCACCGTCGATCAGAACCTCGAGGGCCTGACCACCGACGGACATGCCGTTGATTTCGGTACTCCTCAGGTTTACGTCGCCCCCATTGCTTTCGATGTTGTGCCCTTGGCCGGTTCGATTGTTGACGATGGCAGCTTCGAGACCGACGAAGAGCAGAAGCTTCGTAACGAATCGCGTCGTATCCTGCATGCTCCTGAACTGCTCGTGAGTGGTACCTGCGTGCGCGTACCGGTCCTGACCGCACACACGATGACCGTCCACGCCGAGTTCCCCGCTTCGATTTCTCGCGACGAGGCCGTGGCCGCGCTCAACAGTGCTCCCGGAGTTCGCGTCGTCGACGTCCCGACCCCGCTTGAGGCTGCCGGTGAAGACGATGTCTTGGTCGGCCGTATTCGCCAGGACCAGGCCGTTCCGGATAACCGCGGCATTGTTTTCGTGGTGAGTGGCGATAACCTGCGCAAGGGCGCAGCTCTGAATGCAATTCAGCTTGCTGAGCTGGTTGCTGCTGAGCTACAGGGCTAGAGCATGTCGAACGAGCCGGGTTCTTGCGCGTACTGCGTGGGTGCCGCGTGAACGGATGCGCTCCTAGGTAAGCAATAAGTGGTGGGGACGGCTTGGCCGTCCCCACCACTTATCTGTCGTACGAAGTCAGTACTGAGTGAGGTCAGTTGTTCTGAGCTTCCTGCTTCGCGACCTCTGCGTGGACCTCTTCCATGTTGAGGGCCTGTGCCTGGGAAACCAGGTCGTCAATGGCTGCTCCGGGGATCGCGCCGGAGTTGCGGAAGATCAGGACGCCTTCGCGGAAGATCATCAGGGTCGGGATTGTTGCGATCTCCAGTGCTGCGGCGATGTCCTGGTTGGCGTCGGTATCAACCTTGGCGAAAACAACATCTTCGTGACGCTCTGAAGCAGCTTCGAAGATCGGGCCGAACTGGCGGCAGGGGGCGCACCAGTTTGCCCAGAAATCCACCAGCACGATCTTGTCAGAGTTGATGGTCTCGTTGAAGTTTTCCGAGGTGAGCGCGATCGTGCTCATGTGGGTACTCCTTTATTTTAGTGAGGGGCACACGCCCCGGGTCATGTTCAGCTCAACGGCGTGTGCCGGTCACTTATTCCACGATCCTATAGGAGTTTGCCAGATCACAAATGCTCATGCGCTGACCGGGCAGCGCATGTAGGCGGTATCTCCGGCTGTTTCTCCGTCATCTGCACCGTCCTCTGAGGCGTTCTCAACCGTAGAGGGACGTTGCGCGGAGGAAGTAATGGGGATATCCGCGCCGATGCCTCGAAGAATGAAGGTTTGCACGGTGGCGATTGTCGCCTCGCGCTGCTGGGGATTGGCGGGGAGGCGATTGCCTGCCAAGCATGAGTGGATCAGGGGGATCAGTGCGTGGGGATTTTGTTTGGGGATCGCGCCGCTTTCCATGCATCGGCCGAGGATTTCCAGGAGCCTGGTCGAGATGATTGTTGCGTGATCGTGCAGGTGCGTGGAGTTCTCGCGCGAAACCTGAGTGCGCAGGTTAAAAGTCGAATTCAGGTGGTAGCGGGTCGTCATCTCCAGGTGTGCGCGGATATAGATGCGCAATTGGGCCAGGGGATCGTTGAGCTGTGCGATCGCCTCTTCGAGGCGTTGCGAGAATTGCAGGGTGACGCGACGCATGAACTCAAGGAGGAGGACTTCCTTGTCGGGGAAGTGGTTGTAGACCGCTGTGCGGCCAACTTTTGCGCGCGTGGCGATTTGGGACATCGAGATTGAATCGAAAGGCTGCTCGGCGAGCAGGCTGGCGAGCGCATCGAAAAGGCGGTTGCGCGTGAGCTCTCGATGGTCGGCTAGCGAGTCCCCAATAATCTTCGGCATGTATCTATTCTGACAGAAAAAGCAGAAGTGTCTGAATCAAAATCGGGTGTGTGGATGATACCCATCAACAGGTAGCCGCAGAAGAGTACTGCTCAATCGCAGCTTGAACGATGGGGAGATCTGCGGGAATCCACGGAAGATCAAGGACCTCGTTAAGAGGAGTCCACCGCAGTTCCAGGTGGGAGCGCCCGGGAGTGAGCTGCTGGTCGGGGTTTGCAAGCGTGCATCCCCACACCGCCATGACGCGCCCCGCAAGGATTGGCCACCACGGTCCTTCGGGGGAGAAGATGGGCTGGTCGACCACCAGCGCGCACCCCAGTTCTTCGTCGATTTCGCGTACGAGGCCGCGCACGGGGTCTTCGCCTTCCTCAACCTTTCCGCCGGGGAGCTCGAAGAGGCCTCGTAAATCTTCCGGATAGGAGCGGGAGGCGCACAAAAGCGCGCTTGGGTGGGGGAGATGGTCAAAGATCGCGGCGGCAACGACGGGGCGCGGGTTGGGTGAAGTCACGCCTTTAAGTCTAGAGGTCATGCTTTGGACTGCAGGCGGGGGAGCCGCTATGATGAACGAGTTGTGCCGGTCATACCGATTGGTATCAGGCGCTTCGCGGGCGTAGTTCAATGGTAGAACTTCAGCTTCCCAAGCTGACAGCGCGGGTTCGATTCCC
>ERZ772932.832-NODE-832-length-15750-cov-10.509971_pt1 | contig 15750 bp, 17 predicted proteins | sample MGYA00511684_ERZ772932 | MGnify/ENA primary metagenome ERZ772932 (study PRJEB29015, sample SAMEA2738078) | human oral metagenome | biome: human oral; feature: human-associated habitat; material: saliva | place: China | collected 2210 ...
GAGGGACCGGAGGGCCTGGCTGCGGTGCCCGTGGGTGGCGGCGGGGCCTGGCCGGGCTTCGAGACGACGCGCCGAGCGCAGCTCGCGGCGCGGACGGCGAGCGGGCGGGCCGCCGCCCACGGGCACACCGAGCAGCCCGGCCCAGCAGGGCGCACAAAGCAGCCCGGCCCAGCAGGTGGTCGGGCCCGACAGCGCCCGGAATACCAGCGGCCTCCGCTGTAACGGTGTGCCTATAGCTGCTCTTCCAGGCCCTTCTTGACGGCGCGGTCGCGCTGGTAGCGGAAGACTTCGAGGAAGATGCCGCCGAAGAAGATCAGCGCGATGGCGGTCCATACGCCGGGGGGAGCGTCGCGCCCGTACATGAGGAAGTACACGTAGGGGGCCAGGAAGGTCACGGAGGCGGTGATGGCGCCGACGACGCGGTGCCAGAGCTTTTGCCCGGCGACCATTTCGATGAGGCCCCACGTGTAGGGGATGGCGGTGATCATGTCGATGGCCCACAGGACGCGCCAGTCGCCCCGGAAGTCGGGGACGTACATGACGGGCAGGGCTCGCGCCATCGAGTAGACGAGGACGACGACGTAGGCGATGAACTTGGGGTTGCGGCACAGTCGCAGGAATGCGGCGCGTTCGATGATGGAGGCGCCGACGGCCCGGGATGCGTGGGTGGCGTGCGACGAGGTTGTGAGCGTGTCGAGTCCGGCCATGGCGACGCGCATGAATTCGCGTTGCTCGTCGGTGCCGGCTGCCCAGCGCTCCAGTAGATCGAGGGGGGACAGAGCGACGGGGGTGTAGCCGTCGCGCGGCTGGCCGGCCTCGTGGATGAGGTCGTCGCCGAGGGCCTCACGCAGGCGCGAGAGCTGCTCGGTGGGGATTTCAGCGATCCATAGGCGCACCCGGCGTTGGATGGCGTCGTGGAGTTCGTGGGAGAGCGCGTGTCCAGCGGCGGAGTGGGGGGAGAAGCCTTCGGCGGCGATGTCTGCCAGGGCACCGGGACATTCGACGATGCGGGTTGTGAGGTCGCCGGCGCGGTCGACGCCGGAGACTGCGATGATGGTGGCCGCGTCCCACTGGTAGCTGCGTGCGATCTCGATGTCGAGGATCGAACGTAGCGTAATCAGGGAAGCGATGTCGGTCACGGGTGGCCTCTCGTCGGAAGTGATGTATCCATTGTGCCTGACAAGGCGGTCGGAATGCACGCCCGGGGCGGGGTGGCGGCGCCGCGTAGAATCGGGGCATGGTGAAACGACGGATTGACCCCGGTGAGGGGATGGTGGCGCTGCGTTCGTGGCGCGGCGCAGTGGAGCGTGGTGAGGAGCCTGCGCGCGCGGTGGTGTTGACGGCGGTGCGCTTTACCCTCGAGGAGCTCGGCATCTTGCATCCCGGCCGCGCGGTCGAGGTGCGTGTGCCTCCCGCCGGTGCCGTGCAGATCCTGCCGGGTACGACGCATCGGCGCGGTACTCCGCCCGCCGTCGTGGAGACCGACGCGCGCACGTGGCTGTCGCTCGCGTGCGGCCTTCTCACGTGGGACGAGGCCGTGGCTGACTCCCGCGTCAGCGCGTCGGGGGAGCGTACGGACCTGGGGCCCCTCCTGCCGCTCGTCTAAGCGTAGGGGAGGGGCGCCGGCGTGCGGCGCTCAGGCCTCCAGCTGGGGCGCGCCGAAGCGGGCCTCGAGCTTAGGGGCAAGCCACTTCTGGGAGCCCTTGTATGCGTAGCGCTGGGCGACGGCGGCGATGGCGGCGGAGGTGGCTGCGAAGAGGACCAGCGATGCGATGGTGACGTCGTCGGAGTCTTCGGCGGGGATGGGGCGTCCGGTGGCGACCTTCCAGCCGGCTTCGAAGAGCTTGGAGGCGGCGAAGGCCGCTCCGGCGATGACGACGGTCGTGGCGACCTTTTCGATGGTGGCTGAGTCCATGGTTGCCTCCTGGCGTCGGGGGTGGTTGTCCCTGTGCGCGTGCGCACGCTTCCATGATGCCCCACGCGGCGCTCTTGCGCGAGGCCCACAGGTGCCCTGTCTTATGCTTGGACGGTAGTGTTCCCGTCTGAAGGATTCCTTATGGCTCGCGCCCGCTCTGTTTTTGCGTTGTCGGCCCTCGTTGTTGCGGCGACGACGGTGGCGGCTTGTACGCCGTCCGTGTCCTCCAGTGCGCCTCGGGATCCGTTTGCCTCGCCGATCGTTCCGGGCCAGAGCGCCCGTGCTTCCTCGGGGACGGCCGGGCACGGGACAATCGATGCCCCCACTCCGCGCAGCGGCTCGGGCACGGTCACCGTCGCCCTGGTGGGTGGCGCGCAGCTGCCGATGGAGACCGCGCAGGAGTTCACGAAGGCGACGGGCTTCACGGTTGCGGTGGTGCCGGTGGACGGCGTGGATGCGCTGTCGAAGGCGGGCGCGGACGTGGTGCTCGGCCTGGACGGCGCGGATGCTCTGCAGGCGAGCGCGGCGGGCACGATCGCGGCTTCGGCGCCTCAGGATACGGCGACGGTTGCCGGCACGGTCGTGGATGGTGCAGCTGCGGCAATCGCCTACGGGCGCGACGACGTGTGCGTGATCGCCGACAAGTCGTGGATGAGTGCGAACGGCCGCCCGCTGCCGACCTCGTTCGGCGATCTGACCTCTCCGCGTATCCGCGCGCTGCTAACGGTCCCGGACCCGGCCTCGTCGTCGGTGGGCCGCGCCTTCGTGCAGGAGGCTGCCGCGCAGACGGGCGAGGGACTGGGGTCTTTCGCGCAGTCCCTCAACCCGCGCGTCGATTCCTCCCTGGGTGGCGCCATCGCCGCGTGGACGGCCGGCGCGCACGTATCCGAGGGGTACCTGTCCGAGGCCGTGGGTGCCTCCGTGGGTTCTTCCGGCGCGTATCCGCTGATCGTGGCCCCGCGTTCGCTGGCGGCCGCGGCGGCGACAAACACGGGAGCCGATTCCTACGGAACCGCAATCTCTTCGACGTGCATCGCTCGCATCATGTATGCGGCGTCCACGGCCTCGCCCGCGTCGGACGGTGCAGAGTCCCTGATCGCCTGGCTGCAGGGTGAGACCGCGCAGCGCTCCCTGGCGACGACGGGCGCCGTCTACCCGATCGATGGTGTGCTCGCCGCCGACACGAAGGCAGGCTGGCTGATGGGCATCACCGGCGACCCGATCGTCACCGATGAGACCGTCGGTTCCCTCGACGCGATGAGCGCGTGGCTGGCCACGTGGTCCTCGGCGTTGGCCTCCCCGTCGCCGACCACGCCGAGCACTCCCGACCCCGCGACGGATCCGGGCGCGCAGGACGCTGAACCGGAGCCGGCACCCGCGGATAACCCCGCGCCCGACGCGGGATACGAGGATTCGAGCGACGGCGAGGAGTAATCCCCGCCGGACGCGTCCCTTCTCGAGTCAGCCTCGCAGCATTGCGGGGCTGACTTTGCATTCCTCTCCGATGCGCATGGGGGCGATGAGGCCCGCTTCGCGCAGCTCGAGGAGGCGCGGCACGGTGCGCTCGACGACCTTCCACGGGTCGATCGTGTTGAGGTAGATGCGCGTTCCACCCTCGAATCCCGCGAGCGTTGAGATGCGCCACTTGAGCAGGATGCGCCAGCGCATGGGCGTGGACACGGTGGGCGGGCGGTGGTACCACTCCTCGTTGGCGGGCACCTCCACGCCCGTCGCAGCGTGCGCGGCGTGCAGGATGTCGGAGATCCCGCGCATGGCCTCGGGGCTGACCTCCCACGGGTTCTTCGGCTCGCCCAGGGGCCAGATCGCGATGCCGGGGAAACGGTGGCCGAAACCGGCCAGGGCGACGGCGTGCTCGTTCTGGGCGATGAGGAGCTTGCGCGTGGCCGCGACCGTGAAGATCTGGTCGTAGATGTCGGGCTGGGCGCGCAGGCGCTCCAGCTCGGCCTCAGTCTGCACGGACATGTCGTCGATCGCGACGAGCTGCTTGTGCAGATGATCGAAGGACGCACCCGCGGGGCGCAGCCAGTTCTGGAACGTCGCGACGTAGCGCACGGCGGGATCCAGGTCGTACAGGTCGCGCATCGAGCGGGCCGTGTACGCGGTGTACTGCTCGTGCTCGTCGGGGGTGAGGGTGCCGGACCCGGCCAGCTGGTGGGCCTCGGTGGCCCCGTCGATGAAGTGGCGCTTGCCGATGATGAGGTCGTGGCCGCCGGAGAAGAATCCGTTGGCGGCCTGCAGGCGCGCGGTCTCGCTGGTGGCCGCGAACTCGCCCTCGCTCATGCCCGAGGCCAACATGCGTGAGCGGACGACGTTCATGACATGTTCGTAGCCCGCGTCCGAGGCCAGGTAGTGGGCCATGCGGCGACGGTCGTCCTCGGAAGGGACGTGCCCGTGGTTGAGATGCCAGTAGTTGTAGGAGACGATCTCGAAGAGGTTAGGAATGCGTCGGAACTCGGCGACCGTGTCACCGAGCTGATCGGCGCCGAGGGCGTCCAGCTGCTCCCAGGACCCGTCCTCGTGGCGCACCAGGCGCGACTTCTCGGGCGGGGTCTCGAGGTATCGGCCGGAACAGAAGGCGCAGTGGTGCCCGTCGGCCTCGTGGTTGATCGGGTTGTGGTCCGTGTGCGGCGCGGTCAGGGGCCGGTTGCCGCGGCCCGGAACGGTCCACACCTCCGTGCCCGTGAGGAGGTTCTGCTGTTTGACGGTGCCGTCGGCCAGTCGGACGATGGCGCGGTCGGCGCGCGTGAGCTTGGAAGCCATGCCTGTATCGTACCCGTCCTCAGAGTCGGTCCATCGTGGCCGGATGCGACCCCATGCGACCGGCTTCGCCCGCGTCGAGGGCATCGATGCGTGCGGTCTGTTCGGGATCCAGCGAGAAGGAGAACACGTCGAAGTTGGCGGCCATGCGCTCGCGGCTCAGGGTTTTGGGGAAGACAACGTGGCCGTGATCCAGCGCCCAACGCAGCGCGACCTGCGTCGGGCCCACTCCGAGTTGCGCGCCGATGTCGACGAGCGTCGGGTCGGTGACCGCGCGTCCGCGCGCCAAGGGGGACCATGCCTCGAATACCATGCCGAGCCCCTGGGCGTAGGCGCGCAGGTCGGCGTTGGGGAAGAAGGGGTGGGATTCAACTTGGAGGACGTGCGGGGTGATAGTGGCGATGGTGCGGACGGCCTCGACGTGCTCGCGTTCGTAGTTCGACAGGCCAATCGCGCGTGCGCCGCCTGCGTTGAAGGCGTCCTCGAGGGCGGGCCAGGGCAGGGCGACGTCGCCCCCGTAGAGGGTGGGCAGTGGCCAGTGCACGAGGAGGAGGTCCACGTAGTCGGTGCGCAGGTCCTCGAGGGAGCGCCGGATGGACACGGCGGCCCGCTCGGGCTCGTGGTTAGAGTTGTCGACCTTCGTCGTGACGAACAGGTCCTCGCGCGGGATTCCCGATGCCTCGAGCGCCGCCCCGACCTCGGCCTCGTTGCCGTACATCTGAGCGGTGTCGATGTGGCGGTACCCGACCTCGAGCGCGCGGCTCACTGCGTCGTAGGTGTCCTCGGGTGCGACCTTGTAGGTGCCGAAACCGAGCACGGGGATGGGGGCGCCCATCGGAAGCGTGAGGGTCGGAATCGGGGACGAGGCCGGGGCGTTCTCGGCGGGAAGCGGGGTGTTCATCGGTGAATCCTCCTAGTCGTTCCCAGTGTAGCCTCCCGCACGCGCTGCGGTCCCCGTCGTCCGCGCGCGCAGTCGGTGCGCATGTCGTAGCGTTGTCCTCGTTTTAAAGCCGTGCGCGGCACCGACCTGAGAGCGCAGGAGGAATCATGATCAACGCCTACGAGACGGAGGACGGCGTCGTCTTCGATATGAGCGGGCTCGAGTGCGAGGCGCTGCGCTCATACGCCGACGGACTCCTGACTGACCCCGAGCACCCGTTCGTTGAGCTGCTGCGCGGCCAGGGCCTTGTCGTTGGTGATACTCCCGTCCCGCACCTCGCTGCTCTCCTTCAGGCGTTCTCGCAGGCGACGAAGGTGCTGACCGCCTGGGTCGTCGCTCCGGCTGGGTGCCGCCGATCCACCTTCTTCGTTGGCCCGCACTCTGCCGCGGTGTTGCGATGCGACGACGAGGGACTGTACGCCGACGAGGATGACATGGTCTCGGTGTGGGCCATCGACTCCGCACAGCTGCGCGACACATTCTTCGAGCTCAGCGCTATCGGTGAGCCTTCCGGCGAGGGGATTGTGCCGACGGCGGTGCCGGCAACGCTCTTCGGTGCCCTCGAACGGGCGGAGGTGACGGAAATACTCGTGGAGGTGCCCAAGGATGCCCGCGAGATTGCCGAGGTGATTGATGTCGAGGTCGACGAGGCGACGGGGACCTTCTGGGCGGACGTCGCAGATGACGCGTGGGTGGGCCTTGCCGTGCGGGTCGTCGATACGGCGGAGTACCCGAGCCTGGAGGGTGAGAGCTGGCGATTGGTCGCCACCAGCGAGGAGGTCTGCGAGGTGCTGGCGGGCGTCGAATTCGAGGAGCTGTACCCCGACGAGGTGCCCTTGCTGGCAAGCGCAGATGGTGAGTTCTGGGCGGTTGCTGCGCCTTCATCGCCGGGGGTGCTCTGGGAAGATATCGAGGATGTTCTGTCCGAGTAGTCCAACTCCTGAACCGCAGATCTCACAGTCTGAGAACGTTGGGTGACAAATTATTTCTGTCCTGCCGGTCAGCCGCTCTGTTTGCAGCGTTTTTCCCGGTTTTGGACGCCAAGCGTCCTTTCTTTTGAGGGGTCTGACCGCCTGAGTAGGGAAGTGCTGAAATGTCGCTGAAAAACCCTTGAATGGCGTCTGCAATGTGGTTGACACTTAAATTGGTATAGTGGTCAATATCTGCGATATAGCGCGAAAATTCGGGGACTCCTGTCTAACCATCCGGTAGGCTTTTTGTTAGGTAACCCACCGCCAATTCCCCACTCTAAGAGCAAAATTCGCGTACGATAGATACTGTTCAACCACGATCGTCTACACGTCCAGACAACGAACGGAGAGTTATGTCGGTTCGCAATGCCCTGCTGGCGCTTGTTGCGCAGCAGCCCGCCGGTGTCTACCGCCTGAAGCAGATGTTCGAGGAGCAGACGTGCGGAGCATGGCCGCTGAATATCGGCCAGGTCTACCAGACGATGCAGCGCCTCGAGCGCGACGGCCAGGTTGTGTCTCACGCCGAGACCAACGCCGGCCGTGATTCCGAGGTCTTCGAGCTCACTGATGCTGGTCGCGACGTCCTCAACGCCTGGTGGTCCACCCCCGTTCCCCGCGAACATCCCGAACGCGATGAGCTCGTCATGAAGCTCGCCGTGGCCGCCGCCGACCCCACGGTCGACGTCGAGGCCATGATCCAGACCCAGCGACGCTCGACCCTGGGCTCCCTGCGTGACGTCACCCGCCTGAAGGCTTCGGCCGACGAGGGCGAGCTCGCATGGAAGCTCATCCTGGAGCGTCACATCTTCGACCTCGAGGCCGAGCTCAACTGGCTCGATCACATCGAGTCCGGTGCCGTTTCTGAGGCCGCTCGTCGTGCCGCCTTCGCTGCTGCGAAGGGCCGCTCGATGAACTGGGCTCAGACAGAAGCCGGCATTTCGGAGCGTGCCGGGGTGCGATGAGCCAGCCTGTGCCGCTACCGATCAGGATGGCGGGTGTCGGACATGAGTTCGGCGCCGACGGCGTCCGAGTGAGAGCGCTCGACGGGATCGACCTTGAGGTCGCCCCCGGCGAGCTTCTCGCTGTTATGGGCCCCTCTGGATCTGGCAAGTCGACCCTGCTGTCGATCGCTGGCGGACTGGAGCGTCCGACGCACGGAAGTGTCTTCATTAACGGCGTCGATATGGCCACGATGGATGCGGCTCACCGTGCTGAGGTTCGTCGCCGTTCCATCGGTTACGTCTTCCAGGACTACAACCTGATCCCGTCCCTGTCGGCCCTCGAGAACGTTGAGATGCCGCTGCAACTGGACGGGGTCAGCCCGTCGAAGGTGCGCGAGGCTGCCATGGCTGCCCTCGAAGAGGTCGGCGTCGCCGAGCTCGCTGATCGCTTCCCCGAGCGTCTCTCGGGTGGTCAGCGTCAACGCATCGCGATCGCCCGAGGCCTCGTGGGTAACCGCTCGGTCATTCTTGCGGATGAGCCGACGGGTGCGCTGGACTCGCACACGAGCGACCAGATCATGTTGGTGTTGCGTGACCACATTGATGCGGGTGCAGCCGGTATCCTCGTTACTCATGAGGCCCGAATGGCCGCATGGGCGGACCGCACAGTCTTTCTCCGCGACGGTCGCATCGTCGACCGCTCGCGCGGAGACTCGCTGAGGGATCTGCTGGCTGACACTGCACCAAGGATCTGATGAGTCGACTCAACACACGAATGAGGCGATGGGGAGTAGTACTCCGCATCGCCTCTCGTGATGCGCGCCAAAGCCTGGGGCGCACGCTGACAGCGGTTTTTCTCATCTCACTGCCGATCATTATCGCGATCGGCGCGATCACCTTCTGGGACGTGACGACCTCCCAGCGCTACCAGGCCTCGTCGTGGCTCGGCCACCGTTCCGACGTCCAGGCGGTCACCCTGCACCGCTCGTCGACGGCCATCGAGCAAGACATCACCGCCGACTTTCTATCGAAGACGGCCTCTGACGAGGAAGTGACGGTTACCCAGAGCACCCTCACCAACTGGGTGCCGGCGGGGGACCAACTGATCGCCGTCGACACCCTCTACCAACTCCACCTCACGACGCAGGACGGAACGGGCTACACGGTTGACTCCGGCACCCAGACAGCCACGCTGGATGCCCCACGCGTGAATGCGGGTGGAAAGAGCGGTGCGCTCGCCTCGAACCACGCCGTCATTTCGGACGACGTCGCGCGGGCGCTCAAAGCCGAGGTGGGCGATACGCTCACCCTGTCGCTGACCGTCGCCAAGGATCGCACCACTCAGGCGCTCACAGGAAGCGTCGTCATCGACGAGATCATTCCCGGCACGAATCGGGCGATCATCGGTGATGGTACGCTCGACATTAACCGTCTCGCGGTGGCGGGACGCACGCAGACCGCCTGGTTCGTCACCGGCCCGACTCCGGTGACCTGGGACCATATTCGTCAGATCAACCAGTCGGGATTCTCTGTTGTCTCGCGACAGGTACTCGCTGATCCGCCGGACGCTTCGGCTCTGCCCACCCAGTTCGCTCAGTACGAGGTCGCCCAAAACAGTCGAGCTGCTAACCCCTGGCAGTACCTTCTACTGGTCGCAGGCATCCTCCTCATCCTCACCGAGATGATCCTGCTCATCTCGCCGCTCTACACCGTCGCCCAGCGATCGGTCATGCGAACGGCAGCAATGATCGTTGCCAACGGCGGCGACCAGTCCGACGGTCGCCGCCTGACGATCGCCCACGGCCTCGTCATCGGCCTGCACTCGGGGCTTGTCTCAGTCGCGCTGTCCGCGTGCGGCATGGTGGGCATCGGTATCTGGTCGGGCCTCGGCATTGGCATCGTGCCGTGGTGGCCGCTGGCCCTGTCGGCGCTCCTGCCGATTCTGCTGTCCCTCATGGCGTCGGTGTCGCCGGCGCACACCTCGTCGCACATCAATACGTCCGCGGTCATCGGCGGGCGCGTGTGGGAGCCCTCCCGCCTCGTGCGTCGTCGCATGATCTACCCCATGGCGCTGCTGGCCGGACTCCCGTTGCTGGGTATCGCCGCCTGGCGCGGGTGGGTGCTCGCCCTCGTCGTTGGCGTCGGCCTGCTCGAGGCCGGCCTCATCGGGTCGATCCCCTACATCTTCACCCGCTGGCGCGCCCCGAATCGTCGTGCGTCGATGAGCATGCGGCTGGCGCTGCGCGACGCCGTGCGCAACGGTCACCGCACGTTCCCTGCCATGGCCTCGATCCTGACGACCGTGTTCGTCGCGTGCGGCCTGCTCATCACCCTGTCCTCGTCGAACGAGGCCGGTTGGAATTCGCGCCCGCACGCGGGACAGCGCGGGCAGGTGTTCCTCTCGGCTGTCGATAAGACCGACTCGGTGACGCGTACCCGCAACCTGCTTCAGTCGGCCCAACAGGTCGTCGACGGGGAACGCACGGTCACCTCGAGCGCCACCATGAACGGCATGGCGTGGAACAGCGGCCCGGGCGGCCCGGAGACCATGGTCGAGGCCGTGAACCCCGTCGACAAGTCGACGCTCACGATGCGCGACGACATGGGAACGATGGCGGAGATCGACGTCGCCTACATCGTTGATGATGGCACCTACCTGCGCGAGGCCGGATATCTCAACGAGGACGACATGGTCCGAGCGATCGCCACCCTGAACGCCGGTGGTGTCCTCGTGCCCGATCCGAAGCTGATTAACGGTGCCGGCCAGGCCGACCTGCGCAGCCTCGACATGTCGGCGATTGCTGCCGCCAAGGCCGCCGGTGCTTCCGACGACGACCTGCCGGACGCCCTCGTGCAGAGGACGATGACCTTCCCTGCTTCGCCCCTCACGCGCATCAACGTTATGGTGTTGTCCCCGCAGGCCTCCGAAGCACTCGGTCTGCGCGCCGTTCCGCTCGGCGAGCTCCTCACCGTCGAGAAGCCGGTGAATCCGGTGGACGCGCCCACCTTCCAGACGACGATCGCACGCCAGGTCCCCGGTGCCTCCGCCCAGGTGATCGCTCCGACGATGCGGTCGCTGGTTCTTCCCTACGTTGCCGCCCTGATTGCTGTCGTCGCTGCTGCGGCGACGGTTGCCCTCGTGGTGGCACTGTCTTCCTCGGATATGCGCCCGGACCTCGACACCCTCGATGCGATCGGCGCCGCTCCCGCGATGCGCCGCCACGTCACCACGTGGCAGGGCGTGGTGCTTGCGCTCAACGCGATTCCGACGGCTGTGCTTTCCGGCCTCGTTGTGGGCGTGCTCGCAGTCATCACCTTCGCGAATTCGGGGATCTTCCCGACGCTGACGACGACGCTGCGCCCCATCGTTCCTTGGGGAGCCCTACTGGGCATGCTGATTGGCATGCCGATCCTGTGCGCCCTCGTTGCGATTATCCTGACGCCCCGCCACCAGAAGCGCATCCGCCGCATTAACTAGGCGGTCGCGATGAGTGAGCCCCCCGAAGAAGTCGTTATCCCCGCCGGTGCCCTTGCCTCGTCGGCCGTGCGCGTCGATACGTGGCTGTGGGCAACCCGCCAGCTCAAGTCACGGTCGCAGGCGACGGCCGCCGTGCGCGCCGGGCACGTGCGTGTCAACGGTGAGCCCGTGAAGGCTGCCTACAAGGTGCGCGTCGGCGACGAGGTACGCCTGCGCATCGAGGGCTTCGACCGGATCCTGGGGGTCAATTTACTGCTGAACAAGCGTGTGTCCTATCCGCAGGCGCGCACGGCCTACGACGATCGCACGCCCGAGCGTCCGCGCGTACACATCCCCGTCGCCATGCGTGAGAAGGGGAGCGGGCGCCCCACGAAGAAGGAACGGCGAGAGCTGGATCGGCTGCGCGGATACGACTCTCACGAGCACTATTGAGCGCCTGAACGAGGCCCTGGCGGGCGTCGGCGGGGATGCATCCCGTACGCCCGCTGGACGCGAATACACGCGGTCCCGCCGCCCGGAAAGGGGCGACGGGACCAGTATGTTCGATCAGAGTGCCTGACTCACGCGTTCGGGAAGTACTCCGTGACCTCGACGCCGAACTTGTCGCCCCAGCTCGGATCGAAGGGCGTCGTGAATTCGACGGTCACCTTCTCGCCGTTCGTCATCGTCGCAGTCGCGACGTCATCGACGACGTGATCGGGGGTGCCGAGAACAAACTGCGAATCGTCGAACCAGATCTGCAGCGTCAGGTCGGTCGTCGGGTAGGCCGCGAGCTTCTCCTTCATCGTGTCGCTGGCGGGCGAGATGTCGACGGTGCAGTGCACCGTGGTCTGAGCGTCGTCAAGAGCGCAGGTGGGGTCCACCTTGAATGCTTCCTTGCCGCTGTGGGTCTTCAGCAGCTCGACGGTCTCGACGCGATCCTTGCACTCCTTCTTCACAGCTTCCTGAGAGGCCGTGGACATCCCCTTGTACTCGGAGAAGAGCTCGTCGATCTTGTCGACGTTGTCTGGGGTCACCTGCTTGCACCACGCCGGGGCGGCGAGTGCAGCCGTCTGTTCCTCGACCAACTGGATCTCAGCCTGCATATCCTTCTGTGCCTTCGTCTTCTGGACGGCGAAGGTGAACAGGGTGGTCGTCGCGATGACGAGGACGAGGAGGAGGACGAGCGCGACGCGGTTGTAGATCGACAGTCCCTTGCTCTTCGGGGCCTTGGTCGAGACCGTCACGGGAGCCGGGTTGGTTGCCTCGGGCGTGGGGATGTTGTTCTCACTCACTTGGCGGCCTCCTGCGCTTCCTGAAGCTCCTGCTGGACGGTGCTGAGCTCTTCCTGGGTCTCGGTGAGGTCCTTGCTCTTCATGGAGTAGATGCCGGCAGCCATGAGGGTCGTGAAGGCGAAAAGGACGACGAGGATCGACGTAATCACGGCGATGGCAATCTGGCCGCCCGTCGCGCGCGGGCGGGGCTCGGTCAGCGGAGTGAACGTCGGCATGGCTGGGGCGACTGCGGGGTTCGTACCGGCCGGCATCTGACCGGCGGGAGGAATGGGGGCGGCAGCCGCTTCTTCGGGCAGGCCGGGGGTGGGGGTGCTCACGGGGAGACTCCTTTCACTGTGTCTCCCCAATTCTATGCGAGTTGAAAAAATTGGAATTGGTGCGGTGACGGGATTCACCGCCTATCACAGGTTGGAGGGCCACCAGCTGGTCATCGTCGCGCCGCACTCGGTCTTGTCGGACATCCCAGGATCGTAAGGAATCGACAGCGTAAAAGTGGCGGGCGACCCGGGCGTCAACGTGATCGTCGTCGTGCCCTGGTACGGCGAGCTGGGGCTGGGGTTCTTCCCCTTGTCCGCGGTAAACCCGTTGATCTCCACATCGAGCGCGCCCAGCGAGGCGATCGGGGAAGAATCTTTGAGAGTGAGCGTGCCGTTCACCGTGGTCGTCACCTGATCGGTTGTGCATTCGCCCATCGCGATGGTGAAGTCAGCGTCCTTGTTGGAGCGGTGGACCTGAGCAAGGGTCTCCTTCGCCGGGCACTGTTCGTGGATCGCGTCCTTGGTGGCCTGGGTCGCTGAATCGTAGGTCTTGAGTGAGTCTCGGATCGACGCCGCGGATTCGCGCGTGATCGAGTCGCACCAGCTCTCAGCATCCTTGCGCACGGTGGCGGCATCCAGCGCGGCCTTTGCCTCCGTGATCTGCTGATCGACCGTGGCCTTGTCGGACTGGGCCTGCTCAGCCTGTGCCTCGTACGTGGATGCAGAATGTGTGCGCCACGCGTTAATGCCCCCGACGATGGCTGAGAGGACGATGAACGCCGTGGCGAGGATGGCGCCCGCGACGGTCGCGGCACGCAGGGGTGCGGGAGCGCTCACTTGGTGGCCTCCTGGAGTTGCTGGTTGATGGACTCGAGCGTCGAGCGGGCCGTGTCGAGCTCATTCTGGGCGGTCTCGGCGCGGCTCTTCGCATCCTCCTGGATACGGCCGCTGGCCCCCAGGTGCGACCAGGCAATGACGAGCACGGCAATGAACACCGCGACGAGCGCCCACGATGCTGCGCACGCGAGAACCCACTTGAGCGTTCCGCTCTTCTCGGGTGCATCAGCCTCTTCGCTGTTGTTGTCGTCGACGGGGGAGGTGGGCATCGGAATCGGTGCGACCTGTGCCTCCGCTACCGACGAGGCGGGGGTGACCTCCTGCGGGAGGGAGGCCTCGGGCATGGGGATAGGTGTACCGGCGGAAGTGGAGGCCCGCTCCTCGGTGGACGAAGCAGGGAAGGCCTCGTCCACCGCTGGAACTGCGACCTCAACCTCCTGAGGAGAGGGCACCGGTGCCTCGTACGGCTCGACGTAGTCCGTCCATGCGTGGCCGTCCCACCAGCGCAGTTGATTTGCGCCGCTGGGGTCGGCGTACCAGCCTTCCGCAGGTTCACTCATCGTGATTCCTTCTCTCGTGTCAGGAGACAGCTGTGAATACGGCGCTCACAGACCGGTGGGCCAGATGCTCTTGACGCGCACCGCACAGTAGAAATCGCCGGTTGTTGCGAACGGAACTGTCGTTGAGAAGTTGCCTGTTCCACCCGGGGGTACGGCGGCAGTGGTCGTTCCGAGCGGAGAATCGGAATCGCTGACCTCGTGATTCGCCGCGAATACCTCGTAGACGACGTCGATGCTGCCGATCTTGGCCATGGTGGGTGCGTCGAGCGATACGGTGCCGGAAATGTTGACGGTGGTCCCGTTTCCATCGCATGTTGGCGTCGACGTGTTGACCATGCCGCGCTTGAGGTCCTTAGCGAATGCCTCTGCGAATGCCTTCTTGCCGCCGCAGACCTCTCCGACTGCGTTGCGCTGCGGCTCCGACATTGTCTTGAGGGTGGTCGCCATCTTGTCGAGGTCGGTCACCTTCATCTTGTCTTTATCGAAGTCGGTGCACCACTGCTGAGCGTCCTTCTTCGCCTTGGCCGCGGTGATCTGCTCCTGAGTGGACGTGATTTCGCTGTTGATTTCCACGGTCTTAGCATCCGCGGACTGGATTTCGGCCCGCATATCCTCAATCTCCTGAGCCTTCGAGCGAGCGCTGACGTACATGGTGGCGCTGACAAGGAGGAAGATGACGGCGAGAACCGAGCAGATGATCGTCATGATCTTAGGAACGCTGGAGGGCTTTTTCGCCTGGGGCTGGACTCCGTAGCTCACTTCTGTGCCTCCTCGAGTTCTTTCTTCACCTTGTCGAGTTCATCCTGTTTATTGTCGAGGCTGATCTTTGTGGAGTTGCGCTGCTCCTGCACGTCGCGCCACTCGACGTTCTGAGCGCGCAGCTGCATGCCCGAGTACACCATCGTGCCGAAGAAAACGACCATGAGGAGAACGGAGACAATAGTGCCGATGACCCATCCGCGACCGCTCTTCGGAGCGGCGTCTCCCGCCTGCGGGTCCATTCCAGCGGCGCCCAGCTGCGGGGCAACACCCGCCGGATTGTAGGGGTCGGAGGAAACGGTCGGAGCCTGCGACTGGGCAGGCATGTACTGCCCCGCCGCCTGGTCTACGGGCATTTGCTGCGCGACAGGCGCTCCCTGCTGCGACATATCGTGGAATTGTTCGGTCCACTCGCCGCCGTTCCACCAGCGAAGGCGCTGGCTTCCTGCGGGGTCGGGGTACCATCCGGGTGCTGGTTGAGGCATGACCGTCCTTTCAGTTTCTGGCACTAGTGTAACCAATCCGTGAGGTTCTTAACGCAGGCAATCTGACAGTCGTGGGGAACGTCGGACGCATGACAGGTACTCTGAAAGCTATGGCCTCTCTTTTTGCGTCTTCACCCCTGCTCGCGCTGTTTGTCGTTGTTGCGTTGGGTGCGGCGATCGGGGCCATTCGGATCGGCCCGCTGCGCTTCGGAGCGGCGGGTGCTCTCTTCGTCGGCCTCATCGTTTCGGCTTTGCATCCCGAGGTTGTCAGTACCCACATGTCGATCGTCCAGCCGATGGGCCTGGCCTTCTTCGTGTATTGCGTCGGCATTTCCGCGGGCGCGACCTTCTTCCAAGATTTGCGTAAGCAGACGAACCTCCTCGCTCTCACGACAATCGTGTGCGTCGTGGGTGCGCTCATCGCGCTCGCGGGAGGCCGCCTCTTCGGCCTGTCCTCTGGACTCACGTCGGGCCTGTTCACGGGAGCTCTGACGGCCGCGCCCGCCCTCGATACGGCCACCCGCCTCACGGGGGACCCGAACGCGGCGGTCGGAT
>ERZ772932.834-NODE-834-length-15731-cov-10.020094_pt1 | contig 15731 bp, 9 predicted proteins | sample MGYA00511684_ERZ772932 | MGnify/ENA primary metagenome ERZ772932 (study PRJEB29015, sample SAMEA2738078) | human oral metagenome | biome: human oral; feature: human-associated habitat; material: saliva | place: China | collected 2210 ...
CGTCGAGCGGGGAGTCCGCGCGGATCAGCGCGACCGAGCCGATGCGGCCCGCGAGGCGCGCCGCCAGCGAGCGCGAGGGCGCGGCGACGATGCGGCCGGCCTGCGGCTCCTCGAGGCCCGCGAGGATCAGGAAAAGGGCGCGGGCGCGGCGGCCCGTCGGGTCCAGGATCGCGCTCAGTGAGCGGGCGCGGAAGCCCAGGTCGATATTGGCGAGGAGGACCGCGCCGGTCACGTGGTCCGTGTAGGTCAGGCCCAGGCCGGCGACCTGGACGCGGCCGCCGCGGCCCTTCGCGGAGAAGGAACGGCGCGAGCGGTACCAGGGGCGCGGCTCGGCGGGCGGCAGGTGCACGGGGGCGGCGACGGCGAGGTCGTTGCGGGCGGCGCTGTTGGCGTTCGTTGCTGCGCTGTTGGCTGTGGTGTTGGCGCTGTTGGCGGGCGTGATTTCCTGGGCGGGCTGCTCGGGCTCGGCCTGCTTGGCGGTCACGGTCTCGGGCGCGACGTCGCTGACGGTCTCTGCGGCGGTCTCTGTTGCTTCGGTAGCGTCGGTGGTGAGCGCGGCGGGGGTGGCCTCGGCCTCGTCGGTTGTGACGAGGGGGGTGGAGGACACGAGGGTATCCTGCAGGTCCTGCGCGCCGTCGTCGGCGAGCGTCTCTGCGGGGGTGTCGTCGGTGGTGGGGGCGTCGGCCTCGTGGGTGGCGCCGCTGAGGATCTCCTCGAACGACGAGAGGGCGCTGCGCTGGGCGGGCGCCTCGTCGGAGGTGTGGGCGGGGGTCGAGGCGGCTCGCTCGGCGCCGGTGCGCGCGGCGTCGGCCGTCACGTCGGCCAGCTCCTCGCTGTCCGAGCCATGCAGGTTTTCACGCGGGTCATTCGACATGCCCCCATTGTTTCAGGATCGCGCCCCTTGTGTCGCAGTGGCGCGCGGAAGTGGGTGGGGTGATACGTTTGTGAGGTCCTGCGAGCGCTCGACGCGACCGCGGTCGCGGTGTTCCCCGGCAGGGGATGATCCCGTGTAGTGCATCAGGAGGACGTATTCCCCGCGAAAGCGGGGATTTTTCTTTCGGAGAGCAAGCGCGGCAGCTTTTACTACAACACAAGGAACGTGTATTGCATAAGAGAATTTTTCTGTTATAGTTACTCCATCACCCCTGGCGAGGTGGTGGCAGTCCCATAGGAGCTGTCGGGCTCAACATTTTCAGAGTAAGCGCACGCCCTCATGTTAGCGTGCGTGAATTACTCGGAGGATGGTTTCGACTCAAGGAAGAGGAAATGGCCCGAAAAGAAAAGAAAAGCTCGATAACACCTGCGCGAGAAGTTGCAGGACCTCCCGACTTTCCTTCAACCCAGCACAGTCTCGTATGTGCTGACCTTTCCGAACTGGCCAGGAGTTTCTGGGCCAAAAGTGGAGACGGTGGGAGCTGGCTATCTGTTGTGCAGCACCTGATGGATGCCGCTGACATTGCCGGGTTCCTGTTCGATGACTACCTGAGCGAGCATCACCGCAGGCTCATGGCCTCAGTTTGGGGAGGAAGTCAAGCTAAGGCTCGGGCAACGTTTGTGTTCCTCGCGGGATCGCATGACGTGGGCAAAGTGAGTCCCCAATTTGCATGCCAGCGTGCAGATCTCGCCCAGCTGATCCGCAACCAAGGCCTAGCTGTCATGCGGAAAGGTGACTACTCCGAACGTTCGTTCCTTCCGCATGGGTTGGTCAGTCAGTTTGCGCTTCAGGAGGAAGTAGCTGAGGGGTACGGCGATGGATCGCGTGCTCTCCAATGGGCGATTGTTCTTGGGGTCCACCACGGTCGATACCCAGATGCGGGTGCCGTGTATGTCGCACGACAGCAGTACAGGACACAAGAAGGCTCGCGTGAGGATGATCCCCGTTGGGGTCAAGCGCGTTCGGAAATTCTTCGATGGATGGCGGCGAGCAGTGGTTTCCCGCTCATTGCGCCGGGCACCGCCCTGCCGGAGCTGCCTATCGCAGTGGCCTCCGCCTATGCCTCGGCCCTTGTGATCGCGGACTGGCTTGCTTCAAACGAGGATTACTTCCCGCTTCGGCCTCGGCCGGTCAGTGAGACTGGAAAGCTGTCGATTGAGGGATATCCAGAGCTCACTGCAGACCAGCAGTGTGATCGTGTCGAGCGCGCATGGAAGCGAGCGGCTTTCCCGTCTCCCCTGCGCATTCCTGAGGCTCCGACTGGTGAGGTTGGAGAGTTCTACCGTCACCGTTTCGGCTGGCCGACCTCGTACAGGCCGACTGAAGCCCAGCGCAATGCCGTCGAGATTTCTACCCGAGAAGACCCGGACCTCATGATCGTCGAGGCCCCGCCGGGGTCTGGGAAGACCGAGCTGGCCTTCGCTGCCGCCGAGGTTCTGATGCGTGCTCGGGGGCTGCAGGGAGTGTTCGTCGCGCTGCCCACTCAGGCCACGACGAACGCGATGTTCGAGCGCGTCACCGCCTGGCTGACGAGCATCCTCGGCGATGAACCACAGAAGCTCGGCATCCAGCTCGCACACGGGAAAAACAGCCTCAACGAGTCGTTCGTGAAGCTCCTTGAGCGTGGCAAGAGCCCCCTCGAAGTGCACGACGATGAGGAGGACTGCGGCCTTCACGCGAGTCGTTGGATGGGCCAGCGCTGGCGCTCAACCCTGTCGCCCGTCGTGGTCGGCACGATCGACCAGGTGCTGCTCGCTGCGCTCAAGTCGCGTCACGTGCTGGTGCGTCACCTCGGGCTCATGGGCAAGGTTGTCGTTATCGACGAGGTGCACGCCGCCGACGAATACATGGAGACGTACTTGGAGGCCGCCCTGACATGGCTTGGTATGTACGGAATCCCAGTCGTTTTGCTGTCGGCTACCTTGCCGCCCGCGCGGCGTAACGCGCTCCTTGAGGCCTATCGCCGAGGTCGTGGCTCGTCCGGTGTGGGCGATGAGTCGGTCGACGGCATGATCGGCTATCCGGCTATTTCCACGGTGTCCGCCACGGGCGTGCGCGTCCATGAGATTCAGGGTGAGGCTGAGGTCCCCAAACGGATCATCCCGACCTCGATCGGCTCGCCGCGGGAGATCGCGGAGCTTCTGGACCGCGAGCTCGCCGAGGGGGGTTGCGCAGTCGTCATCCGCAATACGGTTCGCGAGGCCCAGGAAACATACGAGGCAGTGAAGTCTGTGTTCGGGCGTGAGCAGGTCACCCTGCTGCACTCGCGTTTCCTGGCCGCCGAACGGTCGGCTCGCGATCGCCGGATGCTCGAACTTTTTGGGAAAGATAGTTCACAGCGTCCCCTCAGGCACGTTGTCGTTGCGACGCAGGTGATTGAGCAAAGCCTCGACGTCGACTTCGACCTCATGCTTACAGACCCCGCGCCCATGGACCTCGTACTTCAGCGTATCGGGCGACTTCACAGGCACGACAGAGCCGAGCGGCCAAGCGGGCTTCGTGGTGCCAGGTGCCTCTTAATTCTTGAAGACACGGCTTCTGCTCCCTGGGCATACTCTCGCGGCACTGACTACGTGTACGCGCGCTACGCCGTCCTGCGGACCCTGGGGATCGCCGCCGATCGAGGAGAAATACTCGTTCGAGAGCCGCTGGACTACGCGGAATTGACGACTCTGGCATATGCCGATGACGTGCTGGTAGGTCCCGCGCAGTGGCACGAAGCCCTCAATGCCGCGTTGGAAGAGCGCAACAAAGCACGCGCCCAAGCAGAAGCGAAAGCGACAACCTGGTGCCTCGGCGAAGAAAATACGCCCTCGTGGCAGGCCCTCGAACTCGAGGAAAAATTCCTCGGCAATGCTGCAACCGGTGACGATTCACGGGGACCGGGAGTCGCAGTTGCTCGCGCTGCCGTGCGCGACGGGGAAGACCAGATCCCCGTCCTCATCGTCGCTCTCGATCCGGAGCTGGGCAATGTGCCAGTGGCTCCTCCAATCAGTGGGGTGCCAGAAAATGACACGCCTCTCGCAGTTGGCGAATACAACGCTCGCGGGCGTATCGCCGACATCTGCTCGTGGAGCGTCTCCTTGCCACCGTGGGCGTTGCGCGCTCGCGGGCAGAGCATCGACGAGGCGGTGGACGCAGTTGCAGGTGCTATCTGGGATGATCCCATCACGGCGGAATGGGCGTGTCGCGAGCACCCGTTCCTGGCGGGAGAACTGATCCTCGCGATGTACAAAACTGCCGACGGGGAGCGCCTCACGCGCGACCTGTACGGACACACATTCACATACTCCGCAGAAAGAGGAATGGAGGTGCAGGGTCAATGAAGAACCCTGAGTACAACCTACTTGATGAGCCGTGGATACCCGTCCGGCTCGTCGATGGGACCATCACCGATGTTGGCTTACTGGAACTGCTCCGGCGCACGACTGACATCGCGGACCTGGCGTGCGAGCTGCCCACGCAGAGTATCGCAATTCAGCGATTGATCCTGGCAATTGCGTATCGAGTAGCCACTCCACGCGATACGCGTGACTGGGCCAGGCAGTGGGACGACGGTGCCCCAACGGAACAGATGATCGAGTACCTCGAGCAGTGGAGGGATCGTTTCTACCTGTTCGGAGGCCGCTTCCCCTTCATGCAGGTGGCGGATCTACGTACCGCGAAGGATGCTGTGTCTGGACTGGAGAAACTGATTGCCGACGTTCCCAACGGTGAGCAGTTTTTCACGACCCGACACGGACGGGCATTGGCGTGCATTTCAGCGTCGGAAGCCGCACGCTGGTTGGTGCATGCTCAGGCTTATGATCCTTCGGGCATCCGTTCGGGAGCAGTCGGTGATTCTCAGGTCAAGGGAGGGAAAGGCTATCCAATCGGCCCGGCGTGGTGCGGACACCTCGGACTCGTGTGGCTCAAAGGTCAGGACCTCGACGAGACGCTGGTCCTCAACCTGATCCCCGCGTCCACGGCGGAGTTGCGTGGCGTTGACAGCTCGACCGAGTGGGGAGCGTGCAGCTGGGAGGCCTCAGAACCGGAAACATCGCTTCGTGGGGATTATTCCCTCCTCGATCCTGCGGGCACTCCCAGGGAGCTGAGCATCCCTCGTCTTCTCACCTGGCATTCACGCCGCATCAGGCTGGTTGGCGACTCGTCGGGTGTGACGGGTGTTGTCTTGGCACAGGGAGACAAGCTTGCCCCGCAGGAGATGCGGCTATACGAACCGCAGAGCCTGTGGAGGTACTCAACCCCGCAATCCAAGAAGTTTAAGACCGACGTCTACATGCCTCGTAAATTCGAGGCTGGCCGCGCGCTCTGGCGTAACCTTCCCGGCACCCTGCCCACCGTGATAACCGTGCAGGGCGTGGACAAGCAGCCCAAGCGGGAGTTCCTCCCCTCCGCGACGCTGTCCTTCCACTACCAGCTCGACAATGCCTCGATCCAGACCAGCTATCCCAAGGTGATGCGGATTCAGGCTGTTGGCGTCACCTACGGTCCGCAGGAATCGACGTTCGAGGACATTTACTCGGACGAGCTGACGTTGTCGGTCGCCGTCATGCGAGTCGAACGCGAGGATCTGTCCGCCGAGATCGACCGGCAGGTACGCCTGACAGAAGATGTCGCCAGGGATGTTGGAACTCTTGCGGCGAACCTCGCGCGCGCCGCCGGCGAGAGTGGAGACGGTGCCGGTGATGGTGCTCGAGACCGCGCCAAGGAGCTCTTCTTCTCCGCTGTCGACAACGATTTCAGGGCGTGGCTGACCCAGGTCGATGGGCTCGAAAGCGCACGGGATGTCGGGCGTCGGTGGGAGCGTACGTTGCGTCAGCATGCTACGGATATCCAGACCGAACTCGTCAGGGGTGCCTCATCGTCGGCAATCATCGGCCGGGATACCGGCAGGGGCTACATGAATGTCGGTATCGCCGAAAACTATTTCCGGGCGGCGCTCAACAAGCGTCTCCCGGTGCACAACACCAATCAGGAAGGAACGAAATGACCAGCAATGATGCTGCTCCGGAGACCCCTCCGGATGGCGGAGCGAAAGGTTTGTCGACACGGCGCGCGGTGTACGGCCGCGTCGGTGGGTTGATCGCGAATCGGCTCTGGAAGGAGACTCCTTCGGCTCGAGCCCTTCGCGCTCAGCTGCGGGGAGCGCTTTCGCGGGAGGCGGGCTCAGTGCCCGAGCTGTGGGACCTGACGCTCGATGACCGCCCGGGATATCTGGGCGATGAGCCGACCAGAGGCGAGAGGGCTGTCCACGGGGCTCTCACTCTCTGGGCCCTCCACCAGGGATCGAATACGAGACCCATGCACGATACGTCGGACCGTCCGCGTAGCTTCGCTTCCGCGATCCGAGTCGTTGCCCAGGGACAGAGCGGTGACAAGCGTGCCGAGGAGACTCCGATCTATCGGCGTTTTTCTGCGGCCGTTCAAGCGCCTACGTTCGAGGGACTTCTCGTGCACCTACGTTCGCTCATCTCTCAGCTCGAAGCCGCCGAGATTCCCTGCGATTACGCGCAGCTGGCAGCCGACCTCTTCACGTGGCAGGATCCGCGTCTCCGCACGTCCGTCATGCGCAACTGGGGGCGTCAGTTCGCCCGTTCCGTTGAAACCACTCACACCGATCCCGCCTCCGACGAGTGACGTCGGGGCATTCTACTCAATCGCTTCATTTGTGAAAGGAAAGACAATGTCCGTCTTCGTTGATATCCACGTCCTGCAGACCCTCCCTCCCTCGAACCCGAACAGGGACGACACCGGCGCGCCCAAGAGCGCGACCTTCGGTGGAGTCCAGCGTATGCGCATTTCGTCGCAGGCCATCAAGCGTGCGACGCGTCAGGACTTTGAGGGCAAGATTGCCGACGGAAATTACGGTGTGCGTACGAAGAAGATCGTCGAGCTGGTCGCACGTACGATCACCGAGAAGCGTCCCGACCTGGAGGCTGAATCGATCGAGCTTGCCGAGATGGGCCTGAAGGCCATCGGTTTCAAGCTTGTTAAGCCGAACAAGAATAAGAGCGACAAGGAGCCAGAGGAAGCCGGATTCCTCGTGTTCCTGTCGGCCAAGCAGATTGAGCATGTTGCGGACGCGTTGATTTCGGTCGCTCGCGAGGACGATCCCGCCGCAGCATTCAAGGAACTGAAGCCGCGCAGCCTCGTGGATACGGATCACTCGATCGATATTGCTCTGTTCGGGCGCATGGTAGCCGAGCCGAATGCGCTGAACGTCGATGCCGCATGCCAGGTTGCCCATGCGATTGGAGTCGGCGCGGTCGAGCACGAGTACGACTACTACACGGCCGTTGATGACGAGAAGAAGCGCAACGATGAGGCTGACGAGGGTGCGGGAATGATCGGCACTATCGAGTTCGCGTCCGCGACGGTGTACCGCTACGCGACTATCAACGTCGACCTGCTGCGTGAAAACCTGGGTGACGATGCCGTTGCGGATCGCGCCGTCGAGCTCTTCGTGGATAGCTTCGTCCGCTCGATGCCGACCGGAAAGGTGACGACTTTCGCGAATCGTACTCTGCCGGATGCCGTTCTGGTTCAGGTTCGTGATGACCAGCCGATCAATATGAGTGGCGCTTTCGAGGAGCCGATCGTCGCGGGGCAGCGCGGCTTCGCAGAGCCGGCCATTAAGCGCTTCGTGGAGTTCGAGGCACGACTCCGCGAGCTGACTGGTCTGGAGGCTGTTGAGTCTCTCGTGTCGTGGACGACGCCTCGTGGCGAGAGTTTCTCGGAGCTCGGCAAGCAGGTGCGCCTGGCATCCCTCGGCGAAACCGCAGCGGAAGCGGTGCGAGGCACCCGATGAGTGCGGTACTCGTCTTGAGGCTGGCGGGTCCCATGCAATCGTGGGGCGTGGACAGCCGATTCACGCGCAGGTCGACGGAGGCTTTTCCCACGAAAAGCGCGCTGGTCGGTCTGCTCGGTGCGGCACAGGGGCGCAGGCGCAGTGATCCCATCGAGGACCTCGCTGAGCTGAGCGTCGCCGTCCGAGTTGATCAACCGGGGCAGTTGCTCCACGACTTCCACACGGCACACAGGGGTGATACGTCGATGCCCCTGTCCCACCGTTTCTACCGGGCGGATGCTGCGTTCGGAGCTTTCATCGAGGGGCCCGATGACATGATTGATGCACTCGCGCAGGCAATCGTTCACCCGGTGTTTCCGCTCTACCTCGGCCGTCGCTCGTGCCCTCCGACCCTGCCGTTGCGCCTCGCTGTTCGCGAGGGCAGCGCGTGGGACGCTGTGCGCGAAACTCCGTGGATGGCCTCGGCCTACTACCAGAAGAAGCAGCGTCACGATCATTTCGTTCCGACGCGAGTCGTCGCGGATCTGGGGATTATTCCGCCTCAGGTGGAGAAAACCTCCCAGCAGACGCTTCAGGATATGCCGATCAGTTTCGACTCGGAGAATCGCAAGTACACCCTGCGTACCGTCGAGGAGACCTATATCGACCTGGAGAATCCGCAGTACGTGGAGACGAAGCCGCAGGCCCACCCCGGCCTCGTGCATGATCCGATGGAGGTGCTCTGATGTATCTGACACGCATCTACCTCAACCCGCACCGTCGTGGGGCGAAGCAGCTCATGCGCAGTCGGCAGATGCTGCACGCGGCTGTACTGAATTGCTTCCCTCCGGGCGTGCTGGATGTTTCCGGCACTCCCCGGGTTCTCTGGCGGCTGGACCGTCCGCCGGCCGTTCGGGGAGCTGCTCCTCGCCAGGGGAGTCCCTCGTGTGCGCTCTACATTTCAAGCCCGGTTGCTCCGGATCCCTCGCATATCGTCGAGGAGGCCGGCTACGCGACCGAGGGTGGGGTCGTCATCCGCGACATGAGTGACTTCCTTGAGGGGCTGTCGGCCGGACAGAGGTGGGGTTTCCGCCTGTGCGTCAATCCGACGTTCCGGGAGGGCAGCCAGGTCAATGCGCGGGGACGCAAGAAGGTTCTCGCACACGTCACGCAGGATCAGCAGACGCAGTGGGTCCTCGAACGCGCTGAGAAGTGCGGGTTCAGGGTGCTGACCTCTGCTGAGTGTGGCGGCGACCTACCGGTTCTCGAGGATAGTGATGGGCAACGCGTCGACGGGGCGAATCTGCTGATCAACGGTGTTGAACGCAGTATCGCTGAGTTTAAGCGTGGGGAGCGTCGCGTGACCCTCGGTGTTGCTACTTTCGAGGGCATCCTTGAGGTGACGGACCCCGAGGCCCTACGTCGAGTCCTCACCCATGGAATCGGCCGAGGCAAAGCCTACGGCTGCGGCTTGATGACCTTGGCTCGGCCGTGAGACCGATCCCTGGGGCGAGGCCGCCAGACCCGAAAGACCTGGTGCGCGTTCGGGACCGGTTGACGTTCCTCTACGTCGAGCGGTGCACGATCAATCGCGACTCGAACGCGATCACTGTGGCTGACGGTCACGGAATCGCCCACGTCCCAGCGGCAGCGCTGTCGGTGCTGCTGCTGGGACCCGGGGTTCGGATCACTCACTCGGCGGTGTCTGTCCTCTCGGAGAGCGGATCGACGATCGTGTGGGTTGGCGAGAACGGGGTGCGCAACTACGCGCACGGCTCACCGCCCTCGCGTTCCTCGAGGTTGCTCGAGGCGCAGGCGCGCGCGATGAGTAACTTTCAGTAGAGACGCAAAGCTCAGGGCTTTCCAAGGTCTGACCGATCTGCGCGAAAAAAGCGTAGGTCAGGAAGTGTTTTCCCCGCATGAGCGGGGATGAGCCCGTCCACCACTTGCCCTGCGTGAACCACTCGAAGGTTTCCCCGCGTAAGCGGGGATGAGCCCGCCGTGAACGCGGCCTGGGAACAGATCAAAGCATTTTCCCCGCATGAGCGGGGATGAGCCCGAGGACAGCGAGACCGGCGGCTGGCCCCAGCGGTTTTCCCCGCGTGAGCGGGGATGAGCCGGCCGCCGGCGGCACGGACGGCGACGGAACCGTGTTTTCCCCGCGTGAGCGGGGATGAGCCCTGGATGTGCGCCGAAGCCGACGGCGGATACTCGTTTTCCCCGCGTGAGCGGGGGTGATCCGGGTGAGCGTTGTGCCGGTTTGAGTCCGGGCCAGTTTTCCCCGCGTGAGCGGGGATGAGCCCAGAACCCGGCTACAACTGGTAGCCGCCAGGCCGTTTTCCCCGCGTGAGCGGGGATGAGCCCGGATCGAGTCTGACCTACCAGAACATCAATGAGTTTTCCCGCATGAGCGGGGATGAGCCCACGTCCACGGCGTTCCTGTGCGCTGCGCTTGAGTTTTCCCCGCATGAGCGGGGATGAGCCGTACTGGGATGCAGTCGGCAAGAGCGACTTCCGGTTTTCCCCGTATGACCGGGGATGAGCCCTACCTCGCCCTCTACGTCGGTTGGACGTGGAGGTTTTCCCCGCGTGAGCGGGGATGAGCCCTACGGGTGGATGGAGAAAATCAACCTGGGTGTGTTTTCCCTGCGTGAGCGTGGATGAGCCGGCGTTGCCTCGACCTCGGTGGAAGACTCCGAGGTTTTCCCCGCGTGAGCGGGGATGAGCCCGTGTGCCGGTGGCGCGAGCTCCCCGATTTGTAGTTTTCCCCGAGTGAGCGGGGATGAGCCCGGGAAGTTGGCCTGCCAATTGAAGCCGCCGTCGTTTTCCCCGCGTGAGCGAGGATGGGCCCTTCCAGATTTCGTCCATCGTGACCAATGCGGGGTTTTCCCCGCGTGAGCGGGGATGAGCCCGTCAGGCACGGCTTCATCCAAGTCGCATCGCCGTTGTCCCCGCATGAGTGGGGATGAGCCGTCGGTCTCCAGCATCTTGAGGTTGACGCCGCCGTTTTCCCCGCGTGAGTGGGGATGAGCCCGGCTTTAGCCTGGGCACGGCGTGTATTCAGATGTTTTCCCCGCGTGAGCGGGGATGAGCCTGGACCGCCGACGACACGGAAACCACCGTTGACGTTTTCCCCGCATGAGCGGGGATGAGCCCACCGTCTGGAACATCGTCAGCACAGTCTTCACGTTTTCCCCGCATGAGTGGGGATGAGCCCTCGCGCATGGCCCGCTGGATAGATGGGCGATCGTTTTCCCCGCATGAGCAGGGATGAGCCGACCTGCGCGCCCACGCGATCGAGTGCGAAGGCGTTTTCCCCGCGTGAGCGGGGATGGGCCCGGTATTTGTGCGAGTGCCCATTCTTGCCAGTGGTTTTCCCCGCGTGAGCAGGGATGAGCCGCCCACGAGTAGAACCCGCCGACCGACTGGAGAGTTTTCCCCGCATGAGTGGGGATGAGCCCGACTACATCGACACCCTGCGTATCGCACGCAAGTTCTCCCCGTGTGAGCGGGGATGAGCCCGCGCGCGGCACCTTCTGGGTTGTGGACTCCCGGTTTTCCCCGCGTGAGCGGGGATGAGCCGTCCTCGAGGGAGACCTTTCCGTCGCTGACCATGTTTTCCCCGCATGAGTGGGGATGAGCCCGAGACGTTCCGTAACGCCGTGAACGCGGCCTGATTTTCCCCGCATGAGCGGGGATGAGCCCATCGCGTACTTCGGCACCTCGAGGGGCGGCGGGTTTTCCCCGCGTGAGCGGGGATGAGCCCTCGTCGACGTAGGTTCCGCCCGGCATGCTCGGGTTTTCCCCGTGTGAGCGGGGATGAGCCCATGCTCGACCTGACCGTGCGAGCCATGACCGCGTTTTCCCCGCATGAGCGGGGATGAGCCCTGGACCGCTGAGGGCGCGCAGAAGCACACCACGTTTTCCCCGCATGAGTGGGGATGAGCCGTGCTCGGGGATGTCCTGGAACACCCCGGTTCGGTTTTCCCTGCATGAGCGGGGATGAGCCCGTCAACAGGTAGGAAGCGATCATCCTGAAGAAGTTTTCCCCGCATGAGCGGGGATGAGCCGCCCTCAAGCCCGGTGACAGAGCCCTCGTCTTGGTGTTCCCCGCGTGAGCGGGGATGAGCCCCACGGAGTGAAGTACGACGCCGAGCAGGGCGAGTTTTCCCCGCATGAGCGGGGATGAGCCCGGCGGCACCTCCATCGACCAGCTCGCAGGCAAGTTTTCCCCGCATGAGCGGGGATGAGCCCAATGGTGAGAACCAGCTGAACGAGGAAGCTCAGTTTTCCCCGCGTGAGTGGGGATGAGCCCTGGAAACGCGTCCGCACGCCCGAAGCAGGCGAGTTTTCCCCGCGTGAGCGGGGATGAGCCCTCAAAGCGGATTGACGCTTCGGCATGCACGTCGTTTTCCCCGCGTGAGCGGGGATAAGCCGCGCTGCGACGCAGTAGCCACGAGAAGCTGCTTGTTTTCCCCGCGTGAGCGGGGACGAGCCCTTCCTTTGAACGCTCTGTTACCAGGCGCCCCAGTTTTCCCCGCGCGAGCGGGGATAAGACCAACACGTCCGGCGCGTCCGCCTTCGCTCAAATGTTTTCCCTGCGTGAGCGGGGATGAGCCTTCCTCGAGCTCGGCGAGCGTGAGTTGCTTGTAGTTTTCCCCGCGTGAGTGGGGATGAGCCCCAGCCAGGCTCAGGCGGGGCGACAGCCTTGGGGTTTTCCCCGCGTGAGCGGGGATGAGCCGTGCGGGAAGATGGGACCGACGGCGACCGCGCCGTTTTCCCGCATGGGCGGGGATGAGCCCGCCTCGACTTCCGGCATCGCCATCACCCTAGTGTTTTCCCCGCATGAGCGGGGATGAGCCCGTCCACCACTTGCCCTGCGCGAACCACTCGAAGGTTTCCCCGCGTGAGCGGGGATTAGCCTCTTCTGCTCCGATGAGCACCCAAGGTGTGCATGTTTAACCCGCGTGAGTGGGGATGAGCCCAACTAGGAATCGGCAAGCGAATTGAGCATAGAAAAAGCTCCTGAACATAGTCCAGGAGCAAAGGGGCGAGAGGACTTCTTGGTACATGGGGTCTTTACAGCCTAAAGCTGAAGGCAGTCCCGCACCCGAAGTCGCTGAAGCGGCTTCCTTTGAACGCTCTGTTGCCAGGCGCCCCACCGCATCCTCTCGCTCCGTTCATATTAGTGTAAAAGGTCGGTTTTGGTCAAGAAAGGCATGTGCTCAACGATCTCCCGCTGAAACTGGTTTGATCAAAGACGTCCCTGTGAGCAGGGATGAGTCGTTCTCGAAATAGTGCTAGGGCGCGTATGAGGGTGGCAGCCGGCCCATCTGGGAGTGATCCCCGGGCAGGTGAGCCATCCTCGTCGTTGACATGGACCGCCTGAACGACGAAGGTGGCCGCGCCATCATCGCCCCTCGGCATCCTCGAGGCCGTCGAAGCCTGCACACGCGCCTCCGAGATGGTCGAGCATCTCGACGGCGCCTACATCCACAATGGCGGCTGGGACGCGGTCGAGCCCTGATGTGTTTCTGCCATCTCGAGCGAGGGGAGGAGGGTGGCCGTGGTGCGCCCGGATGGACCGAAAGGGCCACGCAAAAGTTCGCCGAAAATTGATCATCCAAACGCGCCCGCGAGAACCCGATGCCTGTTACGCTAATCACTGTTTCTTCCGGGTTCTTTCTCTCTGTTGAAACGTTCTGTGTAAACGGACGCGCCCACGCGACCGCTCGCCGCCGGTTTCTCTCACACTTTCCCGGCAATGACGAGCCCCGCGTGGGCGCGTTCGCGTATGACTGTGCCCCGACCTCGTCGATACGAGGCCGGGGCACAGCGCGTCAGATGCGTACCCTCACGCGGAGGGCGGGACGGTCAGGCTCCGCGTCGGCGAGCCGCCACCGCCAGCGCGCCCAGCAGGCCCAGCATGCCGGCGCCAGCGAGGACGCCAGCCATGTCGGCGCCCGTGCGAGCCAGCTGCTTCGGCGCGGGAGTCGACGGAGTGGGCGGTGTGGCCGGGGGGGTGGACGAGCTCGGCGTCGAGGGAGCCGACGGGGTCGGCGTGGCCGAAGGAGTCGGGGTGGTCGACGGAGTCGGCTCGGGCGTCACCGACGGCGTAGGCGTCGGGGTAACGGTCGGCGTCGGAGTCGGAGACGGGGTCACGGACGGGGTCGGGCTCGGCTCAGGCGTGGGTGTTGCGGAAGGAGTGGGCTCCGGCGTAGGTGTCGTGGAAGGCGTCGGCTCCGGCGTGGGAGTTGCGGAAGGAGTGGGCTCCGGCGTCGGCGTCACCGACGGGGTGGGCGTCGGATTCGCGTTGCCGTTCGCGTCGCCCGAGCCGTCCGAGTGGATGTCCACGCCGCCCGTGTACAGCTTCGCGTTGATGAGCGCGTCGTTGTGGAAGGTGACGCCGTTACGAACCGTGGTCAAGTTGTTGATCGTGGCCTCGTACTGCAGGACGTAGGTGCCATTGTTCGTCAGGCGCGGGAACGTCGCGGTGAACCCTTTGCCGTCGGCGCTGGCCTCCATCTTGAAAGTGCCGTCGCCGATCGACGCACCGGCCTTGAGGGCGGGCGCCTGATCGGCCTGGAACTCAGCGTCGTTGTTGTAGTAGTAGAGATTCTCCGACCCGGGCACCAGCGAGTAGCCGCCGGAGCTCATGTCGAAGGTATCAACGATCTCGACCTCGGTCGCACCCTCGGGCAGCTGGGATCCCTTGATGTCGATCTCCCAGATGATCCGCGAGGAGTCGCCTTCCTTGGGCAGGCCCCACTTCTGGGTGTTGGGCAGGGTGCGCTCGTACGTGCCGGAGATCGAGCCGCCGGGCAGGTCCACGATGACGGCGGTGCCGTTGACCGGGAAGGACACTGTCGACGAGGTCGTGGCGTGCACCGCCTTCGTGCGCACGGTGCCGTGGCCGATGATGCTGTGATGGTCCCTTGCGTACTCGCCGAAGGTGCAGGTCATGGACACGCCCTCACCCGTGGGGACGGAGCAGTCGACGACTGGGACCTTGTCCTCGTTGAGCATGCTGAAGTTCAGCGTCGAGCTGCCCGAGTCCGAGATAACCTTAAGCTCGGGGGGAATCTGAATGGTGAATGTGTCGCCGGGCGCGACGTCCTTGCCGGTCGTGTCGATGTCGAAGGACATGGTCATGACGTGGATGCCGACGGTGGGCGCGGTGGTTTCCTTGTCCTCGCGCGCCAGCGAAATGTTGCTGACGACGCCGACGGAGGCGGCGAAGGTGGGTGCGATCGCGATGAACGCGGCCAGCAGGCCGGCGACGATCAGCCCGACAACGAGCGGGAAAAGGCGCCCGATACTGCGTGGGTGCACGTGAGTCTCCATTCGTCATGGATGGGGGACGAGGCCGTGGTGTACGCGTCGGGTCGGCCGCCCATCCGCTGTGGTTAGCAAGTAATGATGCTAATGAGAAGGCTACGCCTATCTGTAATAGTCCGTGCGTTTAATTTCGCCTATCTGTCCATGTTGTGGAGGGTTTGTTTTGGTCGTCCAATGTTTCGTCATGAATTTAGCTGGTTGAAGATTCGAGTAGTTGTAGGGCGTTCTGGTTGTTCGGTAATTAATTGACGGGAGTGGTCGTTTCTTGTCGCCCAGTCCTGCGTGTGACGAAGTGCATATGAGCTGCTTCGCTTATTGGGTGTGGCGCAGGGCCTCGCGGTCTCCAGAGATCTTGCACGTAATTCCCTTGGGGGTGCTTCAAACTGTGAGCGTTGGTCGTTGGGATTGCAACGTTTTCTGGTGTGCTCGAAAAATGACCGTTGGAAATTACGTGCGACATTTGTCTGGTGGGGCGTGTTGGTCGCGCGCATGTGGAGCTGGCGGGTGGGCATTCCTGCAACCGGCCCCGCCCCGGGCAAAACGCATGCAAGTGGTCCCTGTCCCAGATAAAACGCATGAGCAAAACAAAAACCCCGAAGCAAAAGCTTCGGGGACTTGCTGGTGGCTCCGACCGGCGTCGATCCGGTGACCTTTCGATTTTCAGTCGAA
>ERZ772932.841-NODE-841-length-15647-cov-7.718830_pt1 | contig 15647 bp, 10 predicted proteins | sample MGYA00511684_ERZ772932 | MGnify/ENA primary metagenome ERZ772932 (study PRJEB29015, sample SAMEA2738078) | human oral metagenome | biome: human oral; feature: human-associated habitat; material: saliva | place: China | collected 2210 ...
TAGAAAGCGTATGGTTTCCTTGTGCGGACGTGGGTTCGACTCCCACCAGGTCCACATCAGAAATGAGAAAACATCAAAAGAATAGGGGCAGACAAGAGTGTCTGTCCCTATTCTTTGTTTTATGATTCCGGTTTTTTACTATAGACCTTCAGCCGAGGAAGGCTTATGGTTTTTATCCACGATAGGCATTCAGCTTGGCAAGATAGTACTTCTTAAAGTCACTCCACTTGTAATAATACGGTGTGGAAGTCTTGGGAAGTGGCAGCGTTACTTCCTCTTCATTGAGCAGAACCTTCACAAGAACATCATCTTTCGGACGCTTCGGATTCTTAAAGAACACGAACTGAATGTTTGCTGCCATGGGAACAATGCGTGTAGCACTCCAACCTTTGAGGACAAGACTGTCTATATCTGACACGCTGATGTCGCTATTATTAAGATTAAGCAGGCATGTCAGCGGCATAACCATCGTATCATGTCCGAAGCGAAGTGTAGCTCCTGGATGCGGAAGAGCCAGACAAGAGTCGGCATCAGTGATGATCTTACGCAAGAGATTACGCTGCGAGAAGGGCTGATTGCCCCCACTTTGCGGTGCACTGGCATAGCGTAAATACCACCAAGCATTGCTCCTTTGCCAGAGCCGATACAGTTCATCGGGCGTAAAGAGGTTGTATAACGAGAGCGAATGGCGTATCTCTGAGTTCTGAACAATGCTTGCGAGGCTGAAAAGGTCGAATGCAAGCTGCGATGCGTCCACCTTCTTTGCCACGTATTCCTTGTCTTTAAAGAGGCGGGACATCAGAGGTTGCGTGTCAATATTGCGCTTTGACCACTCGTCAATCGTCTTCTTTACGGCGCTACTGTCCCTTTGATGAGAGAGTTTCTTGTCCGATTGATTCATGTAATACATGTCATGCGCACTTGCATCATGCCTGATTCTGAGGCGAGGATTATACCGAACGAGCTCCTGAAGTTCGTTCTCCATGGAAAGAATGCAGCGGATAACATCTGTAGACTTGGCATCTACCCAGACTGAATCACGGAAGACTGAGGGGAAACGATTGTACATTCTCCGGGCAATCTGCTGATGTTGTTGTGCACCAAGCAGCGTCAGTTCGCCCCAACGCTTATAGGATTCGGTGTACATGAGGCGTAATTTCTTCAGAACCTCCTTACCTTCATTGGTCAGAACGCCAGCCGAATCAGCCCGCTGAAGCGTTTCGATCGGGCGAAGATATTGCTGCGCATGAATGAGATAGCGCGAACCGTGCCGCCCATAATGCGATAGATAGACGGGAAGATAGCCCGAAGGAGCAGGCGTAAGCTTGCCCGAAGGTGCGGGATAAGCAAGGTAATTGTTGGCAGAGAGTTCAGGATGTGACTCAATCTGCTTCCTGATTGATTGTGCCACGACGTGTAGCGATGCTGAGAAAGCTAACACGCAAAGCAAAATAAGATGTTTTTTCATATCGTTGTGATGTATTCTTAGTTGCTTACAAAGGTAATCAATTCTCATAAGTATAAAGACATTAGGGCATTGAAATAAGCTGCTCGTCACCTAAAAAGTAGGCTCAGCGCAATCATCGGACCGAGAGGACGGCGACGATTCATGAGGAATGTCCACATAAACCGCAGGGAAGTATTTTGTAATAGAATATTGTTAATTCCGACTATCATTCTGACGGTGCTATTCACAAGAGGCATATTTACGGTCAAATACTCCCGTTTTGGGTGGTTTAACGCTACGTTTTCATAAGTAATTGATATACAATAGTTTAAAGAAGTGATGCATACTTTCTGACAAAACGAACCAAGCTGTTTTCTGAAAAGTACTATCGTTTTAGGTAAAAAGTACTATCGTTTTGCCCAAAAAGTACTATCGTTTTGACTGAAAAGTACTATCGTTTTGACTGAAAAGTACCATCGTTTTGACTGAAAAGTATATACTTTTTGACTGAAAAGTATATACTTTTTGCCGAAAAGGTATATACTTTTTCCCAAAAAGGTCATATCTAACCGCTTTTAAAGTATAAAGAAAGGCTGAAAAAAGCTATAATGAGAAAATAAAATGTAAAGTATATTCCACATAAGGAGCATCCTCTTTACGCATAAAAAAGAGAGGATATGCCTTTCGGACATACCCTCTCTACCCTTCATCGGGCTATTTAGAACGTGTTATTTACTTGATAACAACTTTAGAAGCTCTGTTGCCTACACGCACGATGTATACACCTGGAGCCAGAGAAACACGCTGCTCATCAGTATTAACCTTGCTCTGATAAGCCAGTTTGCCATCTATCGTATAGACTGCAAGCGTGTGGTTTCGAGCACCAAGAACGTTAATTCCGCCATCAACGAACTGTACTTTCACCTCTTCACCAGCCTTGACCTCATCAATACCGTCAGTCGGTGTGAAGGTAATATAGTTCGTATTCAACAGTGCATTAGGGAAGTTCTCGTTCGCAAGAATACAAACCAGCTTCGTAAAGGTGGCATTAAGCTTCAAGGTTGTCACACCATTCTCAACCGTATACTCATCGTTCGCAGTAAATTCCTCGCCCTGCAGCTGGCCATCAATATACTGAACCTTACCATCGAACCAACGATAAGTAGTAGGTTTACCCGCAATAACAGCCTCAGAGCTCAGATCAACCTTCCCATTGACGCACTGAACATCAAGAGGAGCCTGGAGATTATAAGAGTATTTATCGAACTTTCTGCCGTTACTCTCAGGAAGAGGCATCGTAGAGAACTTCAGCTTGTTGTCAACAACATTGAGTACACGCAGCTTAGTGTTCTTAGAAACATCAACCTTCGTCAGCTTATTAGAGTTCAACCACAACTGCTCCAGCTCTGGAAGCTTATCAAGAGAGATGGTTTCAAAGTCATTCTTACTCAAATCAAGATTCCACAAATGTGGGTTATCAAACTTAATCTCCTTCATCTTGTTCCCTGAAAGATAAGCCAAACCAAGGCTCTTAGCAGGAGAAAGATCGAACGTCTTTAACTTATTGTCAATCAAAGACAACGCAAAGAGCTTAGGGAACTTGGACAAATCAATCTCCGTCAGCTCATTACCATCAAGATTCAAGTCAGTCAGATTAGGAGCTGTTGCAGGAAGAGTAATAGCAGGCAGATCAGCCTCAGCAACCGTTATAACCTTAGCATCCTTTAGTCCTGAGAGATCAGCCTGGCTCATCTTGACACCAGACACACTGAAAATCTTCAGCTTATCATCAGCTTCTGCCACAAGGACACGCACCTTTGTGTTCTCTTTTGACTTAGCACGGAAGAGTTTATAGGTTGTTCCAAGCGTATACTGGGTAACATTACCATCGCCATTCCACTCAAAGTAAACAGAAGTACCATCCACAGGACTTGCTAAAGATAGAGCAACACTGTCTGTACGATTAATCGTTGTGAAGTTCGCCAACTCATATCTTGGATAAGCAATAGGATGAACATAAGTAGTCTTGAACACATTTGTTCCCTGGAAATCAGGATAAGCAGGATGTGTCATCTCGCAATAAATGGAATCAAGAGCCAAGTTAATGAACTTCGCAGAGCCATTGCTGATCGTATAATCAGTACCTAACTGCAAAGGCTGACCGTCCATCTTCTTCCATGTGAACTGTGTATTTGCGCCGTTCTTCGTGATGTTCTGCTCTGAAAGATCAATACCTGGAGACGATTTTGATATCTCAAGAATGTGCTGAGGAGCATAGATAAACTTACCACGAGCCAAGCCAAAGTCATTAGGCATAGTAGCAAGTGTGAAGTAATTACCACTGACATTCAGTTTCTGAACTGGTGCTACAGGTGGAATCTTCACCTCAGTAAGGGCATTGTCTGATGCATTTATATCCTCAACAAGCTCACTATGATTGAGCAAGAGGCGTGTAAACTTGTTATGAGAGATATCAAGTGTACGCAGATTATCAGCATCTGAGACATCCAGACTGTTCAGATTATTGTGACTGATGTTCAGAGTTCTAACCGCATAGAGGTCATTAAAGAGAAGTGAATCCAACTGATTATGGCTGACGTTAATGTCAGAAAGCTTACTCTTATAGAAATAAGATGAAGGACCACGGAGGTCAACACGTCTAAGCTGGTTGCCAGACAGGTCAAGCTTCTGGAGTTTATTGTTATATCCAAGGTCAATTGTCATCAATCCAGCATTCTTCAAAGTGAGAACACGTAGCTCTGTCAGTGCAGAAAGATCAATGTTATCAATGTACTGACCATCTGATTCCAACGTCGTTACATAACGGTCTTGTGGAACATAAACTATAATATTACCTGATCCGGTACGTATCGCATCAATGTTTGCCTGGGAAGGATGATCAGACTTTATCTGGATAGGAGTAGTCTCACCATCACCTAAATCAACCTTTACAGTAACTGGATTAGACTCAGAAGCACCTAAGATACCAACAGATATCTTCACAGGTGAACCTGCAGAACCAAGACTTGTCAGTTCGATAGCTTTTACATCCTTTCCGAAATCAGCAACAGTTTTAACTCTGAAGTTCTCAGTACGAATAGGATAATCCCTTAGAACGCTGTTAGTGAACTGTACAAATACTTCATCATCAAGCGCCTTCTTCAACGTTACCTTACCTTCAGCATAAGAATAATAAGAATCATCCAACTCTACAGGTTTGGTTGGATCAGCCTTTGGAACACGATAAAGCTTTGCATCTGTCGTAGTCCTTGCACGCAGAACACGCTTACTCAAATCAATAACGTCACCCACCTTATATGTATCATTAAGCTCCATTGGATTCTGCTCATGGTAATACTCGAACCAGTTACCTGGCCAAGGAAGAGTAGCAAAGTCCATGTAATTATAACGAACATTGACACTATAAAGAGCAGGATTATTGGTTACATCCAGATTTCTCAGGAGGTTGCGATCACAAGAGAGTGTAAAGAGCTTGGGATTCTTACTCAAATCAAGAGTCTTCAGATTATTACCACCACAATAGAAATAATAAAGTTCAGGGCAATGGGTAACATCTATATTATCAAACTTAACATCAGTATTTACTGTTCCAGAGGAATGAGAGATGTAAAGCTGAGTAATTTTAGGGTTATGACTCAAATCAAGAGACTTCACACGAGAGTCACCTACATTCAAAATCTGCAGTTCTGGATTCTTAGAGATATCTACTGTCTCAACATTCGTCATATCAAGACTCAGACGTTGCAACTTAGGACATCCTGCAGGGTCAACAGTTTTCAAACCCAATGTATGATATGCATCGAAAGAACGAAGGTTAGGAAAGTTACGAAGTGTGAAATCAGAAGAGATATGTCCTATCTGTGGTATCTCCAAAACAACCAAGTCTGGTAAATTACCAATCATCAATGGAGTTGATACCGTAAAAGGATTATCCTGCAAATAGATAACCTGTAGGCTCTTCAGGTTGTTAATATCTAAAGCATTCAGAGTATTATGCTCCAAATTCAACACCTTAATCCGAAGGTTCTTGCTAAACTCTATCTTATCAATCTCATTGCCAGAAGCATTGAAATAATAGATGTTAGTTGGATCACCAGTAATGGTTACCCATCCTTCATCGGTGACAGTACCAATAAAAAGGGAACCTTTGATAGCTTGTTCACCACTCTCTTCACCTATTATAGCTTTCTTTACATCAAACTCTTGATCACCAGAACCACAGTCTATACTGACAGTCTGGTCATCATCCGATGCTCCAAGTACGAAAGATACTTGTGCTGGGATTCCAGCACTCTTTGCCTTTGCAGGTATATTCGTATGGAATCTGATGATTTGTTCTTCCTGTGCCTGTACGGCAAGGGAACTCAATAACATTGTCATCAATAGCAAAAACGTTGATGACAGGAAAGTAAATCTATTCTTCATATACGTTAGTAAATAATAATTCGTTGTGCTCTGCTCCCATTCACCTGGATAAGATAAACTCCCTTACTCCATGCAGAAGCATTAATATTAGTCTCATCACCTTGAGTAACTAGTGTATGAGCAAGCTGACCAGAGAGTGTATAAACACGTACATTCAACTGTTTTGCACCGGCAAGAAATACAGTAAATGAACGTTCACCTGTTGAAGTGATGACGGGAATATTCTTTTCAGCAACTACCTTAACACCATTAATCCCAGTTGATTCCTTCTCTTTTAGAACTTGTTTCAAGCCTGCATAGGCATCAAACTTACCTGCTCCCCACTGTACTGGGTCACCTGTATTCACTACAAAGGAATCTCTACGAGCTGTTTCCTTAATGATACGTGCCACATCTTTACAAGTTAGCTTAGGATTAGCCTCTAACCAAAGAGCTACAGCACCTGCAACAACTGGTGTTGCCATAGATGTTCCGAGTGACTGATGCCAATAGTAAGTCTTATCTCCTTTCTTTAGTTTACCTTGTAAGCCAGCATTAGTATACCCTAATTCAGGGTTATTCACAGCATAAGTATTGACTGAAGAGATGACTGAAGCACCTGGTGCACATACAAGAGGAAGGTTTCTTCCATCAGCAAGTGTACCAAAAGAAGAGAAACGAGAAGCCTCTCCAGGAGGGAAATCATCATTTTCACCTTTCTTATTATAGCCATACACATAGCCATCTAATGAAGACCAATGATTACGAACATTATAACTACCTACAGAAATAACATTCGCTGCACATGCCATATCGCTGATAGAACCATTGCGTGTTCCATTAACAAATCCTGATTGCTTATTACTATCGAAATAAACATAGCGTGCATCACCATAAACTTCTATATTCTGACCATCCTTTTTACTTTTAATCTCCAAGGACAACTTATAGTTTCCACCCTTGTTTGTAGTTGGATTATCACTGGTCATTATCTCAGCCATTGCATAATAACGTCCCGTCTCAGGATCAATAGCAGAAGCTGCAGTAACATAACCATCAAAAGCCTTAGCAAAGGTTGGGTTAATAATAGCACCAGGGATTGCATAATCATCTCCTCCCGAAGCATAAGTTATTGCTTTTCCATCACTATTGCCAATGACAGGGATACGTACTACAGCATGATTTCCACGCTTTGTATTGGTTACAACAATCTGAAAATCAAAAGCAGTAGAATCACTACTATACGCAGCTATCTGACCATTCCGAAAGTTAATGTAAGCCTTCTTCCCCATTTTTAGCGTATCAGGAACCATTGGGGTAATGAATGTCTTAACCATTTCATTCGCATGTTCAAAGTTCTTTTTAAGGGCAACAGCCTTATCAGCTTCATTACCTGCAGCAATACAAATGATAGCATGTTCTCCTTCTTTTGCAAGGAACTTGTTCATCACACTTGTAGAATCATGTACTCCAATGTTACTTCCCAAGGAAAGGTTTATAACACATGGCTTTGGTTTCTTGCCCGATAGTAATGCATATTGAACGATATCATCAACTCCAAAAGCTATATACATATCGCGTAAATCACCACATGAAGCCACAAGCTCTGACTCAGTAGCACAACCATAGAATGGATTTGGAGCTTCTACGAGATAACTTGTTGTGTCATTATTTGTCTTTGCATATGTTATATTCCCCTTATAACCTCCTGCCATGATTCCAGTTGTGTGTGTTCCATGGAAGTTTGTAGGAGAATCTGTAGTGAAATCATCCTCAATAGAATATGTATCATCACGATTTGACAAAGTGTCAAGTACGGCACGAGGATAATAATTATAATAATGATAGCCTTTCTTTTCATTCGGAGCGGCTATAATCTTACTGATATAACCAAAGCGAGTTGAGCCATCAGGCTTAAGAAAGTTGATGTGATTAGGGTCAATACCACCATCAACAATACCCGTTACGACACCCTTTCCTGTATAGGCTTGAGGCAATTCTATACCTTTATGGATTTTATCTACACCTATCTCTGCACGCACCACGTCCATCTTCTGAAAAAGCCGACGTGGAAGTTCCATGCGATAAACACATGTCAATGTAGAAATACGCTCAACATCAGAGACTGGTAACGCTACAATTGCAATATTACCACGTACCCTTAAGACTTCCACACCTTGTGCTTCGAGATCTTCACGAGTACATCCTCCCATGAGCTCAACCATGGCTAAAGTGTTTTGTTGGGCAACTTTAGGGCGTTCGAAGGAACGTGTACGAGCATTATAAGTGGGAATGGAGGTGTTTCGAAGCCTCTGCAGCTCCATCTGACTTTGCAGGTCAAGTTTGGATTGACCAAATACTGCACCCACCATTCCAAACAAAAGAATTGTAAGTAGAATTTTTCTCATTAGCTTTTCACTTGTTAATTAATACTTTCTTACCATCAATAATATATAAACCGCGTGGCAAATTCTCACCTGCCACACAAGTTCCATCTATACGATAAACCTTTCTTTCATTCCCCTTTACATGTCCTACGGAATCAATACCATTAGTTTCACCTTTCAATAAGATTTCCAAACGGTCATTATCTTTTAAATCAAACTCAAAACTTGACCCACCAGGATAAGTTGGATCGAGTACTGTTCCATTCAGTTTCACCACCATTTTACTCATATCAGTACCATAAGCACCAAACATGAAGTGGTGATCATCTTTCGAGAACATCAGTGTATTCTCACCAGACTGCATCTGTACCGTTGAATGATCAGCACGATAGAAATTGAAACCATAGTTTGCCAAACTTATATCATCTATAAAAACAGTTGCCTTTTGGTCACGTACAATGGCTGAAGTCGCAACATCAACCCTCATTCCTTCCGTCAGTTTAATCTCACAAGCACCATCATAACCAATAGAGAAATGATTACCATTGACCTTCACCGAATCAATTTTGCAACCACTATTCGGCTTTATCTGAATCATACTATTTGTTTCATTCAACTCCAAAACGTTTTCTCCATCATGGATTGATATCACCTTATTATTATAACTCTGTCCTTGATAAACAGTAACATTAGCAGCTTTATCCACATTTAGCGTAGATTTTACCGTAGCATACTTATGTGCTGATATCTCAAAGTTCATTTCGTTCTTCACAATACATTCATAAGGACCATAAAGAGATATAGATTCACCGTTGACTTTAAACCCATCTAAAGAGTAATTTACCTTATCGAATGTAAGCGTTAACTTTTTCCCAGCCTTTACCTTGAACCCTTCTTCATTGTAATTAGCTACCTCTACCCCATCAATCATCACCTTTGAGATAACATTTTTAGCAGCATTATCAGAGAAATTAAACTTTACTGCATAATCAACATCGGGATAATTTGCGGTAATATTAACTACACTACCATCCTTAGGAGTAACAAAGAACTGGTTACTGGAGCTTTCCACCTCCACACCATCTAATGTTACACGATAAATAGGAGCATCTCCATAATTGGCATTAGTAATCACTAATGTCTTCTCTGCTGCAGGAATCCACTTTACATCGTTATCTCCATTCTTCAGATTTACTCCCGTCTGAGATTCATAACGCACCATTTTAACCTTAGAAGCATCATCAATATTAACAATACAAGAGCCTGTACGCGCTTCATCAAAGGTACCACTTTTCACTGTAAAAGTTACATTCTTATCTTCATCCGAGATATATAGGTTACAGTTTCGCATAGACGAGATACTCATAGGAATATTCCCACCTTCGCTCTTGTTAGGCTTAGATACCTCTTTGAGATAACATCCGTCTACGGCTTCAATCTGTACTGAGCCGTACTGAGGAACATCCAGTTTATTCAAACCATTAGAAATATCAACTGGATGGTAATTAACTTTCACCACAACTCTGCTGGAATCATCAACCCTTAGCTTAATTGGAGTATCAGCCACGGCATTGCTTGACACCAGAGTTACAATAACTAATAATAGCAAATAGTAAATATTCTTCATACGCTTTTGGTTTAAATTATATATATCTTGTACCTTTTATTTAAAGAGGTAGAAGGTTGTGCTTTATGATACTTCGCCAAGTAAAATGTCATTAGACTACTTTGGCAAAGTTAAACATAAAATATAAAAGGGCAACACCTATTTATAAGTTTTTAATAAGATTATCCCTATTTTTCATAATAGAAGCATATTGATACATAGAAATACATTAACAATTCATTACTTCCTACACAATGAAAGAAGAAAGAATTATCAATATACAATAAGTTTATAAATTCATAAAATCAAAAGCTCAAAGACTTACTATTCCAAAGTATAGACAAAAACAAAGGAAAAATGACCTATACTGTATTAAACAAAATGAAGTAGCAATGCTACTTCATATCTATATAAAATGTAAAAACAAGCTTTACAAATAAGAAAATATACTCTTTTAACAAAAAATTTGTTCCCATTCACGGAAACGTAGGACTCCTTCTTCACCAAACTTTGCAAGACTTCGTTCTGCCTGCTCAACTGTTTTCTCTTTATCAAGATGTGTTTTTGAAAAGAATTTATCCGCATAACAGATCACTTTCTCTTCCATTGTCTCTGGCAAAAAGTCTTGTTCTGGGAGTGGAAGATGCTGATTAATAATCTGTTCACGTGTAACACCTGCTCCTGTATGCCGTTCACAGACACGGGCATGACGCGGAAAACCTTCCTTACGAAGCATCTCTGCCCCCAATCTACCATGACATATATAAGGTTCAGAACCAAAACATTGGATGCCTGGAGCATCACAACGAATGATCCCAATATCATGTAACATGGCAGCTTCTTCCAAGAATTGACAATCAAGATGTAACTCTGGATGGCGTTCAGCCACCATCAATGCTTTATCAGCTACGCTTCTACTATGTACAAGCAAGATATGCTTTAATTCATTTTCTTCAGGATAATACTTGTCTATGATGGCTTGATAATTCATTGCTATTTGTTTCTTCTATTGTTTTTTGCTATTGCTTGTAATACTTTTGACCGTGCACTCTTCAGTCCCGGAGACAAAGATACACCATCATAAGAGGTTAATATCGTTTGCAACTCCTGCAAAAGCTCTGGAAAGAACTTGCATTGCTGAAAAGAAAGATAGATACAGAGCGACTTTACGGCTACTGATTGAGCCATATTTGTGATGTTATCAAGGCAAAAATTCAAGAAAGGTATTGCTATTTCTTCTTCTGAAACAGACAGCTTTGAGATGATAGTGAGCAACAAACGTAGTTCTGTGGTACTGGAAGTATGCATTGCTTCTTCCATGAGGGATTGTTTTTTACTGTTTAACCGTCCCCATCCTACTTTATTAAAATGACTCATTATCCATGCAATATTCTCTGAGACCCTTGCATCCTCATCATATAAGAGTTGAAAGAACTCAGCGAATTCACGGTCATCAAAGGAAGACTGCACCATGGAAGCAAGATGTTTCACCTCCTCTTTGTATATTCTCTTTGTTAATAGGCTGCGTAAATCCATACTTTAGAGGCAATCAGTATCGGGAGTATCTGCTTTCAACATATCACCGTTATCTTCCTTTTTATTATGAGCATTGTTGCCCATACAAAAAGAAAAACGATCCATTCACAAACTATGAAAGCGTTCCGGCCTTATAATTCGTGAATGAATCGTAGTTATATTGTTTAGCTTAAGTCCTTACTTTTCGTCTCTTTGGATATAAGCAATAACATCACCCTTGTTCACTTTAGCACCTTGCTTAGCGTTGATTTCAACCAACTTACCACCGAGAGCAGCAGGAATTGTGACGAACTCACCCCAAGGAGCCTGGATATAACAGAATATATCACCTTCCTTATATGCCTTACCAATGAATGGTTCTACAGCAGGACTAGCCTCGGCATCGCCCTGGAACTCCCAGAACAACTGACCTTTGACAGGAGAAACAAGTGCATCTGCCTTTGCATGTTTGAATGCTGCAGCCTCTTCAGGACTAACTTTTGCACCGAGTTTAGCGTCCTTAGCAGCCTGGAGATCAGCCAAGAAATTTTTCTTAGCCTGTCCACTCTTGTAGTTACGATACTGTTCTGGGTGCATAGCAAGCTCGAAGAGTTCCTCTTCATCCTGACCATAATCCCAGCCATTCTCGTCCATTTCCTTACGGAAATCCTCAAGATTATTCTTCAACAATGTATGTGGATCAGCATCAGTGAACTCAAGTCCCTTCTGTTTTGCAAGGTCTTTCAATTCCTGACAAATCTCACCTGGCACACGACCGCTCTTTCCGAGGATCATACCCCACATTGAATCATCCATCATAACAAAGCGACCCTTACCCTGCTCAAGGGTGAGGAGGTTCATCAATGCGATGTTCTTAGTATATTGTGAGAATGGAGTTACCAATGGAGGATAACCCACGCGTGGCCAAACATATGCTACTTCATCGAACAACTTGATAAGCATGTCGTCAACAGAGAGCTCTGGCTCACCCTTCTTCTTACGGAGATTATTGATGGTTGATCGGATACCACCGAGATCAGCCATCATAGAGCCCATCATACCACCAGGCAAGCCACAACTAAGAAGCAAAGAACTCATAATCTTATTTTGTGGGTTGATGAAGTAACCTAACCACTCATCAATGAATTCCTGGGTCATAGCACGAGCCTTCATATAGGCATCCATGTTGATATCAGGAACATCAAAGCCTGCATTCTTCAACATACTTTGTACAGAGATAACGTCCGGATGAACTTTACCCCATGACAGTGGTTCTATTGCAACATCGAGGATATCGATACCATTCTTGGCAACTTCCAACATAGAAGCCATTGAAAGACCTGGACCAGAGTGACCATGATACTCAAGAAGAACATCTGGATGCTTCTCTTTGATACGACGAGTCAACTCACCAAGGAATACAGGCTGACCAATACCTGCCATATCTTTCAAGCAAAGTTCCTCTGCACCAGCTGCGATTTCTTCGTCAGCCAGCTTTGTATAATAGTCCAAAGTGTGAACAGGAGAGGTAGTGATACAGAGTGTACCCTGTGGAGTCATACCACCTTCCTTTGCCCATTTCAAAGCTGGAGCAATGTTACGAATATCATTCAAACCGTCGAAAAGACGAGTAATATCTACACCCTGAGCGTGCTTTACACGATACATCATCGCACGAACATCATCAGGTACAGGATACATACGCAATGCATTCAAACCGCGATCAAGCATGTGAGTCTTGATACCAGCTTCATGCAGAATCTTTGTATAGGCACGTACTGACTCGTTTGGGTTCTCACCAGCCAGCAAATTTACTTGTTCAAAAGCACCACCATTGGTTTCTACACGTGCGAAACACCCCATCTCAACGAACACAGGTGCGATGCGCACTAACTGATCTTTACGTGGCTGGAACTTACCAGAGCTCTGCCACATGTCTCGATAAATGAGACTGAACTGAATTTTCTTTCCCATATGTGATTTTGTTGTTATCTAAACGGGCGATTGCAACCTGCAATCTCGACCTGCAAAATTAGATAAAAATTTCCAAAAAACGGCTGACTAATTATATTTTTTGCAATAATTGACTATCTTTGCAGTCACAAAAGTAGACACATGAAGAAATTATTTTTTCCACTTATAACCTTCCCCTTACTGCTTCTTACAGCATGTAATAATCAGGCAACAACAAGCGATCACGGGGCTATAGATATGGAAACGAAACTGAAGGGCGACAGTACACGCTATGGTTTGGCATGCGACGGATGTTCAGACTCTATCATTGTTTTCCTTCCTAATGAGGGTGGAGACCCTATAAAGTTCGATATCGTAACGGCAATGCGCAATGGAATGGTGTATGGTACTCCCAAAATTGGTGATGAACTTGCCATTCTTCCTAATCCTATCGACCCATTAGAGGCTGTCATGGTTATCAATCTTGAACAGATGAAAGGGACATGGACTTTCCAAGTTCTGCCGAAACTGAAACCGAATCCAACCAAAACGGACGCACAGATCATGGCGGAAATGAGTGATTCCATGAAGAAAGCCTTATTCATACCACGTGAATATGGTTTCACACTTAAGAGTTATAACCAGGCTTCACCTGTCGGTTACATCATGAAAGCAAACTCTCTGGAGGATGAAAGTCCTGTTGAATATCCTAAAGTGACGGTATATACAAGCTGGCATATCTATAATGGCAGACTTTATATATATAAGGATACGGTTGATGAACAGGGACATCGCATCCCACAGGACTCTGTTGGCTTCGACTCAGGCTCAATGCGTTACCTCTCAAATGACTCCATGGCTGCCCTCTTTGGCAAGAAAGTCATGCAGTATCATCGCAAGCTTAATGCCTTAGAAGCCAACAAGAGAGCACAGGAAGCTGAACGAAAAGCTGCTATAAAAGATACTACTAAGAAGTAAAGTATGAGATAGTAGTGAGAAAGAAAAGTATTTACAACTACCAAACGCGTATTTATAGATTCTCAAACAAATACTGTTCTTTTCCCGTTTTGTAACCTTCAATGAATCAAGTGCTTACAAAAGCCATTCTAAAAGATGCCCTTTTACCATCTAAAAGGGCACCTTTTACAACGCAAAAGGGCATCTTTTACCATGCAAAAGATGCCCTTTTAGAACGTAAAAGACCATAGATTAAAAGCCTAATGTGAATTATCCTTACATAATTCAGTCCAATCATGAATTTCAAAACAGGCACGACACATCACAACAAGCAAATTATTGATGTGTCCAACGCACTGCCCCACCAGGCATTTTACTCATGATTCATAAACCGATGGTCGGCAAGTTTCTCGTATTTCGTTCCCTTCCGACCGTAATTAGCATAAGGATAGATGCTGATACCACCACGTGGAGTGAAGATTCCTGTTACCTCTATGTACTTAGGATCCATGAGTTTGATAAGGTCTTTCATAATGATGTTCACGCAATCCTCATGGAAATCACCATGATTACGGAAGCTAAAAAGATAGAGTTTCAGGCTCTTACTCTCCACCATTCGCTCATCTGGTATATAGGATATGCGTATCTCTGCAAAGTCAGGTTGCCCCGTAATAGGACACAAACTCGTGAACTCAGGACAGTTGAAACGCACCCAATAGTCATTTCCAGGATGCTTATTCACAAATGTTTCCAGCACTTCTGGCGCATAATCCATTCTATATTTGGTTGCAGAACCTAACGACTGCAAGCCCTCTTCGTTTCTTTCCATAATCGTCTATTATACTTTAATTTATTTGCAAAGTTACTATATTGTAAGTGATTTATGCGCATTTCCTGAAAGATATTCCTAATTATCAGTCAGCTTTATGGTAATATTCCTTCCTCTTATTCCCACTATAACCTCATTTACATTGATTCCTACCATTACTAAAGGATAGACATCTTAAAACAATGTAACGACCACTATACCAAGACATACGCTGTTTTGATAGTCTGAATTACGGGAAACGAACAGAATTTTGGGAAGTAAACAACGAAAGGGGATGTGCCTGTTGATTGGCATATCCCCTTTCTTGTTGTCAGTTATCAGCTCTTTATTGCAGAGTGAATACCTTCCAAATGCTATAATTCACACCTTCATCATAAACATCTTCCCCTTCATGCGCCTTCAAAGCCTTTACAACTCGAATCGTTATAGGCAAGGCTATTACCTCATAAAGCGTCTTTAACACTACCTGCCAAAGCATTAGTTTTGGCAATTCAGGGGTAGGAACAACGCCACCCAACGCCAAAGGAA
>ERZ772932.843-NODE-843-length-15634-cov-2.930804_pt1 | contig 15634 bp, 21 predicted proteins | sample MGYA00511684_ERZ772932 | MGnify/ENA primary metagenome ERZ772932 (study PRJEB29015, sample SAMEA2738078) | human oral metagenome | biome: human oral; feature: human-associated habitat; material: saliva | place: China | collected 2210 ...
CACCAAGAAAAAGAGGCTTTTCGCAGGATAAGCCTCTTTTTTCGTTGATAGACCTATATTCGCCTCCACTTGATCAGTGCGGCGTCAGTTTATCACAGTCGGCCGACTCGCAAAGCAGACGAAACACTACGACCAAGTCGCAACTTTTCAAATACGATTGCGCCGCCCAAACGTATTGCCCTATCCGAAACGAACAGGAACAAGTTTGGGCGGCGCAATCGAAAAATGCAACTGCTTTAAGCGTAGGCATTCTTAAGCGGAAATCATATGCACGTCTGTCGTATCAAGACTAACTTACGCCTCGATACAGCCTTTTATTTTACTAAGGTAGCGCGAACGATGCGCAAGCCTATCATAGGCAAACAAGCAACAGATTTACGTAAACGAAAAAAAGAAAGCCTCTCCGAAGAGAGGCCATGGGAATAAAATCCTTCGGCATATAGCCTTATTGTGATATGATGTAGAATATCCTTTTTCTGTGGCAAATTTAAGAATTTCATTTGTACATGCCAAATTTTTGGTCTATTTTTACAGAAAATTCACAAACTTACCTTATGAAAACCCGAATATTAGGCCTCGATACCGGTACCAACAGCTTAGGTTGGGCTGTTGTAGATCGTGATGAAAACAACCTATATACGCCCATCTGCCGCGGAGATTTAATCTTCACGGAAGGCGTGAAGCAAGAAAAAGGCATCGAATTTTCTTTGGCTGCCGAAAGAACTTCTTATCGCGCTTCGCGGCGCCATTACTTCCGCCGGCGTCTGCGCAAAGTCGAAGTGCTGAAAGTTTTGGTGAAGCATAAGTTGTGCCCGCCGCTTTCTGATGAAGCGCTCAACCGTTGGCATACGAAAAAAGAATATCCGCTCGATGAGGACTTCATACTTTGGCAGCGCACGAGCGAAGCTGACAATAAGAATCCTTATCACGACCGTCACATTTGCTTGCACCGCAAATTGAACTTGAAAGATTCTCAGACGGATCGCTATACGCTGGGCCGCGCACTCTATCACTTGACGCAGCGCCGCGGCTTCTTGAGCAACCGACTTGACCAAAACGAGGAGGCGGAAGAGACGGGCAAAGTAAAATCTGCGATCTCCGAATTGAGCAAAGAGATGAAGGAGGCGGGATGTGAGTTCTTGGGCGATTACTTTTACCTACTCTATCGCACGGAAGGCAACCGTGTGCGCATCCGTTCCCGCTATACGGACCGAGAAAAGCATTATTTGCAAGAGTTTAAGGAGATCTGCCGCGTACAAGAATTGGACGAGGATCTGGCAAAAGCGCTGGAGAAGACGATTTTCTTTCAGCGCCCGCTAAAATCCCAGCGCCAAGGCGTAGGCAAATGCACGATGGAGAAAGGCCATTCGCGCTGCGCCGTCTCGCATCCTTTATATGAGGAATACCGCATGCTCTGTTACCTCAACAATATCCGAATCAAAACGCCATTCGATGATCGTTTGCGTCCATTAAATGCGGAAGAGCGAGAGAAAATCACTCCCCTCTTCTACCAAAAAAGCAACTTCGACTTCAAAAAGATTGCTAAAAAGCTCGCAGGAAAAACGCCTTTTGGCTGGATAAGAGATGAGGAGGATTGGCCCTACCAATTTAATTATCGCATGACGCAAGAGGCGCCTGCTTGTCCCACAACTGCACAACTAATAAAGGTCTTTGGCGAAGATTGGAAAGCAGCATTGGCTGAAACTTACACGATGAGCGCCAAGCAGGACGGGACGCTAAAGACGGAAGATGAGATTTGCACGGACATTTGGAACGTGCTCTATTCTTTTTCTTCAAAAGAAAAGCTGAAGGAGTTCGGGTTAAAGAAACTGCAACTGGATGAAGCGCAAGCCAAAGCCTTCTCGGAAATTCGCCTGGCGCGCGACTTTGCCTCGCTAAGTTTGAAGGCGATACGCAAGATCCTTGTTTTCTTACGCAGAGGCGACGACTACTCGAAGGCTGTCTTTTTGGCAAACGTCCCAACAATTGTCGGCGAAGAAATATGGGACGACATCGAACGCCGCTCTCGCCTGCTGAATGAAATAGACGCAGCCCTTCGGCCGCAAGAAGGAGATAAGGCGGAAGAGCATTGCACGGATGCAGAGCGCATCAAAGCGGCTGTAGCGGCAGAAGTGCCTGATGCGCCGATCGATTTGCTGTATCACCCCTCAATGATTGAGGCCTATCCGGACGCCAAACGAAACAAGCGCTTCGATTGCTACCAACTGGGCTCTCCGAAGACGAATGCTGTGCGCAATCCGATGGCCATGCGCTCGCTGCATATGGTGCGCAAAGTAATCAACCACTTGCTGCGCAAGCATATCATTGATGAGAAGACAGAAATACACATTGAATATGCGCGCGAACTGAACGATGCCAACAAGCGGCAAGCCATTGCTGATTGGCAACGCGAGCTAAGCAAACGGCACACAGCATATGCGCAAAACATTAGGCAACTCTATAAAGCTGAAACCGGCTTAGAGATTGAGCCGACGAAGGCAGACATCTTAAAATATCAACTCTGGGAAGAGCAGCAACACGTCTGCTTGTACACAGGTAAGAAGATTGGCATTGCAGACTTCTTGGGCGCGAACCCGAAGTTTGACATCGAGCACACGATCCCACGCAGCCGAGGCGGCGATAGCACACAAGAGAACTTAACGCTTTGCGACAGTAAGTTCAACCGCGACACCAAACGTGACAAGTTGCCCACAGAATTAACCAACTATGAAGAAATCTTAGCGCGCATCGAGCATTGGAAGAAGCAGTGCTACGCGCTGAAGCTAAAACGAGACGGCATCCGCACGCATTCGGGCCTGGAGAAGAGTATAAAGGATTCTAAGATTCGAAGACGCCATCTTGTGGGCTTAGAATACGGCTACTTGAAGGGGAAATATGATCGGTTTACGATGAAAGAAGTTCCCGAAGGCTTTAGTCGGCGCCAAGGTGCGGGCATCGGCTTGATTTCAAAATATGCCGGGCTCTTCTTGAAGTCGCTCTTTAAGGACCCGAAAAACCCAAATCGCTCCAACGTCTATGTCGTCAAAGGCGCTATTACGGCTGAGTTCCGCAAACTATGGGGCTTGCAGCAAGTTGATGAGGCGAAATCGCGTGAGAATCATACGCACCATTGCATTGATGCTTACACCATCGCTTGCATTGGGCCGTGCGAATACGCCGCCTTAGCTGCATATTATCGGAGCGATGAGGAGTTCAAGTATGGAAGGCGCCGTGAAAAGCCGCAGTTTGAGAAACCTTGGCCCACGTTTACGGAAGACTTGCTGAAACTGCAAGAGGAGCTGCTCATCGTACATCAAACGACAGACAAACTGGGCAAGCGAGATCGGCGAAAAGTAAAGACGCCGCGCGGGAAGTTCCTCACAGGCGGCGACTCTGCACGCGGCAGGCTGCATCAAGAAACGTATTATGGTGCCATCAACTACGATGGCAACATTAAATATGTCGTAAGAAAGCCGCTGGATAGTTTAACTGAAAAGGACCTAGATAAAATTGTCGATGAAACGGTTAAAGGCATTGTCAAAGGCGCCGTAGAGGCCAAAGGCGGTTTGAAGGAAGCCCTTGCCGACGGTATTTATATGAATAAGGAGAAGGGGATCTTGATTAAGCGGGTGAGAATCTTCACTCGTCTAACGCAGCCGCTTACCCTACGCTCGCTGCGCGACCAATCTCAAAAGAAGCACAAACGTAAAGTTTACGTAACCAACGAAAGCAATTACATGATGGCCATCTACGAAGGAGTCGTAGATGGCAAGACCAAGCGCGAGTTTGAGTTGGTCAACAATATTGAAGCCGCCGAGTTCTTTAGGAAAGGGAATAATCGGCCGCAAGACCTACCCCTCATGCCGGAAAAGAGCAACAGTGGATTCCCCTTAAAGCACACCTTAAAAATAGGAACGTTAGTATTGCTCTATGAGACTTCTCCAAGCGAAATAGACTTCTCTGATCCTAAAGATGTTGCTAAACGATTGTATAAGGTGGTTGGGTTATCAACATTGCGTGTAAGTAAATATACTTATGGTATTATAAGCTTACGTCATCATCAAGAAGCTCGCCCTACGGGAGAGCTAAAGTTCCAAAACAAATCATTCAAAAACAGAGAACCCTCACTTCCAGCGAGACTATTGTATCACACTCAATTTAATGCCTTGGTAGAAGGGCAAGATTTTGATTTGGACATCACGGGTAAAATCACACTAAAACGACCATAGCCTTATGCTCAAGCGCAGCCTTGTCTTTATGCATCCGGCCACTTTGTCTTTACGAAATGGGCAAATGGTTATCATCAGAAAAGAACTTCCTGATGATAATCTTACCGTTCCCATTGAAGACATTGGCTTGGTGATGATCAACCACGCGATGGTAAGCCTAACGATCCCGCTCTTGAATGCTTTGACGGAGCAAAACGTGGCAGTCATCTTCTGCAATGAGAAAGGTATGCCTTCTTCGATGCTCTACAATTTGCAGGGCAACACGACGCAGGGAGAAACCTTACGCAACCAACTCGAAGCCGGCGAGGTACTCAAAAAGACGCTTTGGAAACAGATCATCGAAGCTAAAATAAAGAATCAGGCTGCACTTTTAAACAAGATGGGCAGGGAGGGTAGCATCTTAAAGCCCCTTTATACGAATGTAAAAAGTGGAGACAGCGATAATCGAGAAGGCATCGCGGCCAGATTGTATTGGACCGCCTTGTTTGGCCGCGATTTCATCCGCGATCGGAACATACCGGGTATCAATTCGCTCTTAAACTATGGCTACTCGGTCTTACGGGCAGCCGTTACGCGGACCTTGGTCTCCTCCGGTTTGTTTCCGGCATTGGGCATCTTTCATCATCATCGCAGCAATGCCTTCCCATTGTCTGACGACTTGATGGAGCCTTTCCGACCTTTTGTAGACGAGATCGTGTTTGAACTAACGGCCCAAGGCGAGGCGGAACTAAACATAGCGACCAAAAGCCGCCTGATCCGTGTGCTATACGTCGACACTTACTTTTCCAAAATAACACGCCCCCTATCCGTGGGCTTAAGTATGACGATGGCTTCCTTAGCCAAGTGCTATGCCAAGGAGCAAAAGAAGTTGGTCGTCCCGTTATTAAAATGAGTGAAGTCAGATTAAACGCTTATCATATTATGTGGCTCTTTGTGATGTTCGACTTACCTACGATGACCAAGAAAGATCGCAAAGCCTCGGCCCTTTTTCGGAAGCAACTTGAAAAAGATGGCTTCTCGATGCACCAGTTCAGCGTCTATATCCGCCACTGTGCTTCAAAAGAAAGTGCTGATGTACACATAAAGCGCGTAAGATCCAACTTACCGGCAAAAGGCTCTGTCAGCATTCTCTCCATTACCGACAAGCAATACGCCGGCATCATCAACTTTTGGGGTGCAGAAAGTAAAAAGCTACCGGCTACACCCCTGCAGTTAGAACTATTTTAGTACTTTTGCCCATAGAAAGTTACGCATCAACACCATTTCCTATACACTAAAGAGTCCCTCAAGGGCTTCCATCTCAATGGATTATCTCATATAGGTTGTGGTTTGATGTAGAAGAAAGATATAACGCAACCTTGACCCCTACGATTACACCTTGACGATTGTTGTGGTTTGATGTAGAAACAATGACCAAAAAGCGTAGCGATGAGGCTGGAAAAGTTTTTCTCACAATGAGGGCCGCAAGATTTACCGCGCAAGTATTTGTTCCCAACTACCTAAAACACAACGCAATGCAAGCCGCAGGAGACCGCAAGGAATAGCGAAAACTTCGTCCTAAATCCAAAGAAACCCGCCCGCCACAAACGCAAAATGCTCCTATCTATATATCTACTTTCCCCAAAATTTGGCTATATTTGCGCGCAAATGTTCTACAATAGTTCTACAAAAATGGTTACTTTCAAAGCGGAAGTTTACGCACATCAACGCCGCGCAGACGGCACATTCAACATAAAAATTCGCGTAACTCACAATCGAAAAAAGAAATACATTGCCACGCCTTGGTACGTAACGCGTGAGGACTTAACACGCGGCCTAAAGCTGAAAAATACGCGCTACATTGACGCAACGGATGAGTTGATAAAGCGCTATCGAACGACTTGTAACGCTTTAGGCGAAACGCTGTTTTCTTTGGATATTGAAAAAGTAGTAGAGTTAATCAAGGCGCGAGCAGATGAGGCCTTCAAGCTTGATATTGTCGCCTATACGCGTGCGCACATCGAGCGCTTGAAGAGTGAGGACAACGCAGGAAACGCGAGAGGCTATGAAACAATGCTGCGCAGTCTTACGCGCTATCTTGGCAAAGATGCTTTGGATATTAGCGAAATTTCCGTTGCTCTCCTGAATGGTTGGTTGAAGTGGGTTGCAGAGAACAACCCTCACGGCGCCGCGCATTATTGCAAGTCTCAAAGCGTGTATCTTGCTAAATTAAGTGCGATTTACAACCGAGCAAAGAAAGAGTTCAACGATGAGGAGGCAGGCCTTATCCGTATTCCGCACTCACCCTTTAGGCGGGTGGAGCTTCCCAAAATGCCCGCCGCACAGAAGCGCGCGTTGTCCGTGGAACAATTACGCAAGTTTGCGAAAATGCCCTATCTTGGTTTGAAGAATGCCGACCTTGCAAAAGATGTTTTTTTCTTGAGCTTCTTTTTGCTTGGTACAAACGCGGCGGACCTTTTCACAGCCACGAAGTACGCAAACGGCCGTTTGACATATAACAGACAGAAGACGCGCAGACGGCGCGAGGATAACGCGGAAATTTCGATAAAAGTAGAGGATGAGGCACGCGTGTTGTTTGACAAATACAGGGACGAGGACGGCGAGCGCGTATTCAAGTTCTACAAAATGTACCAGACAATAGATGCATTCAACTCTGCATTAAGCTTTGGTATGCGAAGAATAGGCAAAGAGTTAGGATTTGAGCGGCTGACATTTTACGCCGCGCGTCACAGCTGGGCGACTATTGCCGTAAACGAGGCAGAGGTGGACAAATACACAGTACATAACGCGCTAAACCACGTAGACGCGCAAACAAAGATAACCGATGTGTACATTCGCAAGAGTTACGACGCTATCGATAAGGCGAATCGTCGCGTTCTTGATTTGCTCAAACTCGAATTTCCGCAAAAGATTTAAGGCGGCTTGCTTTCCCCCCAATGAAGATTTACCTACTTTTGCGAAGCGTATCGAGGCCGATACGCGGGTTTTTATAAAATTCGAGCGCCCCACTTGTGAAAGTCGGGCGTTTTTGCTATTTCTAAAGTAGCAAACAAGGTCTTCAAATGTTAAATCTCACATTTCGCCCAAACATTTTTGAAAAAAGACTTGCGTTTTTCAAAAGCTGTGCTTATCTTTGCATTGTTAAAAGAAACAACATTACCAACAATTAACCCCGCCCGCCAGCGGAATACAAGAAGGCAAGAAAAAATGAAAAATTTTAAGAAAATTGCAGAAGAGAACAACCTATCAGTAGTTGAGCTTAGCAACGGAAAAGAAGCGCTAATCCATTTTGAAAGTTTTGAACAAGCCGAAAACATTGCAAATGCGTATGGATTAGACACGGTACACTTGAAGAAAAAGGCTGGTGAAAGCTGGAAAATCTACAGCTACATGCCGCTCGGGCCGATCGAAGTGTCTGCATTTGAATTGGGTGACGATTTTGAGGAATGGACAAGCGTTGAAGATTTCTTTGAAAACGAAATACGCGCTTTTCTTCCTGATAGCTTGCACGATGGCGAATACGATTTCAAAACGTTTGTCGAAAAAACAGAAGAATGGAAAGAGATTTACGACAACCTCTTGAAGCTTAAAGAAGGTGAGATTGTTTTAACTTACGAGAATCGATATTTAGATACGGTAAAGAAAGAAACAACGTTTTTTGAAAATTATTTCAATTCGCGATATGAAGCGATAGGCGTTATCGCGATGGACGATTAACCAATTTCGCGGGCTTGCAAATAGCAGGCCCGCCTATTTTACCCAACAATGAAAAAATACGTATTAGAAAAATCGAAAGACCGCGATGGGTGGTGGGTTTTCACCGACACAGAGTTTGGCGCGGTGATTCAATTTGAAGAGCGCAAATACAACGAGACGCAGCACGTTACGTTCCTTGCGGATAGCAAGCTACAAGAAGGCGACGAAATGAACATTGCCCGCGTACTTCGCAAGATGGGCGAATGGATTGTACGCCACCACGCAAGCCTTTGCTTTACGAATAGATACGCTTATGAGTGGTCGGAGGACAACGCGCGCTGCTTTATGATTCGCAAAATAATTCCGCGCCTACGTTTAGAAATTTTGGATGAGTGCGACGGCGGCACACTTCGCGCCGCTATGGTCCATTTGCGAAAGTCTGTAGACAAGAACGCAACGTATGCACACGGCTGCACGGAATATTTGACGCGTGAGATTTTCCCGCGCCTACGTTTAGAGATTTTGGATGAGTGCGACGGGCGGACGCTTTCGGCCGCGTTAGTGCATTTCAGAAAATCCGCGCATAGGAATTTTATTTACGCCAATGGTAAGAGGTGAGGCGAAGAAGGTAGAGACGCGAGGAGGCGCAAGAGCGGGCGCTGGGCGCAAAAAAAAGCCTTGGAGCGGAAACAGCACTATACGCATAGACTTAGACGTGCTTGCAGATATAAGAGAGGCGGCCGCAGAAGAAGGCGAGAGCGTGGGGGGATTTATAACAAAAATCTTTGCGCACTATGAACGCTTTGTACGAAACAGAGTGCCTGTACCGCATTTTAACGAGAATGAGAAAAAACTACCTGAAGAGCTGCAGGCGTACTTTGACTTTGATTTTGTTTCAGCCGAATATATGATGTTGCGCGAGAAGGTCGCGTTTGGTACGCCCGCAAATACGTTTGGATATTTTCCGCTGAAAGCTACAACGATTTTGCACGACGGCCACAAGATACGCATCGAGTACGCGCGCGCCTACTTCATCGAAGACGGGAGAAAGGTAAAACGAGAAATTCCATTAAGAGGCGATGAGGCTACATACGAGCCTGCCTTTATCGAGGATATGAAAAGTAAAACAGCTTGATAGGCTGATGTCTTTTGAATAATTCTATTTGTCTAAACGTCTCACTTGTGAAAGTCGGGCGTTTTTGCTATTTCTAAGATAGCAAACGAGGCCTTCAAATGTTAAATCTCACATTTCGCCCAAACATTTTTGAAAAAAGGATTGCGTTTTTCAAAAGCAATGCTTATCTTTGCATTGTTAAAAGAAACAACATTACTAACAATCAACCCCCGCCCGCCAGCGGAATACAAGCAGGCAAGAAATTATGTTTACAGTTTATTACAATTGCCCGGTAGAATCTTTCGAAGTAAAACGTTTTGAAACGTTGGAAGAGGCAAAAGCGTTTTGCAACAGAGAAGTTGAAGGTCTTGAGGAATTAGACTACAACGATACAGATTGCGAAAGCAGAAACACAAATCATTGGTATGAGGTCTACGAGGGCGAGTATGAAATACTTGATGAGGACGGCGACTTCTTAGACTTCAAAGAGCCTTTATACGTCACGAAGCGCTATTACAACGAGTTTAACTAATCAAAGGCCGCCTAATTAGGGCGGCTTTTTTATTTCTCAACATCTTCAAACCAAACGCGACCAAAGTAGAAGAAGCGGCCGTCGTCTTCGTCTTCCTTTCGCCCGATGTATCCGTAACACTTGACTTCGCCGCCCTTTGCTATTATCTGTTCGTGCAGAAATTGTTGCCCCGCAGGAAAATAGCCGACCCGATAATCGCCTATGAGAATTGCGACCGCGTATGGGTCGTGTTCGTTAAATCGACACGCTTTCGCCGTACCCTCAAAATCTCCCAAGAATCGTTTGTTTAGACGGCGGAAATTTATGCCTTTAATTTTATACTCGTCATCAAATGGGCGCGCGTGTGCGCGATTCCAATCTTCGCGCTTCTTTTCATAAATTCTTTGTTTTTCTTCAGCCACCTTCATCCGCCAATCTATGAAAATAAGAACGGCTGCTAAAAGTGTCCAAAAGACCGCGAAAGAATAAGAACGTTGCGTAAAGGAAATAAAGGCTAAGGCGAAGCAGCCAAGATAAAAAGGCCAAGCGATGCAGCCTTGATTTTTTGATTTTGCCATATCTTATCTGTCTAATAGTTTGTTAGTTAGTCGTAATATTAGGGCGTCTTTTTCTTGGAGTAAATCAAGTAAGCGAACGCTTGTTGCGTTGTGGTCTGTTAGTTGCTTTTGAATTTCCCCTATCCTATCTTGCGCGGCTTGCAGCATATCAAGAACTTTGTTTAATGTGGCATCAGCGCGCGAATTTTCAGCGCTGCATGAGCCAAAATTATTCGTGGTTTGATTCGTAACCTTTGCAGCCGCGCCTATTGCGTCTCCTTTGCCAATAAGGAAAGATTCACCATTAATTAGCATTTCCCCTTCGCCCGTTAGAAGCCACTCTAGATTGAAACCCCCGCCAAAAGCGGCACTAAGCCGCCGCAAGAAGCGGTCTGTTAAAATAGCCTCATCTCCTTTCAGAGCTTTAGAGATGTTAGATTCCGCGGCGTGCATCAAATTTGCCAAGTCTTTTTGCGTCCGAATTAGCCCCTTATTTCTTAGGTAATTAAAGGCTTCGTTCATCCTTTTTACACGTTCCATAACTTATTATGTTTGTTAAATAAAGCAAATGCACCAAGTTTTTACCCATCTTATCTTGGTATAACTTGGTATTCTTGTTACCTTTGCCCCTGAATCCTCGACAATACGGTTTATCGACAAGACCGCTGGAGCTTAGCAAAATGCGAATTACTGCAAAGATACGGCGGTTTTTTCAAAAAGCCTCGAGATAGATAGATAAAATAAAGATAGCAGAATATGGCTACAGAAACACGCGAAAACGTCCGCAATGCAGACCTCGAGAAAATACCTTTCGGCGGGAGTGCGACCTTCAGGTTACCGACCGCGAAGGCGTGCTATAACGCAAAATCCGCCGCTTACGTGCTTGGCAGAAAATTGGGCGTTCGCTTTAGCGTTACGACCGACTTTTCGAAAAATCAAATAACGATTTCGAAAACGCTTTAATCAAACTGCAATGACGATAACCGTAGAACTTGGCGAAATAAAGCGGCTGATAATGGATGCGGCTACTTTAGGCGTTGCGGAGGCTGAAAGGCGCCACGCGCCCGCAAAGGATTTGATTTCGCAGCGCGAGGCGTACCGCTTGTTCAATCAGACGCGCGTAAAGCGTTGGGTGAATGATTGTTTGATTTCGCCGCGCCGTCTTGGCACGAATGTCAACTCTAAGCGCTTCTACTCTTATGCCGAGTTGTTGGCGCTAAGTCAAGCCGAGCAGTTGCGCGGAATAATTAACCGTCCGAGACTATGAGAGTAACCTCGCCAACAGTCGAACCTTCAGGGATGTACAATCAGCAGCAGGCGGCGGAGGCTTTAGGAATAAGCCGCCACACGTTGAGGCGGTACGCTAAAAAAGGCCTAATCAAGTGCCACGCGCGAAGCATCAACCGCGGCCTTGTGTTTTTTGGCTCTGAAATTATCGAGTGCTGGCGAAATGTTTATGTAAAGAAAATGAATGAATAAGATATGAAATGTTTTGTTTTTAACCCGTACTATTGGCTTCTGTCCGCCGTTGGCGCAGCCGCTCTTCTCGCTTTGTTGTCAATTCCGATGCAGGATGGCGAGGTGCTTTGGTTTTGGTTCATCCTTACTAAAATATTTTGCCTTGGTCTAATTTACGCAGATGTGCGCCTTTTCGTATGGCTGGCGAAGCATCGCAAAATTGACGATATTATACAACTCGCAAACTAAAGAGAATGAGACGCTTTGCCCTTGATTTGGAAAAAACACGGCGCCGCCCGCGGCAACTCGAAGAAGAGATGCAGAAAGCATGCACACGCTGGTTTGATTACGCTTTTCCAAACTTGCGCCTTCTTCTTCATCATTCGCCGAACGAGGGCCTTTTGCCAAAAACCGCGCGCGATGGTGCAAAGCGTAAAGCGATGGGGGTACGGGCGGGATTCCCAGACTTCATCTTCCTTTTGCCGCGCAAGGGTTACGCCTTTTTCGCTATTGAGTTAAAGACCAAGGATGGGCGTCAAACAGACCGACAAAAAGCCTACGAAGAGGCTGTAAGCGCAGCAGGTGGCACATACGAGATAGTGCGCAGCCTGGACGACTTTATGCAAGCGATAACCGACTATTTGAAATAGAGAAAATAAACCGAGATATGAGGAGGAAATACAATCAATTTTCACACGCAAACAACGCCCGCTATGATTCGCGTTTGATTGCTTTGCGAAGTCGCCACGGCTGGCTTGGTTATGGCCTTTATTGGGCCTTAATCGAGTTGCTAAACGCGGCGGATGAGGCTATCATTGTCGCAGACTATTGCGCCTTGTCTTACGAGTTAAGAGTGGATGAGGCTACACTGCAAAGCGTTATCGAAGACTTCGACCTATTCGACTTCACGAAAAGCGCTACAGGTGAAACGCTCTTTTCTTCAAATACTCTATCAGAGGAACGCGCAGAGGCGCGCAGAATTTCAGAAATAAGAGCAGCAGCAGGCAGACGCGGAGGCGCGCAAAAACAAGCAAATGCTAAGCAAATGCTAAGCAAATGTCAAGCAAATGCTAAGCAAATGTTAAGCAAAAACAAGCAAATGCTTGTTTCGCCTGCAACTGATTCTATTTCAAACGATTACAAAGATGCGGAGGTAAATAATATTGACAACTCCGCAAAAAACAAGCAAATGCTAAGCAAAAGTCAAGCAAATGCTAAGCAAATGCTTGTTTCGGCTGTAAGTGATTCTATTTCAAACGATTACAAAGACGCTGAGGTAAATAATATTGACAAAAATACGAAAAACGTAGGTGCGAAAAATATTTACCCCACCTCTCTACATGATAATATTATCCAAGTTAATAACCAAGAAGAAAAAGAGAAAAGAGAAAAGAAAGAAATATATAAAGAAAGAAAAGAGCAAAGAAAAAAATTAGTTATTGAAAAAGCCCCTCGATTTTGCCCGCCAACTGTGGACGAGGTGAAGGCGTACTGTTTGGAAAAAAACTACACAGTAGACGCAGAGAACTTCTGTGACTTCTACGAAAGCAAAGGCTGGTTCGTTGGAAAAAACAAGATGAAGTCTTGGCAGGCGGCGGTCAGGACTTGGCAGAGGAGGCCAAACCACGGCGCCGCGCGAACAATGGCCGCGCGCTCTGTTACAGCGCTTGACACTTCATCCGCTCACTATTCGGAAACTTTTTAAGCTTAATGAAATGGAAAACGTAAACGCAATTTTTGCACAAGCGATAAAAGATTTGAGAAGTACGGGCTTCGCGATTACGCCCGCAACGCCACGCTTTCAGATGGCAGAAGCGGAAAAGCAATTAAGAGCAGCAGCAGGCGCGATTTGTGCGCAGCGCGGACAGTCGTTCAAGTGGCGGACAGAATACGCGAAAGTAGCGCAATGGCTTAGCGACAACAACGGCCGAGGGCTTCTCTTGATGGGCGGCACAGGCAATGGCAAAACGTTAATGCTTGATGCGGTTGCGGCGGTGATGCTCGTAAAACTGAAGGTATTTTGCAATAAAGTTGCGGCTTGCGATATTGCCAACGTAACGCAATTACGAAAGGTTTGCGCGCAGCGCTTTTCAATTCTTGACGATTTAGGAACAGAATCTTACCTTGTCGACTTTGGCGCAAGAAAATCAATAGCAGAAGAGTTTGTGTACTCAATAGAAGCTGCAGGCTCGCTTGGTATGATTTCGACGAACTTAGACCCAACAATGATAAAGCAGCGTTACGGAGAGCGCGTTCTCGATAGGTTGAGGGGCGGATTCTTTACGGTCCATTTCGGCGGAGAAAGTTTCAGAAAACAATAAAATCCTTTCCAATTCTTGCAACATTGGAAAGAACGAATCAAAATAACTTAAGCAATTATGGAAAATAAAGAGTTAACAAAATTTCAAATTCCCGAAGGGTATACGGCAAAAATCGAGGGTAACGAAGTGCGTGTCGTCAAGATTGAGGGTGCGTTTAGAGACGGCGATTTTGTCGTAAGTGAAAACTTTAATTGCCCTTTCATATACAAAGGAACAGACAATACAGGATTTCATCTTTATTACGCTGGACTTAATATTCATCGTGTTTTGATTATGGGCGATGACGAAGGGCGCTTCGGTAATGGTCCTTTACGCGCGGCGACAGCGGAGGAAAAGCAGGAATTCGAAGATGCTCTTGCAGGCAAAGGGCTGTTTTGGAATGCGAAGGAAAAACGGTTTGAAAAAAAACGATGGCGCGCCAAGGTTGGGGGCATTTACTATACTATATGTTCAGATTTCACGCTAATTCAAATGATAGAGACTGAACATGAAATAGATGATGAGCGTTATAACATAGGTATTTACTTTCGCTCAAAAGAGCAGGCAGAAAAGGCCCTCGAGGTTATAAAAGAAACACTCAAAAAGTTTCACGAAGAAAATTGTTGAAGTGTGAAAAAGTTAACAAAATACGACCTGAATATAGGCGACGTTATCCGCTCAAAGTCTCTTGGCTGGGAATTTACAATAGTTGATATTAGCACTTGTTTAGGTTCAGGACCTACAGAGGCAGAGCTAACTTGCGACTTTGATGGCAACGAGGGCGATTACTTCATCTTCAATATTGACGAGGTGGAGCTGGTTCGCAAACACAAAGACAAGAAAAAATAATCAACCAAAATTCAAGCAAAAATGGAAAAATATAAAATTAGAACAGATCTTTCAAAGGTTGTTAATGATGTCACACTGTACAGAATCGAGGCGCTGGCTGATTTGAAGCACGCTAAGAAAGGAGAACTTGGCGGATATATTCAAAACGAAAAAAACTTAAGTCAATTCGGCGATGCGTGGGTGAGCGGCGATGCGTGGGTGAGCGGCGATGCAGAGGTGTGCGGCAATGCGTGGGTGTGCGGCGATGCGTGGGTGTGCGGCAATGCAAAGGTGTGCAATGATTCGGATTATTTTGTAACAAAAAATATTTGGTCGAGTGGTCGATATTTTACTTATACGCGCTCAAATAGAAAGTGGCGGGTAGGATGTTTTTGCGGAACGGGCGAAGAACTTATAGCAAAAGCGAATAAGGATAGCGAGGTTAGCGGACGCGAATACAAACGCATTGTCGAATATGTAGAAGCAATGTATGCAGCACTCGAAAACGACAAGAAATAATCAAACTGAAATAATTATGATACAGAGGATTTACAAACAGATTTGCGCGCGTCTTGAAAAACGCCGCTTGGATGAGATTAACAGAAAGGCGAAAGCGCTTTACAAGATTGCAGACTACACCGATAGCAGCGGTATTTTGCACGTTGCGATATTTGCAGGCGGCGTAATTGCTTCCTACGTGAGCGAGGGTACTTTGCAGGCCGCGCAGGCAAAGGTCAAGGAGTTGCGAAAGGAATTTGTAAATAAAGAAATGATGGAGGGTGCGGTATGAAAATCAAAAAAGAAGAAGAATTATTTGAGTTGGTTTGCGACACGGACGCAGACTGCGCGAAATACCGTAAGCCTTTTCTTAATAAGGAAGATGGTAATGTTTGGGCGACAGACGGAAGAATTCTTTTGATTATCAAGCCTGAACGCTTGGA
>ERZ772932.844-NODE-844-length-15632-cov-16.853438_pt1 | contig 15632 bp, 12 predicted proteins | sample MGYA00511684_ERZ772932 | MGnify/ENA primary metagenome ERZ772932 (study PRJEB29015, sample SAMEA2738078) | human oral metagenome | biome: human oral; feature: human-associated habitat; material: saliva | place: China | collected 2210 ...
TCACGAAGAGCACCGCCGCCAAGGGATTCTCGAAGATCGTCCCCGTCATCGGAGGGTTCGTGTCGAGCGGCCTGACTTTCATGGCGCTCCAGTCCCAGTCTGCGCTCCTCAAAGAGCACCTGCGCGAGATTCCTCCTCCCGGCGTTGATGTCGACGAGTGGGATCAGCTTCGCCTCGGTGCGGCCACAGAGCGCCGCAGGCTGGAGAAGGCGGAGAGCCTCCAGAAGGGCCTGCGGGGTAAAGCGAAGGTCGTAATGGTCGGCGCCAAGAGCGCGGCCTCCGGGATCGCCGACGGCGCCTCGAGCGCCGCCTCCAGCTTCTCCAGCGTCAAGGGGCGTCTGGGGCGCCGTAAGTAACGACATCACCGACGAGGCCCGGGCCGGGATCACGCGCATCAGCGGTACCCAGCCCCGGCCTCGTTACCGTGTATACCCCGCCACTGTTTGCCCTCCTCACGCGCCCGGGGGAGGGAAAACCTGCCACGATATGCGGGTGAGTGAGACGACTGAAACGGCCCTGGCCTCGTCCCTGACGGAGGCGGGCCCCCTGATCCTGCAGGCCTTCGCCTGGGACATGGTCCCGGACGCCAGCCACTGGCGCTACCTCGCCGCCCGCGCCCAGGAGATCGCGGACCTGGGCGTCACCATCATCTGGCTGCCGCCCGCCTACAAGGGCCACGAGGGCATCAACGACGTCGGCTACGGCGTCTACGACCTCTACGATCTGGGCGAGTTCGACCAGAGGGGCTCCGTGCCCACGAAGTACGGCACGAAGGACGAGTACCTGGCCGCCATCAGTGCCCTGCACGAGGCGGGAATCGCCGTGTGCGCCGACATCGTCCTCAACCACCGCATGGGCGCCGACGCATCCGAGACCGTGCGCGCCACACCGATCAATCCCCAGAATCGCCACGAGGCGATCGGGGAGCCCGAGACGATCGAGGCGTGGACGCGCTTCACGTTCCCGGGGCGCGCGGGCGCGTACTCGGACTTCACGTGGGACTGGACGTGCTTCCACGGCATCGACTGGGATGAAGCGACGAAGCGCAGCGGCCTGTGGCTCTTCGAAGGCAAACAGTGGAACGAGTCCGTCGACACCGAGTTCGGCAACTTCGACTACCTGATGGGCTGCGACGTGCACGTCACCGACCCCCGCGTCAGCGAGGAGCTGGACCGCTGGGGCAAGTGGTACGTCGAGACGACCGGAGTGGATGGGCTGCGCCTGGACGCCGTTAAGCACGTCGGCTCCGACTTCTACGCCCGCTGGCTCGAGGACCTGCGCGCCTCGACGGGCCGCCACCTGCCCGCCGTCGGCGAGTACTGGAGCGGCGACGTACGCGAGCTCGAGGGATACCTTGAGCGGGTCCCCGACGTCATGCTCTTTGACGTTCCCCTGCACTACCACCTGCACGATGCGTCGGTGTCGGACGGCAACGTGGACCTTGCTCGCCTGTGGGAGAACACGCTGACGGCATCCCGCCCCGACAAGTCCGTCACCTTCGTCGAAAACCACGACACCCAGCCAGGGCAGTCCCTGGCCTCCACGGTCGCCCCCTGGTTCAAGGCGGCTGCCTACGCCCTCATCCTCTTCAACGAGGCCGGGGTTCCCTGCGTGTTCTGGGGTGACCTCCTGGGTTCCCCCGAGTCTGACGACCTGCCTGCCGTGCGCGAGCTGCCGATCCTCATGGGGATCCGGGACCGAGCGGCTGTCGGCCCGCAGCACAACGCCTTCGACGATCCCGACGTGGTCGGCTTCGCCCGCGAAGGCAAGGACGAGATCCCCGGCTCCGGCTGCGCCGTCATCCTCTCCGACCGAATGGGCGCCGAGAAAACCCTCTACGTGGGCCAGCGTCACGCGGGCCAGGAATGGGAGTGCATCATCGGCGGCCACCCGTCCGTGCGCGTCGCGGACGACGGAACGCTCACCGGAGTGGTCAGCGACGGCGGCCTCAGCGTCTACGTGCCGCGCGCCTGAGCGCATAACAAGCCCCGGCCTCGTCCATGGTGACGAGGCCGGGGAACGTTGAAGTACGTGCCCTACTCCTGGGTGCCGCCCAGGGCGGGGATGCGTTCGATCTGATCCTTGAAGAAGGCCTCAGCCGAGGCGACGAAACGCTCGATGCTGGTCGAGACCTGCGCGTCCGTCAGGCCGTAACGGGCAGTCACGAACTGCTCGGCGCACAAGCGCTGACGGCCGTCGTCCAACGACGCCACGTAGACCTTCGGCCACGTGGTGGCTCCGTTCCAGTCATTGCACGCCTGGATGAGGCGCTGGCGCAGCTCCATCGACACGTCCTCCGGGATCGCGGCCCACATGCTCAGGTCCGTACCCTCGTTCGCGATCGAGAAGATGAAGTAGCCGCGACCGATGCCCATGTGCAGGCTCTGGTCTTCCACCCTGTAGTTAAAGTCGTTGCGATCGAAGTAATCGATGAGCCTTTGCACCTCGAGGGGGCGCACGACCGTGCGGCGCTGAATGGCAGCCTTGCACTCGGCGATGATTTCCGGCGCGTCCTCGTTAGACGGATCCATAGCGAGGCACTGCTCCAGGTAAGTCAGCGCACTCTCCTCCTGGTCCTGCCAGTACAGGGCCGTGCCGATGCGGTAGTACCAGCGCGGATCCGCCATGCCTTCAGCCTCGACACTGCGCAGTAGTTCGATGGCGTGCTTAATGTGATCGCGGAAAGAATCCATGTAGGGCTGCGCGTAGTTGATGTAGGCGCGCGCCAGCAGGCTCGTCAGCTCGTAGTCCATCGCCGAGGGAGGCTGCCCCTCGATGAGCGCGATGATCTTTTGGTGTTCCTTCTCCTCGTGCAAGAGATTAATCTGGTCGATAAGCGACGAGCGAGAATCCACGGAATCTCCTTCAAACGATGTCGAATGTGACTGCCAGGTCACAAGCATAACAGGGTACGTGCAGGCGCCGAGGCTCCTGAAGGAACGCTCACTGTGTAGGCTGACAGGATGGACCAGATCGGTATGAACGAGCACCGCATGAACGATGACCTGCGTGCGCGCATGAGTGAGGCCGACGCAGCCCAGTGGGACGAGATCCAACGGTGGAAGGCTGCTCAGCTCAGCTATAAGCGTCCCCACGCCATCACCGAGAAGATGAAGTCCGCTGCACTGGTGCCCGTGAGCAAAGCAGTCTCCATCGCACGCAAAGTCCCCGGCGGTGAAGCGCTGACCCGGACCGTGTCCTCCGCCGCCCTCGGGCTCGTTGAATTGGCGGCTTCCGCCTCCGAGGCGTCGGTGAGGCGCAAGCGCATCCTCAAGGCCTACCGCGCCGCCGGGCACGACGTGAATACGCTGCAGGATATCCGCGCGCTGCCCCTGGATCAGGTGCTCGCGGTGAAACCTCGCCTGAGTCTCGCGTATTCGGGCACGGCAGCCGCTGAGGGAGCCGTCAGCGGTGCCTTTGCTTCCGGTGGCTCCGTCGCCGCCGTTCTCGGTATGGGCGTGGCATCGGCGCCGGGCGTGGGGGTCACAGCCTCGGCGATGGCCGTCGATGTGACGACCTTCCTCGCCGCGGCCACGCGCCTCGTCGCCCATACGGCCGCCTATTACGGTTACGACTCAGAGGACCCCACCGAGCGACTCTTCTCCACGATGGTCCTCTCCCAAGCGATCGATCCCGCCGGAGCGGGGCGCGATTTCATCGTTGAAAAGCAGGCGACCATGCTCGCTTTCAACAAGGTGATGCAGGATCTGGCTCGTCAAGGCTCCATCGAAATGCTGGGAGGAAGCGCTATCGTCAGCGCCATGAAATCGCTGTTTTCGGCGATGGGTGTTCGCCTGGCCACCCGCAAGCTCGCGCAGATCGTCCCTGTCGCCGGAATCGTGGTGAGCGCTGGCCTGAACGCCGCGCTCATGCGCACCATCGGGGATACGGCCGACCATCTGTACCGGGAGCGTTTCCTGGCGGAGCGCTACGGCCACGTTCATGCGAGCGGCGCGTCGACGGACCTCGTACCGTCGACCGGGTCTCAGGAGCTGAGCATCGACGTCGCGCGTTACGTCGAACTCGCCGAGGGCGAGAGCCGCCCGTAGGAGAGCGACCGTCCCGCTCGCTCGAGGCTGTGGGCCGCTTTATCTCGGTCGGGTAGGCTTGAGGTATGACGGATCAGCCGGGGGAAGATAACAGCACGCGCGACGATATTCGTCAGCGTATGACTGCTGACGACCTCGCCCACTGGGATGCAATCCAGGAATGGAAGGCCGCGCAGACTCGTTCCACCAGGCCGCGTGTCATCTCCCAGCGCCTTCGCTCGCTTCTGCTTGCACCCGTGGCTAAGCTCGTTGAACTCGCGCGCAAAGTTCCCGGCGGGGCGGCCATTCTCCTGAAGGCATCCTCGGTGGCTCTCAGGCTCGTGGAGATGGGGACGACAGCTGCCGAATCTACGATTCGACGCGAGCGAATTGTGAAGGCACACCGTAAGGCTGGCAACGATGTTGAACGTCTCGAGGACATTCGTGATCTGAGCCTGGAGGATATCCGTTCGGTGAGACCGCACCTGAAAGTAGGATACTGCGGGGTGACCGCCACCGAGGGAGCTCTCACTAGCCTCATCGCGTCGGGAGGTTCCGTTGCTGCCCTCGTTGGTCTGGGTATTGCGTCGGCTCCGGGCGTCGGAGTGGTAGCAGCTGCGATCGGACTCGACATCATCACGTTCCTGACATCCGCCACGCGCCTGGTGTCGCATACGGCTGCGTACTACGGGTACGACACTGAGGATCCAGCCGAAGATTTCTTTGCCGCAATGGTTTTGTCCCAGGCAATCTCTCCAGAGAGCGATAGCGATGATTTCGTCGTCGAAAAAGAGACCTCGATGCTCGTTTTCAACAAGGTGATGCGTAAGCTCGCCAAGCGTGGCTCCATGGAGGGCATCGGAAACAACGCGTTGGCTGCGTCCGTCAACTCTCTCTTCGCGGCCCTCGGAGCGCGTCTTGTCGGCATGAAGATGGCGCAGATCCTGCCCGTTGTCGGCATTGTTGTGGGCGTGGCGATCAACGCCTCCCTCATCCGCACCATCGGTGTGACCGCCGACCATCTCTACCGTGAACGTCTTCTGATCGAGCGATACGGACAGGATGACTCTGCGTCCGATCATGAAGAAGCAGACGATGAAGATGATCTGGATACGGAAGTCGCGCGCTACATCGAGCTCGCCAAGGCAGAAAAGCGCCGCTAGCGCGCCCCGATGGGGTTAGCTCCTCGAGTTCCAGTTCTGCCAGTCATTCCAGTCGTCGTCCTGAGCGTCGACTGAAATCATCGGCATGCGCGCAGACGCGCTCTGCTCCTCGATCTCTGACTCGATGGGCTCCTTGTTGTCCTCGCGCTGCTTGCGGCGTTTGCCCCAACCCCAGCGCTTGCGACGCTTCGACTCGCCTTCCTGCTCGCGGCGTGCCTCCTCATTCCACGAGAACTCGGAGTTCCAGTCTTCCTGGAGCGGGGCGGGCATTGCCGGTGCCTGCGGTGTCACTGGGGCCTGCGGCATTGCCGGTGCCTGCGGTGCGGCAGGGGGCTGGGGCGCGAACGGCGCCTGGGGGGTCTGGGGTGCGACCGGGGGCTGCTGCATCGGGATGGCCTGAAGAGCAGCGGGCACGTAGGGCGCCGCCGACTGAGCCTGCACCGCCGGTGCTACGGGAGCGCTTTCCTGGCTGGGAGACGCTGCCGGGGGAGTCTGCGTAAAGGCTGATGCGGACTCGGCTGCTGTGGGTGCGGACTCGCTGCGCGTGTTCGTGGACCAGGCGATGGAATTCACCCGGCGAACACGCGGGAACTGCGCGGTCGGCATCTCGCCGTCATCGTCCACCGAAACGAACGAGGCCGACTCGGGTTCGGGGACCACGACCGGTTCGGGTTCGGGTTCGGGAACCACGAGGGGTTCGGGTTCGGGAACGACGAGGGGCTCGGGTTCGGGAACGACGACGGGCTCGGGTTCGGGAACGACGAGGGGTTCGGGTTCGGGTTCGGGAACCACGATTGGGTCGGGTTCGGGAACGACGAGGGGTTCGGGTTCGGGAACCACGATGGGGTCGGGTTCAGGTTCGGGAACCACGACGGGCTCCGGCGTAGCCTTGGGAATCACGACCGGCGCCAGCTGAGGAACCGTAATACGCGTCGGCGTCGCAGTTGATTCCAGTTCGGGTTCGGGAACTACGACCGGGGCCGGTTCGGGTTTGGGTTCGGGGACCACGATTGGGTCGGGTTCGGGAACGACGAGGGGTTCGGGTTCGGGGACCACGATGGGGTCGGGTTCGGGTTCGGGGACCACGATGGGTTCGGGTTCGGGGACCATGACCGGTTCGGGTTCGGGGACCACGATGGGTTCGGGTTCGGGAACCACGACCGGTTCGGGTTCGGGTTCGGGAACCACGACGGGTTCGGGTTCGGGAACCACGAGGGGTTCGGGTTCGGGAACCACGACGGGTTCGGGTTCGGGAACCACGACCGGCTCGGGTTCGGGGACCACGACCGGGGCCGGTTCGGGTTCGGGTTCGGGAACGACGACGGGCTCGGGTTCAGGTTCGGGAACGACGACGGGCTCGGGTTCGGGGACCGTGATGGGCTCCGGCGTAGCCTTGGGAATCACGACCGGCGCCAGCTGAGGAACCGTAATATGCGTCGGCGTCGCAGTTGATTCCGGTTCGGGTTCGGGAACCACGACGGGTTCGGGTTCGGGAACGACGACGGGGGCCGGTTCGGGTTCGGGTTCGGGAACCACGATGGGTTCGGGTTCGGGAACCACGACGGGCTCGGGTTCGGGAACGACGACCGGTTCGGGTTCGGGGACCACGACCGGGGCCGGTTCGGGTTCGGGTTCGGGAACCACGATGGGCTCGGGTTCGGGAACCACGACGGGCTCGGGTTCCGGAATTGCGACCGGTTCCGGCTCCGGAACGACTGCACGCTGAATCTTCGGGATCAGCATCGTCTCGGGAGCATCCTCCACGCTCGGGGACGGGACGGGCACGGAAGACAAGTAAAAAGAGTCGGTGGGTGAGTGCTCAATTGCGGCGACACTTTGCTGCGGATCGGCCTTGGGAGCGTGCGCTGCCATCTCTGAGACTCCAGGGCTTGGGATCCCGCGTGCGGGCGTGGGAACATCCTCAGGAGCAGGAGCAGGAGCAGGAGCAGGAGCAGGAGCAGGAGCAGGAACAGGAGCAGGAGTGGCGGGGACTGCCGGTGCATAGCGGTCAGTCGAAGCCTGAGGCGTGTGGGCAGCCGACGGTGCTCCCTGCTCCTGGGGGAAACCAGGAGCGTAGTGTGCAGCGGCCACGTTCGGATCCTGCATCGGTTGCATCGGTTGCGTCGGCTGCATAGCCTGCACCGGCTGTGTCGGGAACACGGCAGGACGATGCCCATCACGTGAACGCTTGCGCTTCGGGGGCTTGGTCGCCTGAACAGGGTCAACGGGCGTGGGAACTGTGGGAGCGGGGCGTGACTTATGCTCCCAGACAAAGCCGGTGTCACGCGGCTTGGGCTGCGGAAGCGAGGCGAGGTCGGGCTGCGCTGAAGTGGTCGACGAGGTGCGTCGAGAGGCCTCGGGTGAGGAAGTGCCACCTCGGCTCTGATTCATCACGGGGGCGGGGCTGCTCTGCGGCGGGGTGCCCATCGTTTGCCCCGGTGCATAGGGTGCAGAAGCCCCCGCGCCCTGAGGTGTGGACGGGCGTCGCACATGTGAGGGGGCAGCGCTGTGCTGCGTGCCCGCAGTGGGCTGCGTCGAGCGCTTCGAGCGAATCATGTAAATGACGATGACGACAACCAGTACGATGACGATGAGGCCGACGATCAAACCGATGAGGAGCCCGAGCGAGGGGCCGGAGGAAGAATCGGATGTGGCAGAGGATGCGCTATTGGACGCGTTCTCGTTTCCGGGGATGGGCGTTGCACCCCAGGGATCCTTCAGCGCATTGGCGCCATCCGCTGCGGCCGGATTTCCGCCGGGAGAAAGCGTGCCGTTGACCGTGATGACCTGCGGGACAGTATCCGTCCACGTCGACACAGACAAGGCTCGCCCCTCGTAGGTCGTCGCCGACGTAGCAGCACCAGACGTCGCCGACTTAACTTCCCCTTCGACGCTCAGGGAGACGGAAGCGAAGGACAGGGAAGAGCCAAAGGTCTTTCGATATGCGGCCAGCGTTTGGTCGGTGCGTGCCGACAGGACGAACGCCCCCGAGTCCTGAAGGGTGAACTCGGATTCGTCCTGCGCTCGGGTGTACATGAGCTGCATGTGGCAGACCGTGGCATCGTCGCGCGTCACAAACTCGACGTGTTGGTCTGTGGAGCTGCCGACGTACGGGGTACATGCGGATTCGCTCATCGTGCGAGAAGGGTCGACGACGGTCAACGTGTCAACGAGCTGGCCATCCTTGGTAAGGACGTACGTCTCGGATAGCGTCGGTCCGTCCGCGGCGTGAGCGCCGAATACGACCGTCGACGTGATGAGCAAAGCCCCGAGCGTGGCGCACAGGGCGCGAAAGAATCGCATGCAGTCCTCCTGATATGAACCACTCGATTATCGTCTCTTCGTGGATACAAAGCAACGAGTGGCCACAGGTACACGATCGACTGACCGGTCGTCAAATGAAAATGAAAGCCATGTCAAAGGTGAGTGGCCCTTATTGGCAAGGTGAAATCGCGATCCGTCACGTAGGATGACAGGTATCTACCTAGGGTCAGGTTTTCGATGGTTAGTTTCGTCAAAAGCTGAACGAGTTGAGGAGGGCTCCTGTGAAGTGTCGGCTTGCCACGCGTGCTGATATCCCTGAGATGACACGCATTATCACCGAGGGATTCCTTGATTATCCCCTTCATGTCATGCTCGAACCGTACCTCTACCGCCCGGAGCGTTACCCGGAATGTCTCACTGTGATCAATCGGATGCTCGCGGCTTCTTATCAGAGGCTCCGACATGCTCTCGTCGTCGAGCATGAGGGGAGAATCGTGGGAACCGCGCTTATGCATGACCGCAAGGTGGGTGTCCTGCAGAGCTTCCTCAATGGAGGCTACGAGTTCTATCGATACGCGTCGCCCCTGCTGATTAAGGATTTTTCCGACGTCGTTGATCGTGCTGACCAGGTAACGATCGATAAAGGTGACTTCGATTGGTATCTCGAGGTGCTCTCGGTTGATAAGAGCATGCGGGGGCACGGTGTTGGTCGATGGCTGGTCTCCCAGGTGCTTCCGGACTATGTGGCGAAGCGCGGTGGGCGCGCGTACGGCTTTGTTACCTCCACTGAAAAGAATGCTCGCTTTTACCTCAATGGTGGGTGCGAGCTTCTCGATCGCTTCGATGTGCACATGCGCGAACAGACCTGTCCGATCTGGTCCTTCCAGAGGCGTGCCGAGCTCATCTGAGGCTTGCCTGGGCAGCCTGATGGTCTTGGGCTGTGCGTGAGCGCGTGAATACCGGTCTTTTTGCAGGTCGTAGCGCGTGATGCACGTCCCGCAGTTCCGCTTGACTTCAAGGGCTTGAGGTCTTTTAGGGTGAAGCTATGGCAGGAATCGGCTCTGGGCGCACGTACTCCATCAAGGAGGTAGCGGCGCTCGTTGGGTTGCCCGCGTCCACCCTGCGCTACTACGAGGATGTCAACGTTATTCCGGCCATTGCTCGTGATGCCTCCAGCGGTCATCGCACGTACACAGAGGATGATCTTGAGCTGCTGACCTGGGTGTCGTGTCTATCTGCGTCCGGGATGTCGATTGCGGACATGCGCGAATATGTCCGATCGGGCCTGGGCGGGGAAAGGGACATCTGCGAGTTCGTGACCCTGCTGGAGCAGCAGGATGCGCGCCTCCAGGAGGAGGTCCAGATTATTGAGCTTCGTCGTGAGTTCTTGCGCACAAAGGTTGCATACTGGCGTGCGATTAAGCGCGACGATGCCTCAGAAGCTGAGCGCTTGGATATTGATGCACGCGCGCTCGCGGAGCGACTGAAAAAGTGGTCTTTGCGTTCATGAAAGCCTAGTGGGGCGGCCTTCATGCCTGCTCCGAACTCCGCCCCGCTAGGGGGCACGGGGCCGCGTATCCGTTTCGGATGCGCGGCCCTCAATTATGCCCGCTGGGGATTCCAGTAGGGGAGGTGCTGGCGTAGAGATGCCATCTCCCGGTCAATGAGCGGGGCAAGTTGTTCCCATGGGAGGGTGTGGTCGCCGTGCCATGCGATTTCTGCGATGACGAGGAGCCGGGGGAGCAGATGGTAGAAGAGGAGGTCTGGGGTCGTGATCGATGTAGACCATGCGACAGCTTCGATCCCCTTGAGACGCTCGCTGTGTAGTGCCTGTGGTAGCTGTTCGTAGAGCTGGCGTGCGGTCGTAGGAGATCCTGTGGGTGAGTTGGGGTGGGTGGGGTGGCCGAGGGAGAGGAGGGGTGAGTCTGCCAGAATCCAGGGGGCTCCCGACGAGGCGGCGTCGGTGACGTGTGATCCGCCGCAGTGTGATGAGAGAAGGATTGTCCCCGGGGGTGGGGAGTCGTAGGTGCGAGTCACCGTGTCCCAGGTGGCTGCCCGGCGACCGTGGAAGTGAAGTGTGCGCATCGCTCGTTCGATAAATAAGCGTTCGATGTCTTGTCCAGACGTCAGGCCTGCGCGCTTGAGCGCGGGGTCGTTTTCCCACTGGCTCCACTCGGTTGTGGGTGTGCCGATGTGAATGATGGGGGATGGGAATAGGTCGCACATGTGGTGGAGGGATGCCTCGATGAATTGGAGAGACGCGGCGTTGGGCCATAACGTCGTGTTGTGTTCCTGTTCGGGCGCATGGACGAGGGTGGGGTTTCCCAAGTGTGGGTACGCTCGGATCGCGGCACCTGCGCGGGAGGGGATTGAGATCTCGGGGATGATGCGGATGTCGCGCTGTGCGGCGAAGCGGACGAGGTGTCGAATATTTGCGTCGGAATAGAAGCCTTGTGATGTGTGCGAGGGCGACGTGCGCCATGTGCCTGACCGTTCTGGCGCGCACGCGCGGTCGTACCAGTCTTTCGGGGCTCTTGGAATCTGAGCCCCGGTGGATGTGAGCGCGGGGTAGCCGGGGACGGGGAGGCGCCAACCCGCGTTGTCTGTCAGGTGCCAGTGCAGCACGTTCAGGCGGTAGCGGGCCATGATGGTGATGATGAGCTCCATGACCGGTACGGTCCAGAATGTGCGCGCGGAATCGACGAGGAGGCCTCGCCATGAGCAAGCGGGTGGCCTGGTCGGATCGTGAGGGAGGGGAGAGGGTGTCATCGCCATTGCGGTTCCTAAGAGTGGGTTAGTCAAAGTGTAACAAGCATCACTAAAGTGGTGGGGCGGTTTTGCGATGGGTGGCGGTGTCAATTGAGTTGTCCCCCGACTGTCTTGTGGCGCGCAAGTGTGTCACAATTGTGTGAAGCCAGTCATATTCAAAGAGGAGTGATTCATGCTGTCGACCGATACGGTGTCTCTCAGCCCCAACCCGCTCGTACAGGCCCTTGGAAAGCCTGCCAAAGAGTTCACGAAAGCCGACATCATCGGCTATATCGAAGACAATCACATCCCCATGCTGAATCTTCGATACGTCGGTGGGGACGGTCGACTCAAAACGCTTAACTTCGCGATCCAGTCCAAAGCTCACCTGGACCGGGTCCTGACGCTCGGCGAGCGCGTCGATGGCTCATCCCTGTTCGCATTTGTCGAGGCGACCTCCTCGGACCTGTACGTGGTCCCGCGTCTGTCGACGGCTTTCCTCAATCCCTTCGCATCCATTCCGACGCTCGATATCCTGTGCGGTTTCTATGACGTTGAGGGCAAGCCGCTCGCGTCGGCTCCTCAGGAAATTCTGCGGAAAGCTCAGCGTGCCCTGACGGAGCAGACGGGGTGCGAGCTGCAGGCTCTTGGAGAGCTTGAGTATTACCTGTTCTCTGCGCAAGACAACCTCTATCCGGTCGAAGAACAGCGCGGATACCACGAGTCAGGCCCCTTCTCGAAGTGGGAAGACGTGCGTACCGAAACCCTCCTCCATTTGGTGAGCATGGGATGCGCCGTGAAGTACGCGCACTCCGAGGTCGGCAACTTCGTTGCTGATGGGCGTCAGATGATTCAGCAGGAAATTGAATTCCTGCCCGTCGATGTGATGGACGCCGCTGACCAGATGGTCCTCGCCAAGTGGGTGCTGCGCGAGGTTGCCCACTCCTACGGCATCGAGGTTTCCTTCTCACCCAAGATCGCCGTCGGCCAGGCCGGATCTGGCATGCACTTCCACACGCGACTCGTGAAGGATGGTGTCAACCAGTTCTCGACCGGATCGGGGCTGACGGAGACAGCGCTTCAGGTCATCGGCGGTTACCTATCGCACGCAGCCTCGCTCACCGCGTTCGGCAATACCGTTCCTACCTCGTTCCTGCGCCTCGTCCCCCATCAGGAGGCGCCGACCTCGATCTGCTGGGGCGACCGCAACCGTTCCGTCCTCGTGCGTGTGCCCCTCGGCTGGCAAAACATCGACGACTCAATGTTCCGTGACGCCAACCCCGGCGAGGCTCCGATCGCAGACCTGCCCAATGACTCCCAGACCGTTGAGCTGCGCAGCCCCGATGGATCTGCAGCGATCCACCTGTTGCTTGCCGGTATCACCGTCGCCGCCCGCATTGGCCTGACTGAGCCGGGAATGGCCGACTATGCGCGTGAACGAAAGGTGGATGGGGATGCGTCCCAGACGCCGGGGCTGGATCAGCTCCCGGATTCTTGCTTCGAGGCGGCGGGCAGGCTCCTCGCCCAGCGTGAGGACTACGAGGCCTTCGGTGTATTCCCAGCCGGACTCATTGATTCGTGGGCATCGCACCTCATGGAACTGGGAGACATGCACTTGCGCGATGACCTGGCAGATTCGAAGGTGTCGGTCGAAGAGCTCGTGATGCGCTACTTCCACGTCGGATAACGCTACGCACGATGGGCCCCAACCTCACGTGAGAGGTTGGGGCCCATCGTGACGTGTGCCTGCTAGGGGAGGTCGGGCGGGGAGAAGCGCTCTGCGTCCGTCTTGGCGTCGGAACCAGCGGGCTTCTGAGCGCTCGCGGGCGTGGCCTCGTCACGCTTCGACGAGGCCGGAGCGAGGGAGCGCTTGCCGTAGGGGGTAGAAGCCGTTTTCTCAGCCGAAGCGGAGCGCCGCTGTGCCTCACGCAGCGCCGCATCCCGCTCGAACTGCGCGTCGGCGGCAGCCTGGCGAGACAGTCGTGATCGGAGCACGAGGCCGGTGATAGCGACGATCAGGAGAACTCCTCCTGTAATCGCCACGATCGGGGTGAGCGAACGTGCGGTGGAGGCGTGGCCTCGCCTCTGAGTGGAGGCGGAATCAACAGATCGTGAGGAGGAAGGGGAGGGGGGCGTGGAGGATGCGTTGGCGTCGACGGTTCCTGTCGCGCTCACGTTAGCGGTGACGTTATGCCAGGTGACCGTGCTTGCATCTGTCTTCGTCGACGCCCCGGGGGTGGTGATCTGTCCACCGTCAGAGGCCTCGATAATGACAGAACTGTGTGCAATCAGTGTCACCGACTCGATGGAGGCTGACGCATCGGGAGACGAGAACCCTTCGAGCAGACGTACGGACGTCGATTCGAAATGGAAGACACCGCCGTCGTCAACCGAGACGACCTCGGCGCCATCGTCCTCAAGGTCCCAGGTGAAGCGGCATCCGTCCACGCCGTCAACGCTCACGAGGAGCGACGACGTAGCCTTGGCTGCCGTGCCCATCGACTGACACTGCTCGCCGATCAGTGCGTGATCCGTCGACAGTGTCACCTGGTGGGTTGCGCTCACGCCTGGCGTCATCTCGTAGACCTCGACGAGGCGAATCTGCGTCGGCTCGTCCGCATGCGCCGCAGCGCCGCCCGCCGCCAGGGCGAGCGCCCCAGCGGTGCCGAGCAACGCTCGCGCGAGCTTCATTCGGCCTCGTCCTCCGAACGCAGGCGTGGAACCGAGGTCTTCTCCGGGCGGATACCGACCTTGTCGGCGTAAAACGCGCGGATGACCTCCATGTCGGCGCGTACGTCGCTCGTCAGATGGTACGTCGGGCCCCAGCCGAACGTGCGGGTGTTGCGGTCAATGAAGCCCAGCTGAATCGGCACGCCCGCCTCCATCGCGATGCGATAGAAGCCGGACTTCCAGAACTCGCGCGGCGAGCGAGTGCCCTTCGGCGTGATGCACAGCGTGAACGTGTCCGCCTCGCGGATGCGCTGGGCAACCTGCTCGACCAGGCCATGCGCGGCGCTGCGTTCCACTGGAACCGCGCCGATCTTCTTCACGAACCAACCCAGCACCGGGGCTTTGACGACGGAATCCTTGACCAGGAACGAGAACGTGCGCCCGGATTTCCACATGGAAATCGCCATGAAAACGCCGTCCCAATTTGACGTGTGCGGGGCGCCGATGACGATGACCTTGTCCGGCAGGGGCTGAGTGACGAGCTTCCACCGGGAAACGGACAGATACGCGGACGCGATCGCGGAGGTGAGAGCCATGAGAGCCTTTCTGGTCGTAGCTGGAGCCAATCCTACTCGCGGGCCGTCAGTCCAGCGTTTCCACAGCAAGGGTCTGCGTCATGATGTGGGGGTGCCCCGGCCACAGCGTCAGCGCACGCTCACGCACTGCCGCGGTTTCCACGCATACGAAGTTCTGCCACTCGCCATCGCCAATGTCGCTCATCGTGTCCGCGCCCTGTGACCAGGGGTTCCACACGATCGTCGAGCCCGAGCCGTTCTTGTCCACGATGATGCGCCGGCCCAGCTTTGGGTCGACGACCTGGACCTGCTGGGTGGACGTGTAGACGCGGTCGGTTGGGCCGATGAAGGTGACGTCGCCGGTTTGGGTGGCGTAGCGCTCGCGGACCTTGTCGTAGTAGCGCTCGCCGTCCAGGCCCTCCAGCGTCACGTCCTTGACATCGCCGACGTGCAGGTAGGTGTGCAGGGCGGCCTCGATGGCAAAGGGGTGGTCGTCCTCGTTCGTGAGGGTCAGGGTCGTGTTCAGCTCGGCCCCGGCGGTAATGTCCAGGCGCGCGCAGAAGGAATGTGGGTAGAGGGCGGAGGTCTCGCCGGTGTGGTGCAGTTCGAAGGAGAACGAGGCCGGGGCATCGTCCGCGGGCTGGGTGCTTCCCAGCAGCGTCCAGGGGCTCGTGCGGGCGAAACCGTGGGCACCCGCTCCTTCCCCTGGCCTCGTCGGCGAATCGGTGGGGCTGCCGAACCAGGGCAGGCATAGGGGGATGCCGCCACGGATCGCCTTTGTGCCATCCAGTACTGCGCGGGAGGAAAGCCACAGGACGTCCGGGTGGCCCGTGGGACGCCACGACAGCAGGTGCGCACCGAAGGGGGTGACAAGGGCCGAGGCCGCGGAAACGTCTGCGCTGAGCGTGGCAATGTCAGTCATACAAGCCAGTTAACGCCATTGCTTGTGAACGAGCAAATAGACCGGCCGATGGTCTCTCATATGTCCGCCACGTGTCCACGACGTGGTGGAATTCGCAACATGGGGATCGCGTTGCCCCTTGTTTAGCCGATATTCTTAGAGGCGTATGTGCGTGAAATCGGTTCGAACCGGTCATGGCTGAGGCTTCTTTGCCCCCTCACACGCATTAATCTGTATCCACATTTGAGGAGTCCACATATGTCCACGCGTCCCGACCTGCGAA
>ERZ772932.848-NODE-848-length-15601-cov-4.606201_pt1 | contig 15601 bp, 12 predicted proteins | sample MGYA00511684_ERZ772932 | MGnify/ENA primary metagenome ERZ772932 (study PRJEB29015, sample SAMEA2738078) | human oral metagenome | biome: human oral; feature: human-associated habitat; material: saliva | place: China | collected 2210 ...
GTTTTTCTCCTTTTAAGATATAAATTCAATTAGGTTTGATTTTCATCAACTTTAACAGTATAACAAAACTTTTTTGTAAAGTAAAGTTACTTGACAGATTTTTTTCTTCTTTTTGAAAAACCCCTGAGCTTCTAGTTGTCTTATTTTTGCTTGATAGGAAAAAGTTTCAAATCCGCCTCTATATTTTCCCAATCTTCTGAAAATTTAAAAATTTTCCTCTGTAAAATGCAGCCTAAGTGTGGTATAATAAAGCACAAAGATTACAGCAATGAAAGGGAAAGATATGACAGATAAGGACATTCGTCACAGAAGTAAGATTTATGACAGTATGGTTAAATCTCCTAACCGTGCCATGCTTCGAGCGACGGGGATGACTGATAAAGATTTTGAAACGCCTATTGTTGGGGTGATTTCCACTTGGGCGGAAAATACACCTTGTAACATCCATTTGCATGACTTGGGCAAGCTGGCCAAGGAAGGCATTAAAGCAGAGGGCGCTTGGCCTGTTCAGTACGGGACTATTACGGTTGCGGACGGGATTGCCATGGGGACGCCAGGGATGCGCTTCTCTCTGACCTCACGCGACATCATCGCAGATTCCATCGAGGCTGCAATGGGTGGGCATAACGTGGATGCTTTTGTAGCTATCGGGGGCTGTGATAAAAATATGCCTGGCTCCATGATTGCCATTGCTAACATGGATATTCCTGCTGTCTTTGCCTACGGCGGAACGATTGCACCGGGGAATCTGGACGGTAAGGACATTGATTTGGTTTCTGTCTTTGAAGGAATCGGGAAATGGAACCATGGTGACTTGACAGCTGAGGAAGTGCGGCGCATTGAGTGTAATGCCTGCCCTGGCCCTGGTGGCTGTGGCGGTATGTATACGGCCAATACTATGGCGACGGCTATTGAAGTTCTAGGCATGAGTCTGCCAGGATCATCTTCTCACCCTGCTGAGTCCAAAGACAAGCAAGAGGATATCGAAGCAGCTGGTCGTGCCGTTGTAAAAATGCTGAAAATGGGGCTGAAGCCGTCTGATATCTTGACACGTGAAGCCTTTGAAGATGCAATCACAGTTACCATGGCTCTAGGCGGTTCTACCAATGCTACCCTGCACTTGCTGGCCATGGCGCATGCGGCCAATGTTGAGCTGACGCTTGATGACTTTAATGTCATTCAAGAGAAGGTACCGCATTTGGCTGACTTGAAACCGTCCGGTCAGTATGTCTTCCAAGACCTTTATGAGGTTGGTGGAGTACCGGCTGTGATGAAATATCTCTTGGCGAACGGCTTCCTGCATGGCGACCGCATTACTTGTACAGGTAAGACGGTGGCAGAGAATCTGGCAGAATTTGCTGATCTGACACCAGGTCAAAAGGTCATTATGCCGCTTGAAAATCCAAAACGTGCAGACGGTCCGCTTATCATCTTGCATGGTAATCTGGCTCCAGATGGTGCTGTTGCTAAGGTTTCTGGTGTTAAAGTACGCCGTCACGTGGGACCGGCTAAGGTCTTTGACTCAGAAGAAGCTGCTATTGATGCGGTACTGGCCGATGAAGTAGTCGATGGCGATGTGGTTGTAGTTCGTTACGTTGGACCAAAGGGTGGCCCTGGTATGCCAGAAATGCTGTCACTTTCGTCTATCATCGTAGGGAAAGGCCAAGGAGATAAGGTGGCACTTCTGACTGACGGCCGCTTCTCAGGCGGTACTTACGGCTTGGTTGTCGGACACATTGCTCCAGAAGCTCAGGATGGTGGCCCGATTGCCTATCTTCGTACAGGCGATATGGTCACGGTTGACCAAGATACCAAGGAAATTTCCATGGCGGTCTCTGATGAAGAACTGGCGAAACGTAAGGCAGAAACGACTATTCCACCGCTTTATAGCCGCGGGGTACTTGGTAAATATGCTCACATGGTATCCTCTGCCGCTAAAGGTGCTGTTACTGACTTCTGGAAACCAGAAGAAACCGGTAAAAAATAGCTTATATATGATAAAAGAACCCGCTAGAAAAACTAGCGGGTTTGGTGTTTTTATTTTAAATGCTGATAAGTTAATTATCTTCTTATCTAGGACTGATCCCCAAGGCAATGCGGCCGAAGCGGCTGATACGGGTGATTTTCCAAGCAGGAGACCAAGTAACCTCGACAGAGGCACTTTCAATCTCATCGATTTTCTTAAGAGAGTCCATAATGGCGATGGGCAGACTCTCAGCACAATCACAGGCTGTATCGGTAAAGGTCATAACAACCTTGCAGTGCCCGTTTTCGTCTAAGTTAATTTCATAAATCAGCCCTAAGTTATAGACATCCAACTCTACATCCGGATCGTAAATACGCTCGAGCTTCTCCACCAATTTATCCTGAATGGCAGCTGCTCGGTCATTGATTTTGATATCGTCTCTCATGGCTATCCCCTTCTATCTCAGTTGAATTGTTTTTATTTTCTCACAATTCTGACTTTTTTTCAAGCTATTTTGGAACATGAAAACGGATTTAGTTCTTCCAAACGAAAAATCCCTTTCGGGCTCCTCAAAATGGCGGACTTATGATAGAATATAAGTACTAAAGAAGGCGGAGGTCAGAAGATGAAATTACAAAAACCCAAAGGAACTCAGGACATTCTTCCTCAGGAATCAGCCAAGTGGCAGTATGTAGAAGACTTTGCCCGCAAGACATTTAAAAAATACAATTACGGCGAAATCCGCACGCCGATTTTTGAGCATTATGAAGTCATCAGCCGCTCGGTCGGGGATACGACAGACATCGTGACCAAGGAAATGTATGACTTTTATGACAAGGGCGACCGCCATATCACTCTGCGTCCAGAGGGGACAGCACCTGTGGTGCGTTCTTATGTGGAGAATAAGCTTTTTGCTCCTGAAGTGCAAAAGCCTGTCAAAGTCTACTATATGGGCTCTATGTTCCGCTATGAGCGGCCTCAGGCTGGCCGCCTGCGGGAATTTCACCAGATTGGAGCAGAGTGTTTTGGCTCTAGCAACCCTGCTACAGATGTGGAAATGATTGCCATGGCTGCTCAATTTTTCAAGGATATTGGTATTACTAATGTCAGCTTGGAGCTTAACTCGCTGGGGAATCCTGAGAGCAGAGCTGCTTACCGTCAGGCCTTAATTGATTATCTGACTCCGCTGAAGGCTAGCCTTTCAGCAGATAGCCAACGTCGCTTGGAGGAGAATCCGCTGCGTGTGCTGGATTCTAAGGAGCCCGAGGACAAGGCGGCTGTAGAAGACGCTCCGTCTATTCTGGACTATCTGGATGAGGAGAGCAGTACCTACTTTGCGGCTGTTCGTTCCATGCTGAAGACCCTGCGAATCCCTTATGTCATCAATACCAATATGGTTCGTGGACTAGACTACTATAATCACACAATTTTCGAGTTTACGACAGAGGTAGCTGGCAGTCAACTGACCATTTGTGCTGGCGGCCGTTATGATGGACTGGTGGCTTACTTTGGTGGTCCGGAGACGCCAGGTGTTGGCTTTGGTATGGGCTTAGAACGTCTACTTCTCGTACTTAAAAAGCAAGGAGTAGATCTGCCGATTGAAACCGCTCTGGATGTTTATGTAGCTGTTTTAGGACCTGGTGCCAATGACAGAGCATTGAAGTTAGTGCAGGCTCTCCGCGCACAAGGTTTTGCAGCAGAGAGGGATTATCTTGACCGCAAGCTCAAGGCTCAGTTTAAGTCGGCTGATATCTTTAAATCCAAAACTCTTATCACCTTGGGTGAAAGCGAAGTGGAGAGCGGTCAGGTGACTGTTAAGAACAATCATAATCGTGAGGAGATTATTGTTAACCTAGACCAAATCCAAGAAAACTATCAGCTTATTTTTGAGAAATTGGGGTTTTAAAGGCTTGAGTTAATAGGCGAAAACGTTATAGTATCAGGAGTTTGAATGAATTTAGTTGACAACTTGTCAATATATTTTCTAAAAAACTATCTTTAAAAGCTTGAAACCTAAAGTGATTATTGATATAATGTACCCGTTATATAAATTTGCTAAAGGAGAAACAACTATGGCACAAATTAAATTAACTCCAGAAGAACTTCGTCAATCTGCAAACAGATACACTGAAGGTTCTGAAAATGTAACTCAAGTTTTGACTACATTGACTAATGAACAAGCAATTATTGCTGATAACTGGGATGGTTCTGCATTTGATAGCTTTGAAGCACAATTCAACGAATTGTCTCCAAAAATCAAAGAATTTGCACAATTGCTCCAAGATATCAATGCTCAGTTGATTAAAGTTGCTGACATCGTTGAGCAAACTGACCAAGATATCGCTGCACAAATTCACTAATTTTGTTATAACGGCTTTAGGAAGGCAAGAGCCTTCCTATTTTTGTAAAGATTAAAAATGAAAAAATGGCAGTTTCTTTCATGTTTGATAAGAAAATCGCTGCAATGTAAAGGCAAGCTCTGACAATCTGAATCAATATCTGAATTAGACTGTTAGAGCTGTTTGTGTCTTTCTATGTGCTCTTTTATGTAACAATAAACTAAAAAATTTAAAAAGAAAAAGAAATTTACATCCATGGGAAATAAAAAATTACTTAAGTATATAGGAAACGTTGTTTTAGTTATCGCCTTGCTGGCTGCAGTAGTGACGCTGAATGTCGCAGTTCAGAAGAATACAAGCAGCGCTAGAGACAGCAAGATTAAAACGGATCAAAAGACTAAACTGAATGTCGCAGTCGTCAATGAAGATCGAGCTGTTAAGGTTGACAAGAAAGAATATAATCTTGGTGCTAGCTATGTCAAGAATCTGGAACGGGATGATTCTCAAAACTGGTATATCGTGACGCGTGGAGCTGCGGATACTGGTTTGGAAAATGGCAAATATCAACTGGTTGTGACCATTCCAAGTGACTTTTCAGAGAAGGTGCTGGATGTTAATGCTATCAGTGCTGATCGGACAATCGTTACTTATAAGGTCAATGCTGCGGGAAATCAGCAGATTGAAAATGAGGCCAACAGTCTGGCTAAGGATATTATCGCGGATTTGAATAGCCAGTTGGTTGATATGTATATGGCTAGCATCCTGAGCAATCTTTATACAGCCCAGCAAAATGTGCAGGCTAGTTCAGAGGTCCAAATCACTAATATTGGCAATTACAGAACTAACTTGTTGGAGTCTGCCATTGGCTCTAAGAATATCTTCCCAACGTTGGTTAGTATGTCCGCCTCATCTGTCGAAGCCAATAACTCTCTGAAGACGACTCTGGAAACTTATGCTAAGGCTTTCGATGACTTGGATAATTCTCAGGCCACTTATGGAAAGAATTTTGATAGTCTTCTCAAACAGCGAGTTAGTGACCAAACTAGTTATGAAGAATTTATGACCCAGCTGATTGAGATGGATCGTCAGCTTTTGGCAAATGAAACTGAGACGCTTTATAATAGTTTGAGCGAATCGCAACAAAAATTGACTGCACAGCTTGAACTTGCCAAAAAACAATCTAGTGATGATTCAGACGATAATAATAATCAGCCAAATCAAAATCAATCTGATAATGTCAGCAAGCAACTAGAGCAGTTGGAAGCTGCCTTAAAAGCAGAACGTGGGCAATTAGATGTCCATAAACAACAGATTAAGGATTTTGTTGATAATAAATTAAGGACCTATTATGGTGTTGAAGAAGGCAAGCCTATTACTCTTAGCGCAGTGTTAGGAGATGCTATAACAAGCTATGATGCTTCTTTGAAGGCACAAATAGCTGAAGCAGTAAAAGCTTTACCAGCTTCTCAACCAACAGAGGTGAAATTCGGATTGCCTGTTCCTGCTCTTGACTATTCAACCATTTCGCAATTTGGAACACCACAAGGAAATGGAGGTGCTGAGTTAGACAATCTGGCAGCAGCTGCAGAGAAAGCGGCTAGCTCTACAGCCAGCCCAGTTAATAGCCAGGTTGGAAAGGCTACTTTGTCAGTCACTCCACCAACAGGTGTAACAATTAAAACTATTACATACAATGGCGAAACAGTAGCAAATGGGCAAGAAATTAATTTAGCTGAGGGGGCTAATTTTAATGTGCAGTTCAGTGTAGCTAATGATGCTGCAGCCACTTCAGTTGACAGCTCAATTGATATTTCTCTGAATGGTATTAAGGTTGCAAGTGCGCCGGTGAATGTAGAGGATGCACAAAAAGCGGCAGCGGCATATGGAGCTAAAGTACAAGAGATTTCTTCTGCCTATCAACACGTTATGTCTTTAATCCAAGCTTATAATTCTTTTGATGAGTTAAAAAATAAAGATATGTCTGAATCTTTATCTACCCTTTTGATAAATGCTATTAATTCGAATCTAGATAGCTATCAAAATAGCTTGTCTAAAAGTAACGATGGTAAGAGTCAAGGGGTTAAAGAAACCTTGGATGAAACGATTAATAACTTGAAAAACAAGATAGAAGACGTCAAAGGGACCAATTCAGAACTCGCAACTGAGATTGATAAACAGCTCAATCTTTACAAAGATGTACGAGAGAAATTGAAAGGCATCTCAACTTCTCGGGAAACTTCTACTGATGCACTGAAAAAGACAGACACCGATTTGTCATCTCTGAATTCAGAATTCTCATCCTTGCTGTCTTCAACTTCTGGCGTTAAGTCTTCTTCACAGACCAATGTGCAAGCAGCTGATAGTGTCAACCAGATCTTCAGCAGCTTCAATCGTGAGCTGGAAAATGCACAAGGAACGACAGAGAAACTGTCTGCGAATGCTGAAAGCTTGATGGGACAATTCAATAAGGAATTGGAAGATAATGGCAACTTTGTGGAGTCCTTTGTCAAGGTTCTTAACAATGCCTATGAGAACGGTGTTCCTAATGAAGTATTGTTGGACTTCCTATCTAATCCAGTTGCTCAGTCTTCTTCATCAGTCAAAGCGACTGTCAATGTTTATCGTCCATTTACTTGGATTCTCTTGTTGGAGATTGTCAGTCTCTTTACGGCCTATCTCTTTGCAACTCAGAACATTGTGCGCAAGGTTAAAGACCGCTTTAAGCTTAATAAGCTACAAGATACAGATATTACAACCGTGGGCATCCTAGGCTTCCTGTCTCTGACGATTGGTCTGGTTATTGGGATTGTCTCTAGCATGCAGCTTCACATCGGCAAGGAATATGTGCCGTCTTGGGTCTTGCTGATTGTGGTTGCTAGCTTTGTCTTGATTCAGGGGCAGTATTTGATTCTCAAGCACTTGCGCGTGATGGGTATGGCTTTAGCCTTCTTCATGATTATTAGCTTTGTCTACTTGTCTAATGCTATTGGTACGACAGCTAGCTTGACTGGCTTCCCAGCCTTTATCAAGAGTTTGAATGCCTTGTCCGTGCTAGAAGGCATGCTGTCAGGTTACTTTGACGGCAAGACCGCTGGTTTCTTTGCCATATTTGGTCTGATTGTCTTGCTGGCTCTGCTGGTTGCAGCTAATATCTTTATCAAGACTAGAACATTAAAAACTGAGGAAGTTTAAAAGAGTATGAAAAGAATTCTGTTTTTATTCCTACTCCTAAGTTCGTTTGCGGTGACGGCTGTTGCCGCAGATGAGCTAAAGGATAATCGTCTGCAGATAGATAATTCGCGGATTGAAAAAGAGCAAGAACTGAACTTTGGTGCACAATCGGAAGGCACCAAGTCTCTTTTCGTTGCTGAGAATCAGGAAAAAATTCAGGAAATGAAGCAGTATCAAAATAAACAGTTGGCCACAGAAGCGGGACAACTGTTTTCTGCTATACAGGGGCCGACGGATATTTACCATTCCAAGGAGCTTTTTCAGCCAGGAACGGAAAAATTGTCCAAACTGCAGACGAGTTTGAAAAGCGATGAAGAGAGCAGCTGGGATGATTTTCTGCCAGGAGTGGTCTACTTTGTAGCAGCCATGCTCTTGGTCAGTATGACTGTCTTTGTCAGCTATCGTATCAGTAAGGGAGAAGTATAACATGGAAGGACATATCAACATCACCCTCCGTTTGCGGGATAAGGACGTGGATATTCGCATCCCTAAGCGGATTGAGGTCCGTCGCTTCATTCGGGAGATTGATCAGATTTTCAATATCGAAGGAAAGCGCCATAAGTATCAGCTGCGGATTATTAACAAGGGGTTGATACTGGATGAGGGCAAGGTTTTGGCTGATTATCCAGTCACAACGGGAGATTTAGTAGAGATTGAGGAGATTTAAGGTGACTGAGGAAAAATTTGTATTTGCTGAACAAGAGTTTATCTATGAAAAAAATGACAAGAATTGGAGTCTGACGCTCAAGCGTTCGGATGTGGCAACGCAGGATTTGCGGGAGCTCTTGCTTTTGGACCTGCATCATCCACTTTTCTTGGAGCAGGAGACTAAGGCCGACCATGATAGTGTCTATTTCACCTATCAGATTGAGCCTTTGGGGCTGTCCAAGGAAGAGATTGAAAAGCGCACGATTTCTGAGCGGATTCGTCTGGCTCTCAATGTTTTTGCTCTAGAAGCGGCACTGGAGTTACCGGTGACTTTTTTGCTGCATCCAATTAATCTCTTTATTACCAAGGATGCGCAGGTTAAGATTGCTTATCGCGGAGTTCCAGGTATTATGACACCTCAGTCTATTTCTCGAGAGGACTTCTTGCGTCAGGCTAAGTGCTTTGCGGTGACGCTCTTTGCAGATCTGGACTTTATGGAGCTTTACAAGGGTTCGTTGGAGCTAGAAACTCTTCCGGATTTCCTAGTGGAGCTGCGTGAGGCTGATAGTCTGGAAGATGCGGTTGCTGTTTTGGAGAAATCCTATCAGGAAAAGGCCGCAGAAGAAGCAGAGAAGCAGACACTGGTTTCCAAGCGCCAGCATAAGATTTTCAAACTGGCAACCATCTGGCTGACAGCAGCTGTTGTGATTTTGACCATTCCTTTGATTTACTTGATTTTCATACAAAATCCTTTCAAGGAAAAGTTGCTACAGGCGGATACTGCCTTTATCAAAGTGGACTACAGCAAGGTCATCGATGAGCTGGAAGGAATCTCTCCTAAGAGCCTACCGAATACACAGAAATATGAACTGGCCTACTCTTATATCCAGGGGCTAGAGTTTTCCGATGATCAGCGTAAGGTCATCCTGAACAATGTCACACTAAAATCAGATGATTTGTATCTCAATTACTGGATTCAAGTTGGACGTAATGATTTTGAAGATGCTTTGGACACGGCCAAACGGATTAATGACTCAGATCTGATCATCTATGCCTTGACGCAGGAGATGAAAAAGGTGCGTGAGGACGATAGTTTGTCTGGTAAGGATCGGGAGACTAAGCTTGAGTCCTTGGAAGGCGAGTATAAGAAATACTGGGATAGCCGCAAGGAGCTTCTAACTGGTGATTCTGGCTCAAGCGCTTCTAGCGAGGAAGGTTCCTCAGGAGCAAACTCTTCCTCTAGCAGTGAAGCGTCATCTAGCAGTAGCGCGAAGGAGTAAGTATGGGCAAGACAATCATCATCTATACAGACCATCTGCGCTATGAGCTGCAGCTGACAGAGGATAAGAAAGTTCTCCTAGCAGCGAGTGAGAAGGCTCAGCTTTACCTGCCTCATCAGGAGACTCCTATCCAGCTTCAGCTAGCTGAAGGTCAAGTCTTTTATCAGATGGGGGAAGAAACGGGCGTTGTAACTGACGGTCTGACCTTGGGCAATCTGACCTTGTATCAATCTGATTCAGAACCGGCTGTTTATGACCTACTGGACAGAAAAGAGTTGCTCATCAGCGACCAGAAGGGAGCAGCTATCAGTCTGGAAGCGCCTTTGGAGTTACTCTTGAAGCGAACGAATGATTCTTGGCTTTTGACTAAGATGCGAGGTCAAGTTTACCTCAATCACGTTGAGTGGACGGGAGACCAAATTCAGCTGGAAGCAGGCGATGAGCTAAGCTTGGAAGGCATCTGCTTCAAGGTCTATCCAGAAGAAATCTGGGTGACGGGTCCGGCTAAGGTCAGTTCTAACCTGACCTTGCGGGGCGCTTCTCGTCATGGCTTTTATCCAGACTATCCAGATTATCACCGCTCACCGCGAATTATCTATCGGAGCTCAGAGGACAAAATCCAGATTGCTCCGCCAAGCAAGGAGCCTCAAAAGCCTAATGATGAGCTCTTGAGACTGATTGTGCCGCCACTTCTCATGGTTGGGGTGACGGTATTGATCACACTGGTTCAGCCGCGGGGGATTTATATCCTCGTTACAGTTACTATGTCAATCGCCAGTGCTATCTTTTCGGTTCGAGGTTTCTTCAAAAACCGTAAGAAGTTCAAGGAAGACAAGAAAGAGCGCATCGATCTTTATCACCTCTATCTAAAAGACAAGGCTATTGAGCTGAATAAGCTGGAACGTGAGCAGCGTGATGGCATGCTCTACCATTTCCCAAACATTAACGAATTAACGGGTCTGGTGACAGACTACAGCCACCGCATCTACGAGAAGACACCACTCCACTTTGACTTTCTTTACTATCGCTTGGGGCTTGGACAGGTGCCAACCTCCTACAAGCTGACCTATGGTCAAGAGGAGCGAAGCGGCAAGAAAGATGCGTTGGAAGAGGAGGGATATGCTCTCTACACTCGGCATAAGAAAATTCCCGATCTTCCTATCGTGGCTAATCTCAGCCATGGGCCGGTCGGCTACATCGGTCCGCGCAATCTGGTCCTGGAACAGCTCCAGCTCTTGGTCATGCAGTTGGCAGTCTTTCACTCCTACCACGATGTGCAAGTGATTACCATCATGCCAGAGGAGGAGCGCGACCAGTGGGACTGGCTGCGCTGGTTGCCGCATGCGACTCTACAAGAGCTGAACGTCCGTGGCTTTGTCTATAACCAACGGACCCATGATCAGGTTCTAAACAGCCTCAACCAAATCCTGAAACTGCGCAAGGCTCAGAAGGAAGAAGCGACTCGGCAGGAAACGACACTCTACAGCCCTCACTATGTGGTCTTGGTCACAGATGAAAAGCTGATTCTCGACCATATCATCATGGAGTTCTTCACAGAGGACCCAACTGACCTGGGCTGCTCACTGATTTTCGTGCAGGATGTCATGAGCTCGCTGTCTGAGAATATCAAGACGGTTGTCAATATCAAGGACCGCAACACTGGTCAGCTGGTCATGGAAGAGGGCATCCTCAGAGAGATTGACTTCCGACTGGATCATTTCCCAGAAGGTTATGACAAGGAGCGAATTGCTCGGACCTTGGCGCCGCTCAATCACTTGCAGAATCTCAAGAGCTCGATCCCTGATACTGTGACCTTTATGGAGATGTATGGAGCCGAGACCTTCTCAGACCTGCAAGTCTTGCAAAAATGGCAACAGAATGCACCTTATAAAAGCTTGGCAGTGCCTATCGGCCTGCGGGGTAAGGAAGACCTGGTCTACCTTAACCTGCATGAAAAGGCTCACGGACCGCACGGGCTGATTGCCGGGACAACGGGATCCGGGAAGTCAGAGACCATCCAGTCCTATATCCTGAGTCTGGCTGTCAACTTCCACCCACACGATGTAGCTTTTCTCCTCATCGACTACAAGGGTGGGGGAATGGCCAATCTCTTCAAGAACCTGCCCCATCTTTTGGGAACCATTACCAACTTGGACGGGGCCCAATCCATGCGGGCGCTGGCTTCCATCAATGCGGAGATTCACCGCCGGGAGCGGCTCTTCAGAGAGTTTGAAGTCAATCATATCAACCAATATCAAAAGAAATTTAAGAACGGGGAAGCAACTGAACCCCTGCCCCATCTCTTCCTCATCTCGGATGAGTTCGCAGAGCTCAAGGTCAATCAGCCTGATTTTATCAAGGAGCTGGTATCCATCGCTCGGGTCGGGCGTTCCCTTGGGGTCCACTTGATCCTGGCTACTCAGAAGCCATCTGGGGTGGTGGATGACCAGATCTGGTCCAACTCCCGCTTTAAGCTGGCGCTCAAGGTAGCAGACCGGACGGACTCAATGGAAATGCTTAAGACGCCAGATGCGGCAGAGATTACCCAGACGGGCCGGGCCTATCTGCAGGTCGGCAATAATGAAGTCTATGAACTCTTCCAGTCAGCCTGGTCAGGGGCAGACTACCAGCCAGATAAGGACGAGATGGGTATCGAAGACCATACCATCTACCTGATCAACGACCTAGGCCAATACGAAGTGCTCAATCAAGACCTGTCAGGTCTTGACCTAGCCGAGGATATCAAGGAAGTACCGACGGAGCTGGAGGCCATTGTCAGTCAGATCCAACTATTGACAGAGATCCAACAAATCCCACCAGTACCACAGCCTTGGCTGCCGCCGCTCAAAGAGCGGATGACCCTACAGGAGCTGGAACCGATCCAGTCGCAGGAAGCTTGGGAACAAAAGAAGCCGGTCTCCGTCCTTCTGGGAATGGCGGATATCCCGCAGGCGCAGAAGCAAGAGCCGGTCTCTGTCAATCTGTCCAAGGATGGACATATCCTGCTCTACGGAAGTCCTGGTACAGGGAAGACAACCTTCCTGCAAAGTGCGGCCATGGACTTGGCTCGCAAGTTCAGTCCCAAAGATATCACGCTCTACCTGATGGACTTCGGGACCAATGGTCTGGCGCCGCTAGGCCAATTACCACAGGTAGCCGATACTATGCTTCTTGATCAGACGGAGAAGATTGCCAAGTTTGTGCGCATCATGGAGCGAGAGCTCAATCGACGTAAAAAACTCTTGTCTGACTATGGCGTAGGGACCTTGGAGCTCTACCGTCAAGCTAGTGGTCAGCAAGAGCCGGCTATCGTCATCCTACTGGACAGCTATGAGTCCATGAAGGAAGAGGACTATGAAGCGGAACTCTTCAAGCTCTTGGTGCGGATCTCCCGTGAAGGTCTCAGCATCGGTGTTCACCTCTTGGTGACAGCGGGCCGTCAGTCTAACCTACGGGCGCAGTTCTACGCCAACTTCAAGCACCAGCTGAGTCTGCCGCAGAATGATGTGGGAGAAGTCCGCTCGATCGTGGGCTCTACCCCACTAGCGAAAACGATGGAAGACATCAAGGGTCGGGCGCTCATGAAGCGTGACGAGGTTGATGTTATCCAGCTGGCTTTACCAGTAGCGGGTGCCAATGATGCACAAGTCCTCAACAACTTGCGTCAGGAAGTCGCTTCTCTCCAAGAAGCTTGGACTGGACAACGCCCAAGTGCCATTCCGATGGTACCAGAGGAGTTGACGATTGATGAATTTATGAATCTACCGACCACTAAGGAAGCCATTGAGAATCACGAACTACCAATTGGTGTGGAATTTGAAGAAGTTCAGACGGTTAGTCTGCCGTTTAGTAAATTTAAACATCTGCTCGTGTTATCTGATAAAGATACTGCTATGACTGCTGTAACAAACCATATGATAAGAATATTGCTTCATATGTTTAACAAAGAGATGATTACCATTTTTGATTCAATTGCGGAACACAGTCAGTTTTCAGATAATGTAGGTAATTATATAGGCTATGATATGGATTGCCGTTCGACACTTGAGTCCTTGAAGGAAAGGGTTCTTATGGCTAGAAAACAACGTAGTACTTTTGAACATTTTGTTGTTATAACGGATGTCTCACAGTTTGTTTCGCAAAGCAACATTGAACCTAATGAGCTTGCTCTCCTAATAGAGGAAGGACAGAGAGTAGGACTTCATTTCCTCTTTGTTACCCACAAAACATATCTCACAAGTTATACAGACATAACTAAATACATGAAAGCTCATTTGGACACAGCTCTCATAGCTATGAAAATGAGTGATCAAAGTATCTTTACTCGCTCATCTATGGGACGAGAGGAGCCACTGTTAGACGATCAAATTTACTTCCACTATCAGAACGTGCAAGTAAAACTGAAGATTACAAAATAATAGAAAAATGAGAAAGGTAATAATATGTCCCAAGAGAAATATTTACAGATAAAAAAGGAGTATAGAATTCGTCTTGCTTTAGTGATTTTCCTTTTCATTTTATTTGCCATACTAGATTGTATGCTAATAATTAGTTCTTCCAGATTTATCCCATTTTTAGCAGCAGCCATGGCTTCTGTCATACCTGTCAATCATTTTCTGCTTGTTCCTTTTTGGCAACAGAAAAAAGTGATAGAAGAAGAGCATCCTGAATGGAAAGAACTTAGTACAAAAGGAGTAAAGATTCCTGCGGTAGAGGCTAATAAAAGGACATTAGCAGGTATCGGTGCGACTTTAGTTTTGCTTTTTACCTTTGCAATCTTTTATAGACCTGTGGAGCAGCAGAAGATTAATTATAAAGAGCTAAACGATGAACTCAAGGTTAATGAGGCAACATCTAGCTCATCAACATCTTCTATGTCTAATTCGTCAACTGCCATTGAAGAAAGTGCTCAAACGGAAAGTTCCAGTAGTGATAATAGTAACTCTCATTACCATATCCCTGGAGCTGATGACGAGACGATTAAGAAGGTGGTTGATAAATCCTTGCAAGACTTGAGAGAGCAAAATTCTGAAGAACAACCTACAGAATAGAAGGAGGGAAGAAAATGAGTGATGCTAGTTTAAGAGCACAAATTGACAGTGATAAAGCCAAAAGAGAGAAATACAAGAGAGTCCGCAGTTCCATTCAATCGCACGGGTTAGATTCAGATATTGATGTCAGTCATCATCAGTATTATATTGAACTTTGTGATAAGGCTCTTGCTAAGATAAATGGGAATGAAGGTTATCATTATCTCTCGAATTTAAAAACAAAATTAGAATCTGATAAAAAGACGATAAAAGAATATCTTGATTTTGTGAAAGATGCTAATTCATCATTTAAAGATTTATATGTAACACTTGGACAAAAGATATCGGCCTTAGATTCTGCCATTAGTAGTAATAGAGCGGCTTATAATAAAGGAAAACCATTTTGGGAACAGCTTTGGTGGTAAGAGGAGGAATTTATGGATACAAATATTAACAATATTGATGGTAGTTATACGAGTGATGTGATAACATATGATGATAGTCAGATTGATACAATTATCAACGAATTAAACGAGATTAACAATCTCCTTTCTAATATTGACTCCGAAATATCAGGTCTTGAATCAAATGAGAAGGAGTGGAAGGGAGAAAGCAAAAATCAATACTTGGATTTAAAGCAGTTTCTTAAATCCTATCGTTCAGACTATGGTAAGAGTATCAAAGAGCTTCACACGGTAGTATCGGGCTTAAAAAGCTTACTTGGTTCTATCTCTAGCTCTCATGTAATAAAGGAGATTGATAACGCATGATATTCACATTAGAAGCTTTATACACTCTACACATGCTCAACGAGTATTCAGATGATTTAGTTTTCCTTCCACTTCCAGCTGGTGTTGAAGGGAATGAAAGTCGCAAAGAAAATCTTTTATGGGTCTTAGAAAAAGGATTTGAAGACCTGAAGGAGATGGGACTTATTATTGACAATCAGCCAACAGATGAATGTGCTCAATATGGGGCTTATCTTAAGGAATACCACGAAGCTTCTTATCATTGTCAGGTTGATCAGCGTTTGTCCTATGCACCAGGTGTTGATGAATTTAAACGAATGGCCATTATTATTATGGAAGTTGGCGATAATCAATTTCA
>ERZ772932.849-NODE-849-length-15585-cov-7.548551_pt1 | contig 15585 bp, 27 predicted proteins | sample MGYA00511684_ERZ772932 | MGnify/ENA primary metagenome ERZ772932 (study PRJEB29015, sample SAMEA2738078) | human oral metagenome | biome: human oral; feature: human-associated habitat; material: saliva | place: China | collected 2210 ...
TACCAACTCCCAAAATAAAAGCTGGAACTCCCAAAAGTCCAGCAACTGTTTTCTTGTCAATTTCAACAGATTCATTGATAGCAATATCTTTCAAACTTAATGGCTTGACCTGTTCAACCTCTAGCAATGCATCAGGAACAATCCACGGCTCACCAGCTTGACTAGTGCTAAGATATTTCTTAGCGACCTGGTCACGTCCCTCTTGTGTTCCTAATTCCTCACTAGAAGAATCAACCTTAACAATCAGGCTAGGAACGTTCTTGCCACTCATAAAACCTTTTTTAATTTGAGTTGCAAGGTTTAAATTCCTAACAATATCCCTCAGAGCAAGTCTGTAGCCAGTCCCTACAAATGGATTGTCTGGATCAGGATTGATTACAAAGTGCACGACTTCGCTTGGGTTGTAGTCAATGCCACGATAATTCACAACATAACCAACATCATCACTCTTGAACGATACTTCACCCATAGAGAATGGTCTCAGGTTCAAAATGTAATCATTCACAGGATCATACTCAACATGAAGAACAGAGTTCCCATCGCCGAACAATAGTAAGTCACGCACAATCTTGAAAATCCAAGTCTTGCGAGTCATATTGTCGCATGGGTTCACATCGATCTTGCGAGCCAGTCCGTCTTTTATTCGGATGTCGCCTTTGTCGGTATTCTCCATCAAATGAATAGTCATATTTGATACCATGTCAGCAATTTTATTGACCGCAGCAATCACATCTGGATTACGAGCTAAAGGCACATAGCTGTCACCGTCAATATAAAGCCCAAAATCTGAATGAGTGATAACATTCGTTCCACTTCGACTCTTACCACGTTTCAAAAACCTATCTAAAAGCCCCATCTTTCCTCACCTCCTTTCTCTAATCAAAGAAGCTCATGACATTCTGATTCTTGCCAAGATTAGCAAGAGCCTGAATACAAGCAAAGACGCTAGCATCAAACAAGTCAATCCTTGCAGTACCACCGTCACCATCTAATTTTTCATATTGCACAGCGTCATCCACCTTTTCAATTGCTCTAACGTTGCTCACACAGTATTCGTAAGCGTCAGAATGAAGATAGTAAAATTCTTTATTCTTAACTTTGAATTCAATCCTTCTGAACCCTTCTGATTTCAGATAAAAAAGCTGAGGTTGGTCAATCATCTTGAAGCGAGCTTGTTTCATCTTCGTCAGGAACTCACGACCAAACTTCCTATCCATTCCGACAGCAGCAATCTTGAACCCTTTCTCCCTCATCTTGATGAACCATTTAACAATATCATCATAGAGTACGGTCGGAGTATTGCTCATTGTTAACCACCCATCAGACTGCCAGCCAAAAAGTGGAATCCCGTCATCATTGGCTTTCTTTTGAGCGTTTACACGAGGAAAGAAAGCGTGTGTGATGCAAATATCAACATCTTTCTCACCATCATGGTAAACCCCATAAAGAGCAGCAGCGGTCAAGTCATGCAACCTTGACAAGTCAGCTCCACCATACCACTGGATAGGCAAGCGTGCCAGTTCTTCCAAAGTCCAATCGTAACAACTGTCTGAATCAATAAACTCATCAGGATTGAAATAAGCGTTCATTGAGTTTGTAAAGACATTCAAAGTCTTGTTGAAAAACTCATTTCTTGTCTGTGGATCATTCATAGCCTGCTCAGCTTCAGCTCTCAAAGCAGGCATGGACACCGTGACACCCCAAGACGGATTTGCCATCTTCAAAACATTATCATCAAGATAGTCACCAACATCGCCATCTGTTGTCTGATTGGCTTTACAAATAAAGATAAATAAAGCCTCATCCTGTACCAACTGCTTGAGCACTTTCTGACAGTACTTCAAGCGGTTAGCAAGAAATCCAGTAGGAATATCACCGGCCGTAGAGATAACAAAAAGCATACTGTTTCGGTATGCTGACATTGTTTTCTTCATAAGACCATACTTCTTACTATTCCTCATCGTGTGAGCTTCATCGATGACCGTGACATTACCATTGAGAGAGTCCAAACGGCTCTCATCGTTTGCCAAGGCCTGAATATAGAATGACCCATCATCTCCAAAATTAGCTGTGATAGAGTGTTCTTGGTTATTGTCCTTGATACGGATAGATTTATCATTCCATCGCTCCACGTTGAACTTAATGAAATTAAAGGCTTCCAACGCTTGCTTGACAGAGTTGGCCACGATATAGCATTTTGAACCACTATCAGCATCCAAAATCTGATAAAGCAAAGCAATAGCAGCAGTAAAACTGGTCTTGCCGTTTTTCCGTGCCAGCATTATCAAGGCTTCCTTGAACCTACGCTCGTTCGTACCAGCGTGATAGAACCCAAAGAGATTGACAACCGTGAAATGTTGCCACGGTTGCAAAATCAAAGGCTTGTTACGGATAGACATGGCAAACATGTCATCTCCTTGCTGATGAACAATTGAGTTCTCAATGAAGTGAACGGCAAAATCCACTATATCCTCATCAAGCTCATATGCTGGATTTTCTAAATCCCTCAAAAAGCGTTCAGCAGCCAAAATCCGTTCTTCGTTATGTTCCTCTTGATAGCTCAGGACATAATCAACATAGGCTTTAGCTTTTCCAAGATTGGTTGTAGCGTGGCGAAAATCGGCAAAACGTTTTTCAAAGTCTTTATCCATCTTTCACCCGCTTCTTTTTCAGTTCATTCTTAAACTTCAGGACTTCGGTAAGAACTGAATCACCTTCCTGTTCTACTACCTCACCAAGTGATTTCGGGTTCATCATCAACTGATTAGAGTAGCTGAGAATGTCTTTCCTCAAAATTTCCATCGCTGTCAAGATTGGAACTTTACGTTCGTTCTCAGCACCAGCTTTATTGACGTAGGTGTCTGTTACTGGATAACCCATGTCAGCATAATCTTGAGCAAGTTTCTGATACTGATATAGCATGCCTGCAAAAATGTCAATGATCATTTCAAACTCTTTACGATAAGTGCCTAAGTCTTTCATCTGCTTGACCACTTTTGACTTAATCGACTTTGCTGTAATAGGCTTAGCCAAAAAACTACCTCCTTCTGTCAAAATTGCTTAGTTTTTATCCCCTTTTTGTTTGAAGGCCCCCGACTTGGAAAAAGTTCCCTTCACCGGTACCCTACTGACCAAAATGAATTTTTAAAGAGGTGGGGGGTATCCATAAAATTCTTCAAATTCCTTTTTTCTCTTTCTTTGCCAAAATAATCCTTGATTAATAATCTTATCATTCTTTCTATCGTGAAACGTATTGTGTTTCTTGTTTGTTAGCGGCAAACAATTCCATTCAACGAATTCAAGTTCAGGATATTCAGATACAGGAAAGATATGATGTACCATTTCAGCTGCTACTGAAATTCCATATCTCAAACTTTCTTGACAAAGATAGTCGAACTTCCGCATAATCTTATCACGAAACTTCTCCCACTTCTTAGATTTCAAGGATGGTCTGATAGGTTTGTTGTACATAGCAATCCTCCTTTTTCAATGCAAAAAGGGACAGGCCAGTGACCTATCCCCTCTCATACAAGAAATCTATGCTACCATAATAAACCTTTTTTTGTGAGACTTCAAGATGTCTTTTGTCTCATTTTAAAATTATTGTGGATTGTCAGGTAAGTTAAAACGTTTTTGAGTAAATTCTGAAACTTCTGAATAAGACTCTTTAGGTATTTCTTTTTCCCAATCTACAAGGATAGATGTGTAACCTGGTCCAATATTCGTTGGAGTAACATGGTATCCAACTATCTTATAATTTACTCCTGGATTATTTTTGATGTCTTTGTTTAGTTGGCTAGCTGCTCCAATTTCAAAAAATTTATCACGATATTCTTTAATCATGTTGTGCTCCTTTTTTTATGTTTTTTTCTTCTCACTTTCACATATCTTATATTTTGTTAAACTCACTCTAAATCTTAAACCCTTACTATTCATAGGTTTTAAAGCGTTTCATTTTTTTAGTTTATGCTTAACTCGTTATGTGAAAGTAATAAATAAAAAAATTAAATAACAAAGTTACGTAGCGCATCATCAAGTTCTGCTTGTTCAATTCCTATGTATCTAAGCGTGATTGCTGGTGATGAGTGATTGAACATTTTCTGTAATGTCCCTACGTCCTTCGTCTTGTTGTAGTATTTATATCCAAAAGTCTTGCGCATTGTATGCGTACCAACATTATCAATGCCAAGTTCTTCAGCTGCTTCATGAATGATCTGATAGGCTCGCTCACGAGTGATTGCTTTATTCTGACCTTGCCTACTCTTGAATAAGAAATGATGAAATGGTTTCCCTTCGACATATCGTCTCATTTCTTTTTTGAGTTCTTTAGTCATCCGTCTAGTTATCTGCTTGCCAGTCTTTCTTTCTCTTAATTTAATGTGCCATCCTTGGACATCTTTTACTTTCAGAGTAAGTATATCTCCAACACGCAGTCCAGTATTCAGGCCTGTGATGAATAGCATGTAATACATCTCATTCCATTCTTTCAAATAGTCTTTCATGGCCTGGATGTCGTCGCTATCTTTTATCGGTGATACATATTCCATGTTATACCTCCTTTCTATAAAACAAAAAGCCAGCAATTGCTGACTCTTGACGATACTTCTGTTGGACAACTTTTTTCGGCTAAAGTTAAGGATGTTTCCCAAAGTGTGATGTGTGTTTTTGTTTCAGAAGTTCATGCTATCATGATAAACCTTTTTTTGTGAGACTTCAAGATGTCTTTTGTCTCATTCTTGTTTACAACTCACCTTTCAGTATAGCGTACTGTTCTAATATAATCCTTCTTCGTCGATAGATTGTAGCTTTGCTCATGAATTTCTGTTCCGCTATTTCCTCCCATCTTAACTGAGGATATCTCCAACGCAGATTAAAGATTTCCTTATCTTCATCAACTAGATTGCTCAAGAGTTTGTTGATAATCCCTTTGAATCCTTCAAGAAAATTTAATGTTGGATCATCCGTGATTCTGATTGCAATTGTTTCAGTAGGTTTGCTTATTCCTACGCTAGGACCATTTTGAACATCAGGATTTTTAGTTTCTAGTTCTAGCCTTCTGAGGTCTATTGTCCGTTGGATATTTTGAAATTTAAAAAGTTCTCTATCTAACGTTTTAAGGTCTTCGTCACTCAACTTCTTCAAGCTCTACCTCCTTTTATACGATTTTACCATCAAAGACTAAAGTGATCGTACCTGTTCCGTCTTGATGTTTAGATACTAAAGCTTGGCAATCTGAACCGAACTCAATTCCTTCAATCGTGATGCTGCGTTGTATTTTGTTAACGTTTATGATTAATCCGTTTGATGTTTTAATTCTCATTTTCCATCTCCTCAATCAACCAATCAAGGTTCTTGCGTGCTTTCTTTAGGTCTTCAAGACCGTTCTTCTTTTGATGGCGTAGTAGATACTTTAAGGCATTCCCAAGATAAAAGCCTTTCAACTGTTCGCCTGTCATGAAGTTTCTTAAAGCATCGATAGACTCCATACCGTACCGACCTTGATAATGGCTTGGTTTGTTTACGTTGTCAATTTTTTCAGGTTTCATTATTCATCCCCCTCCTTGTTTTCTAAAACGGCATTCTGTATAAAAGTATTGCCGATTTTATAGTATTTGTATTCATCAGCTGTCACTTCAAATGTTTCTTCAACTTGCTTATTACCTGCATATCCTGAAACGACCAGAATGTATTTTCTTTTGGTTCTGGTTGGCACAAGTACTGAACTTTTACCATTTATAATAGGTATGAACGTTGTGTGAGGTTCATCAATGTACTTATCTACCACTGTCCCACTCGAAATCTGATGACATGCTACGAGTAAGGATGCGAATAAAACAATACATAGGATTTTAAAATATCTCATTCCTTGGCCTCCAAAAGTTCCGGATTTTCGTAGACATTGCCGATGATTTCTCTATCGCTGGCCACACTACACAATCGTTCAAAATTATTGTATCTAATCAAGCTATTTACAAACATCCCTAAATCTTCTCTATATTCGATAATTCCGTTTAACAAACCATCTTTTGTACCCAAAACATCTTTCTCATATATCTCCCGTAAATTTTTGTCAAACATCCCTGTGAAACGTCCTACTGATTCTATATTTACAGGACACCAAGAACCTATAGTAATGTATTGTTCATTGGCTTCTACCACTTCGTTGATAATAAATGCTCTTCCTCTATCTTCGATTAAATGTCCGTATTGCCATTCTCCTTTGCTGTTTTCGCCAATGGATATCCCTCTAAATTTTGGAATCATCTGGTAAATCCTCCTCTTTGACGAATACTCCGTCAATCATCTTGCCTTTTCGGTCTTTGATAACGTTGTATGCTTCGTCTAAGCAATTTTCAGCGGTAGTTCCATTTAAAAATGAAACAGTACTTACTACACTGTTAAGAAACATCAACTCTGCTTTGATTAGCGGAATTTGTGTCTCATTGTGACAAATATGAGCGCATAGCTTCTGGGCGATATTCCCTAAATTTGAAACCATGAGTAGTAATTCAACCTCCTGTTGATTAGCAGATATTTGAGCACCGTTCTTGATCTGTTGCTCAAGTCCAATCAAAACTACCTGAATATCCCCAAGAGCGTCATAAATCAGTTCAGATTTATCCTTTGCAATACCCTCAAACAATTCTCCTGACTCTTCCATGAGTTTTAAGAATTGCTTCACTGGATTCGCTTCATGTAAGTTTCGGTCAACAAACCATTGTTGTACTTTATTTTTTAATTCTGTGTTGTTCATAGCTTTACCTCCTAAGCTGCTTTTTGTACTAATTTTGTTTGCTTCATCCATTCCTTGGCTATATTCCAGACTTCAGCTGGTACATCTTGGTTATATTTGCCACGAAACTGAGCTATCTTCCCTTGTCTCACTTCGAGTGTGTACAAAGGGTTTTTAGGTTGGTTTGATAAACGGACAAATACTATCAATGTATCTCCTTTGAAATGCTTGTCTGTGTATGAGCTCACGCAGTGATGCAGTTTCTTGCCTTCGTAGATCAGCTCGGCCACTTTTCTAGGGATATGGAATGCATATCCATTGATTGTCTTATCCATTCCTTCTCTAAGTTTAAACTCAGCTTCAAGTTGCTTGCGTTTCTTCTTATCTTCCAGTTTGCGTCTTTCTTCAACGAATTGATTGTATAATTCGACTGTGTGATTGTGCATAGCCGTAAAATCCTTTGGCACAAGCATAGCATCGCCTTCAGGCTCAATTCCCATTTCTCGTAGCATTTTGAGATAGTCAAGATACTCATTGAATTCAATATGATTCTTAATGATCCAATTTTGAAACTTATTGATTCCTACACCTTTCGGTATATGTTTGATATCATGGTATGTCAGATACGACTCAATGCCAGGCACCAGCTGGCCGTTCCGCTCTTTTAACCGACGGCTTAATTCAAATTCATTGAAACTACGATTCGAGTTCTTAAAGAATTGTTTATTCTTCTGAAGCCATCTACGATTCAAGGTTCGCATATCTACGGTTCTTGTAAATCCAATTCTATAATTTGGAAACATGATTTCGTTGGCCAATCTATAAGCATGAATCTTCTGAGCAAACTCGATTTCAAACTTATATTTGTAAAGTCGTTCAATTTCCCAAAAATAGATATTATCGAATTCCAAATATTTGAGTTCGGATACTTTTTGAAGTCTCTTTTCCCAATTGTTTGGATAAAAAATATTTCCTGTGTAAAAACCACCACTAAATGAATTGGCAAATAGATACGGATAGAATTGTCCGTTGTAATCTTGACCAATCTTTGTGTGTTTGTCATTTTCAAATCGCTCTAGATTAGTAAGTTGAAAATTGATAAATTGTTTCCCTTCGACTAGCTTCGAGCTAAATTCATAAGATTGAATCTCGATGCGTTTCGACGTGCTGAGAATGATTGAGAAAAAATAGGTCTTGTCATAAAAAGTGAGCCGTGATGACTTTGTCAGTCGCTTCTCGATGCAATGGCCAAGGTCCAAATCTGAAGCGATTATGGTCTTTTCCTTATTGCTCCATTTGTACGTTGTGATTTGCGAGTAGCACCAGCTCCAGAAATCTGCAGGTGGTTTCAGTCGTCTGTCAGCTTCTCGCTTGCATTGTTCATATTTCATTCGTCCAAGAAATCGAAAATGCTCATTTGCTTTTCGACTGCTCCTTTCTCTTTCTTAATTTTGACCGCATCAACTTTATTTTCAGGAGAATTTTTAGGTTTTTCTACCTTCTTCTTGACGGATTCAACAGGTACCTGCTTGATGTTAGATACTTGCGAATTTGAGATAAAGTATTCTCGAATCCATCTGAATACAGTAGCGTCATCTATGCAAGCGACTCCGTTTTCGGCAAATTTACGAGCTTTTTCTTTTGCGAAACTTAGAGCACATTTCAGAGAGTATCGCTCTTTTAAGATGCCTTCGAATAATTCATTGTCTTCCTGATCGCATATCCAATTATGAACACGATCAAGTGCTGCATCATGTGGTTGGTTTAATTCCTCTAGCAACTTAGCTAGGGCTTTTTCTTTGATTTCATTCATTTTGTTTTCAAAAAAATGCGACTGCCTTTGTGTTAATTGGCTAAATACGGGCAGTCGCTCGTCCATTAGTCACACGACTGATTGACGCTTCCTAGCTCGCTTTTAACGTGGTTCGCGGCACGTTGATTTTACTGCTAAGTAATAACAATCTATCGCGCCATAATCAAAACGTACATCGTCTTTTCCGATATATTTTCTGAATTTTGGTCTTGTGATTGATGAATAAGCTTTCTGATGGCTTTTCATTTGTTCGATAAGTTCATCCACATTATCGAAATGACCGAGAAGGAATTTTCGATGGCCGTTGTAGACGAAATACAGTTTTAATAACAAGGTGTGCCACCTTTCTAAAAGTAATCTTTCCTTTTATTTTTTAAATCATTGAATACCATCAGATGCTCATTGTCTACACCTTTCATAAGGCGACTCATAAAGGGCCGACCATATCGCTTCTGGATTTCCTGTGCAGTCAGATTAGTCGTGATAATCGTGTTTGCCCTTTTATTGAGGATGTTATAAAGAATACTGAAGGACCATTCACTGTCCTTTTCCATTCCAAGATCATCTAGGACTAAAAACTTTGCGCTAGCAATCTTATTTACCAGGAACTCTTCTTGGCTGAAATCCGTCTTAATTTTCATCAGCAAATCAGTAACGTTAATGAAAATAGCAATTTCTTTCGTCGTTTCTGATAGTTCCTTCATGATTGCAAATGCTAAATGGCTCTTTCCGGTCCCAGCTTCACCTTGAAAAATAACATTATTTCTGGCACCGTTTGACCACTCTTTGCAGATTTTTTTGGCAAATTCTAACTTTTCAGCTTCTTTTTCAGTAGGTGTGTCAAAATTCTCAAGAGTAGCATTCTTCAACACATCATCATATAGAGAGAATCTCTCAAGATAGAACTTCCGCTCTCGTTCATGCTCTGCATCAGCAATCTCGTTGACTTTTATCTGATTCTCAGCATGAATCCGTTCCGATTCGCATAAGCGACAGAGGATATCATTTGTCCTGATGATTTTAATCAATGGAATCCCGTGCTTTTCACAAACGTCATCCTGTTCCTCAGTATTCCTGTGGTAAGAAAGAGCCATTTCTTCTAGCACATCAGTTACCATGACATCTTACCTCCACAAGCTTTCCAGTTTGCCATATCGGACAAGCATGCTGAGACAGTCGAAAGAGGTTTTTTCATAAGCAAAGACTTCTTTTCTTCACTTATCGGATAAAATTCCTCTTCAAATTGATTAATAAGTTCTAAAACCCCCATTCCTTCTTAGCCTCCTGTTCTGATTTTTTCTCCTTGTGTTGATTTTCCAATTGTCGAACTTGTTCAACTGTCGTAACCTGGTTCTGCTGCCAATTTCTTAGAATCCCACCTATGTATTTAACATTTGGTTTTCCTAGATTAACAGCTGTCCTCAATGCTTCTTTAACAAGTTCAGAGTCATTTTCATTTATTAGATGATTAATTTCCTCAATCTCAAATCCAGATAGTAGTCTACGAAATTCAGATTGAAAAAGTTCTAAGATATTTCCACTACTACTAGTAGTAGTTATATTCTTATCTTCATCTAATCTAATCTTAGTCTTATCTCCTTCTTCTTCTAGTGCGTTACCATCCGTTACGGTAACGTTACATGTAACGTTACCAAGAGCGAGATTTTTTTGCTTCTCACGGTGTCTTGCTACACGATTTCGTGTTTGTTCCTTGATTCTTTCCATGCCATCAATATTTTGGTGTTTTTCCCAATTTGGCAAAGTAATGACGCCATCGATTATCTCAATCATTCCGAACTGCTCAAATATCCCTAGAGCCATTCTTACGCTATTCAGAGGCCTTTGAAAGATTGTTGCAAGCATCTCATCAGTGTAATGAACTTTATCTGACATCATTAAAAGTCCGTTGCGATTATGTTTGCCAGCAAGAGCTAGGATTTTAAACCATATAACCAAAATTGCATCATGATCTGGTAGTGCATCAATAAGACGTATCTTTTCATCATCAAAAATATCCGTCGTAATCTTAATCCATTTGATTTCAGACATATCCAGCACCTCTTCTAACTTTGTTTCGCTTTCCACTTTCTACGATTCGCTCGATAGTCCTTCTTCATATCTTCGAAAATCAAACGGCTATCTAATTCCATTTTCTGGAGTCTTAATAAATAATATTTTTTATCCAGTTCACGGTAGTCGTCTGCAAGTTTTTGGTAGTCAATAAGGTATTCTTTGATTAACGTTAATTTTTCAAAATTGTTTTTAAAGAATGTTTCTTCATGTTTTGATAACGGTCTTGATGTTTCTTCGATAAGTTCTTTGTTGATTTGGATTGTATTTTCAACCCAAAGGATTAATTGTTTAAAATTGGCTTTTGACATTGTCCTGGCTCCTTATTTTTGTTTCTTCGAGAGGCCGACTGGTGGTTGTACGTCGTATGTAAATTGCTTATCTGAATTTCTCAGATTCATACGAGCGATGTTGTTCGCGATTAGTTGTCTGTTTTCCTTTTTAGCCTCTGCTCGTTCGTCTAGCTCATTTACTAGTACCCAGAGTAAAAAAAGTAGTGATGTTCCGAAATAGATATATTCAATCATTTTGTGTTTTCCTTTTCTTCATAGATTGCTACGATTTCTTCAAGATCTGCGATACGTTGATTTGCTTGCTGATATTTTTCTTGAAGGTCTATCAATTTCCTGTTCGTATCCAACGCAACCAATCGCCAATCGGTGTTGACTTCGATTTTTGTTGTGTTGAAAAACCATTTTGTGATTTTATCTAGTAATTTCATCCAACTGACCTCATTTTCTTGCTTTTTTCCATTTCTTTTTTCCAGTCTTGACTACCTCTGTATTGCAGGTATGCGTCAAAACCTTTAATTGTGACAAGTTGGCCGTCATTTCTGAGGTGCTTCTGTTGACTAGGTAGTTTCTTCATCTCTCGTCTCATGTCTCCTGCTTGTCGCTTTGTGCATCCAAAGATGTGTTCTAATTCTTCATCGTTGGCCGAAACCTTCTCAATGATCACATCCCTAATTCTCACAACTTCAATTGCTTCCATTTCTGCCCCTTTCGTGTTATAATTTAAGTAGTAATTTAAGTAAGTACCTGATTGTTCTCAGGTGCTTTTTTTGTGTTCTAATTTTCATCTTATCTGAGCTATATTGAAAGAATTCAAATCCATTATTTTCATTTTTGTATTGGTGCTTGGTTCCCAAGTCATCCAATATTTCAATGCTGCTTCTGCAAATTTCTTTGGTAATAGGTCATAGCGACTGATGTTGAAATGATCCTTGAAATCAATTTCAGCTTGTCTGAAGACCGATTGAGCAAATGTCTTATCTGCATAAGCTGGACTGTCAATTCCACCAAGGCAAGCAACTACTCGAGCCTTGCGCTTCTTCAATAGCGACTGAGCATAGCTTGGATGGATTGGTTGTTCATTCTTGAGATAGTCGATATCTTCAATCATGCTAGCCTGTTGCTCACGTAGTTTCTTTTGTCCAGTAAAGAGAGCGATAAAGGCATCCTCATCTAAATCTTCTCGAATAAATCCGCCTTGTCTGCGAATAGCTGGAAGAACTTCTGATGTTACCCATCGTTTAAATTCTTTTGCCTGTGGTAGTCTGCTAGATAAGATAAGTGAGTATAATCCTGATTCATTGATGATGATTGTTTCTTGTGTTCTTCCAAGATTATCTGTGAGGCCCTGTTTTAGGGCGTCATCTTCATCAACGTGAAGAGCGATTGCATTTCTTGCTTTGCTATATCCTAAGATGTCAGCTACATCTTTTCCAACGAACCAAGGCTCGTCGTTGATTGTCATAGTGCGGACTTCCTGTCCGTGAAAATTAAAAATTTCGTTCATTTTTTACTCCTCAAATTTTTCCCACGATTCTGATATTCCTAATTTTCTTGAAATTTTTAATTTCAAATCATCAGAACCTTTGCCAAGGTTGAATAATTCTGTAATAACGCTTGATGTTCGCTTAAATCCAATTGCTTGTGCTAAATCAGCATTATTCCAATTGCGTTCAGCCATTTTTTGTTTTACAAGTTCATTCCACTTTTTGTGTTGAGTGCTCATGTATAACTCCTTTCTTATTTTAGAGAAACACGAAGCGAAAACTTTTTTATAGAATTTCTTGACTTTTTCTAGACTAAAGTCTATAATCAAAGTATAAGAAAAACACAAACAAAGGACTTTCTAAACCAATCATAACGCTCGCCAAAGCTTTTATTTTTAGTTTGTCTTTTCTCTTTTGTTTTCGCTTTGTATTTCGCTTTACAATATATATTCTATACTTTTTTATAGAGCTTGTCAACACTTTTCTATACTTTTTTCTAGAATATTTTTTGTTAAGCGTAGAAAGGTTGATTTAACAATGTTTTCAACGTTTGAAAAAATCAAAGAACTTGCTAAAAAGCGAGGAATTGCTTTGTCAAAACTAGAAGAAACTTTAGGTTATAGTACAAATTATTTTTATTCGTTAAAAAAGAAGGCGCCTAATTCTGAACGACTTCAAGAAATTGCTGAATATTTTAATGTTTCGACTGATTATCTTCTAGGTCGTACTGATAATCCTAATGTAGCAAGTGAAATTGTCACTACTGCTGATGGCCGTGTTGTTGATTTGTCAAATCTTCGTGAACGTGTGGTTCTCTTTGATGGTAAACCACTCTCAGATGAAGATGTTGATAAGATCGCGCAAATTATTAAGCTTTCTTTGGGGGTGTCTGAAATTGAAAGTGAGTGAGCTCTTAGAAGAGTATCAGGTCACACTCTATCTTTTTCCTGAAACCATGTGGGAGCGCAGAGGTTTCTATTTTCCAGATGAACGAACTATCTATGTAAATGGAAATCTTAGTCAGGAAGAGCGAGAAGAGGTTATCCTACATGAATTAGGACATATAAACCATAATCCAGCGCATTACAAAAGGCTGCTCTATAAATACGAAAATGAAGCTGACCGCTTCATGGTTCGTCATCTTATATCTGAAGAACTGTCCCAATGTGAACCATCGGAGTTCAATTGGTTGAGATTTGCTGAAAGACATAAAATTGCGACAACTTGGGGTGAACAGATAATTCAGGAAGAATTTTATAGACTGACAGGTAGTTAATAAATTTTACAAAAAGAAAGGTAAATAGAAATGGCATTATTTGGGAAGAAACAAAACGATGTTCAAGAAGTTGAACTTTTTACAGAAGAACCGAATGAAAGAGTTTTTGAGTTCCAAAAATCAAAAACAGTAGTAAGAGTTGATGACTACTTCATCAGAATTGCCAGAAAATCAAATGTTTCGAATGTTTTACTACATGGATTAGATGGTGAAAAATCAATTTTGTTATCAGAAATCACTGCTTATCAGTTAAAAGAGCCTGGTGCGACTGTTGGGTATCTCCAGCTTGTTTACCCTGGTTCGTCTGATGTAAAAGGTGGTGTTTTCGATGCAGTAAAAGATGAAAATACTGTGACCTTCCTTAAAGAAGATAAAGAGTCCGTCCTAGAGTTAAAAAAAGCAATTGAGGAAGCTTTGAAAAATAAAGTTAGAAAATAACAAAAATCCTCACACTCGCCTGCAAGCAAAAATGTGAGGATGTACTGTATAGAAAGATCGGCATTAAAAAGCCCTCTTTTCTATGTCTATTTTACCAAGAAATGAGGTGAAAAGCAAATGTGGATGGAAGAATTACCCACTGGTAAGTATAAATTTTTTGAACGATATAAGGATCCATATACTGAGAAATTAAAAAAAGTATCAGTCACAATGGAAAAGAAAACCCCTCAAGCTAAAAATCAAGCTGCCATATTGTTGCAGGAGAAGATAAATAAAAAAATCAGCACAAAGCAAGTAGAAAACATTACCTTTGAAGAGATCTATAACCTTTTTTACAATTCTTGGTCTAAAACAGTCAAAGCATCTACCAAGCACAATTATACTTTTATTGATGCAACTATGAAAAAAGAAATACCGTCTAATACTTTACTAGCTAACATTGATAGACGTTATATCCAGAGCAAAATTGAAAATATTATTGATAACAAAGGATATCATACAGCTTATAGAGTCCGCAGTAGGCTCAAAAGCATCTTCGATTATGCGGTTCAATACTCTTATATCCAAAACAACGAGGTTAATTACACGGTTATTCCTAAAAAACCGGAAACATTAGAAGATGTTGAAAAAAAGCGCAACAAGTTTTTGACTATGGAGGAAATCAAAGCATTAGTAGATGCACTAAATAATCGACCGTATCAGCAAAAATATGCCGATATGGTAACGGTTCTTGCTCTCACTGGTATGAGGTATGGAGAGTTGACGGCATTACAACTCAAAAATATAGACTTTGAAAATAATAAGATTGAAATTACAGGTAATTTTGACTCAATCAACAAAATAAAAACATTACCAAAAACAGCAAGATCCATTAGGACAATACTAGTATCAGATGCAGTCATAAAGGCTATACAACGTCAAGTGGCTCGACTCACTGAACGTTATCAACCGCTAAAAGATGATGATTATATATTTTGCTTAGAGGTCTGGAATAGCCCGATAACGTTGGCATCTTTTATCCAAATTATAAAAAAATACGGTGCAAAAGCTGGAATAGAAAAAAATCTTTCAAGCCATATTTTCAGACATTCTCATATTTCCTATTTAGCGGAAGCCGGGCTTCCTATCAAGTCAATCATGGATCGTGTCGGACATGCAAACGCAAAAATGACACTTGAGATTTATTCCCATACGACCCAAAATATGGAAGATAAACTAGTAAAAACTTTGGATAGTGTTTTTTAATTCTGCCCCTTGCCTGCCCCTTTTCTACACAAAGACATAACAAAAGCCCTTGAAATACCAATGTTTCCAAGGGCTTGTTTTTATTTATTAGAATCCATCTACATTGGTATAGATTTTTTGGACATCTTCGTCATCTTCAAGAACGCCATAAAGTTTTTCAAAGGTTTCAAGGTCATCCCCTGACAACTCAACTTCTGATTGAGGAATCATCTCAAGTTCTGTTACTTGGAATT
>ERZ772932.852-NODE-852-length-15571-cov-3.498711_pt1 | contig 15571 bp, 22 predicted proteins | sample MGYA00511684_ERZ772932 | MGnify/ENA primary metagenome ERZ772932 (study PRJEB29015, sample SAMEA2738078) | human oral metagenome | biome: human oral; feature: human-associated habitat; material: saliva | place: China | collected 2210 ...
TTAATTGGACGGCCCGTGTGAACTATGCCAAGCGTGTGTTGAACTACGTGACCATCATTGACAAGATGAGTGAGAATCAAAAGCTAGTTGATAACTACTTTGAAATCAAGAATATCGAGAGTTTGAATCCTTGGATTGAAAAAGGATCTGCAATGGATCTTGTAAAATCTATCAGTAAGTCAGATCATGGTTTTGAGATCAAAATGGATCGTTTGGATCACATGATCTACTTGTATTACAAGACCAAACTTGTAAATGCTGTAAAAGATTCAACCAACCCTACTAACAAGATTGAGCTTAAAGCTGAAAATGATGGTGCCGTTTCATATCAGAAGATTCAACTAGTCGGTGGCCGTGGTGACGCAAGCGGTGAAAACAAACCGGAACCAACTTTCGAGGTGCCAAATTACGCACCTAAAGTCGACATCCCAGAATTTGAGGGCGGAATTCCCGGTATCCCAGAAGTACGTGAGTTGCCGGAGTACACTGAGCCTATCGGTACGGTTCCAAATGACGCTCCGGTTTTGGATAAACCAGAATGGAACGGTGGCACAGTTCCAAATGAAGCTCCGAAATACGACAAGCCTGAGTTTGAAGGAGGTATTCCGGGTATCCCAGAAGTACGTGAACTCCCACCGTTCGAAGGTGGAGTGATTCCGAATGATGCCCCTATCCTCGATTTGCCAGAGCTGCACATCCCAGAGGAACCAACACCAGAAAAACCTAGCACGCCAGAAAAAACCCCTAAAACGAGCGTAGAGCGTCCTAATAATAAAGTGGCACAATCTACCGCACTATCTTATAAACTCGATTCTGAGCCAAAAGAGGTGGTAAATACGACGGTTTACGGTGGTGTTCTTCCTAACACTGGTGAAAAAGAAGGAATTGCTAGCACTTTAGGATTGGTAGTCATCGCAGCGGGTATCACTGGCCTTACGCTTGGATTCAAGAAACGCAACGAAAGCGAGGGTTAAGTGAATGAGCATCGCAATAAATAAGTTAGAAATCGAAAACGTTAAACGAATCAAAGCAGTCAAGGTTGAGCCATCACCTACTGGTCTCACAGTAATCGGTGGAAATAACAACCAAGGTAAAACAAGCGTGTTAGATTCTATTGCTTGGGCATTGGGTGGAAATCGATTTAAACCTAGCAAGGCAGCTCGTGAAGGTTCTGTCGTTCCTCCGTCTCTTAAAATTACCATGTCAAATGGATTGATTGTTGAGAGAAAAGGGAAGAATAGTTCTCTGAAAGTAATTGATCCGAACGGTAATAAAGGCGGTCAACAACTTCTCGATAGTTTCGTTGAGGAATTGGCTATCAACCTCCCGAAATTTATGGATAGCACGGCTAAAGAGAAAGCTGACATCCTTTTGCAAATCATCGGAGTTGGTCCCCAATTAGCCGAATTAGAAATCAAAGAGAAGCAGTTATATGACCAGCGCCATGCTATCGGTGTTATTGCTGACCAGAAGGAGAAGTTCGCAAAAGAACAAACCTATTATCCAGACGCCCCAAAAGAGTTGGTTTCCATTGCAGATCTGATTGCAGAACAACAAGAGGTGCTAGCTAAAAACGGAGAGAATGCTCGCAAACGTCAAAATGCTCAGCAAATTAAAACTGCCTACGAAGGCAAACTTGCTGAAGTTAACCGCTTGTCAGAACAATTGAAGGCGGCTCAAGCAGAATTGGAAGTTCTTGAAAACGACCTTCAAATCGCTACCGACTTAACGATTGACCTTATCGATGAATCTACAGAAGAAATCGAAAGCAATATCGCTAATATCGAGCAAATCAACCTCAAGGTTCGAGCTAACCTCGATAAAGAAAAAGCTGAAGAAGAAGCTAGGGTCCAACGTGAAGAATACAACAGATTATCTAGCGAAATCGAAGCTGTCCGAAAAGACAAGCGTGACCTGTTAACTAATGCTGACCTACCGCTCGAAGGACTATCTGTCAACGATGGAAAACTTCTCTATCTCGGTCAAGAGTGGGATAACATGTCAGGTTCTCAACAACTCATGGTAGCGACCGCAATCGTCCGAAAACTAAAACCGGATTGTGGCTTCGTTTTAATCGACAAGCTCGAACAAATGGACCAAATCACACTGGATCAATTTGGAAAATGGCTTGAGGATGAAGGCCTACAAGCTATTGCAACGAGAGTGTCGACTGGTGATGAATGCTCAATTATCATCGAAGACGGCTACAGTCTCGACAACAAGACGCATCAGCCAACAACAGAAGCCGAAACCAAAACACCACAAACGCCATCATGGCAAGGAGGATTTTAATGCAAATCACAAGAGGTATTAAAGCTAGAGCTCAGAAGGTTGTTATCTACGGGCCTGAAGGTATCGGAAAGTCAAGTTTTGCAGCTCAGTTTCCAGACCCTGTGTTTATCGACACAGAGGGCTCTACAGACAATATGGATGTAGCAAGGTTGGATAAGCCATCAAGCTGGACCATGTTGATGAACGAGGTTGCTTTCATTAAAGCAAATCCCGACTCGTGCAAGACTCTGGTAATCGATACAATCGATTGGGCTGAGTCGTTAGCGGTTGAATCTGTTTGTGCTCAGCACGGCAAGAAGGGAATCGAAGATTTTGGGTGGGGCAATGGATATACCTACGTCCGTGAAGAAATCGGTCGTTTCCTAAACAGTCTAAGCGAATTGATTGATCTAGGAATCAATGTTGTTCTTACTGCACACGCTCAGATTAAGACCTTCACTCAACCAGACGAAATGGGTAGCTATGACCGTTACGAGCTCAAACTTGGGAAGAAAACAAGTTCACAGACAGCTCCGTTGGTTAAAGAGTGGGCTGACATGGTTCTATTCTGTAACTACGAAACAATCGTAATGACTGATGAAAAATCCAAGAAGTCGAAAGCGCAAGGCGGACAACGTGTCATGTATACACAACATCACCCAGCGTGGGATGCCAAGAATCGTCACAATCTGCCTAATAAATTACCGCTAGACTACGCTGGAATTGCTCATATCTTCAATAATGTCCAAACTGCACAGCAACCAGTAGAGGTACAGACCCCACCGCCGGCACCTAAGGAACCAACTTCAGCGCCAGTGGAAGAAACACCTATTCAAACTCAAACACAAACTCCAGAACCACAAGAGCCGGTCAACCCTGCACCAGTGGAACGTGGAGCTTATCAAGAGCCCGCTCCATTCATCGAGCCAGCTCTTCGTGACCTAATGATTGCTAATCAGGTCACGGAACAAGAACTTCAACAGGCTGTAGCTTCTAAAGGTTACTACCCTATTGAAACACCTATATCAATGTACGACAAATCATTCATCGACGGGGCTCTAGTAGCTACTTGGGACCGTGTCTTTGAAATGGTAAAAGAAATCCGTGGATCAGAATTTTAGGAGGAACTCATGACAAATAAAACTATCAAATTAGACCTATCGCAAATTGGCGACGGTGGTCTGCAAGAAAAAGTTGACAAAGAACTTGAAAAAGTTATTGCTAACATCTTAGACCCCAATACCGAGGCTAAGACAGCTCGTAAGCTTGTCATCACTTTGACGATGAAGTCGGATGATACACGTCAAACAGTCGCTACTGCCATGGAAATCAAGTCTACTCTGGCACCTCAAAAAGCTGTAGCAACAACGATCCTTGTTGGTCAAGAAGGCGATCAAATCTATGCAAATGAGCTAAAGAGCAATATGCCTGGTCAGACATATTTTGACGATCAAGCGACTCTTCGCACAGATATTGGTGAGCCAATTGAAGACATCGACAAAGGTATCAACAACGATGTTATTGACTTTAACAAACAAAAGAAAGCAGGTAATTAAGCATGGCAGAAAACATCAAAGAAGCTCTCAAATACAGTGTAGAACTCGCTGAACGTGGTGGCAAAACCATTCAAGTTGGCGACAAGCACTACTACAATGCAGATCAATTCAACCTTCAAGAGGTAAACCCTCGAAAAGTCGCACCAATGCTTCAATTATGCACCCTCGACAGTCTTATCGATTACCTCAAATCAGGTAATGACGCTATTAGTGCATCTAAAAAAATCATTGTGGTGGAAAGCCCTGAAAATGTCGCCGTCTATGATCAGGTTGATTGGGAATATGGAAGACGGCCACAACTTGTCTCTGTGGTAGCTTATACGCCATCTATTCGATTGAACCAGTGGAATAGCCAAGAGCAGTTCAATATTATGCTGCAGTCTGCGTTTATTAATGATGATGACCGTCAGCTTGTGCTTGAATTCGCAAGTGCTTTAAAAGTCGAAAACGGCGCTGACATCGTGGATAACGGTATCAACCAGACCACTACTGTGAAATCAGGGGTAGCTAGTCTCGCAAAAGCAACTGCACCAAACCCAGTGACATTACGTCCATATCGTACATTTACAGAAGTCGCACAGCCATCTAGTCAATTTGTGCTCCGCATCAACAAAGAAGCTGAACTTGCTCTTTTTGAAGCAGACGGTGGCAAATGGAAGCTAGAAGCTATTAAAAACATCGCTGACTACCTCAAAACAGGGCTCAAAGATCAAGATAATATCACTATTTTGGCTTAATAGGAAAGGATTTTTATACATGACTTATAACAACAATTTTCAACGTGAATTTGGCTGGGACGACACTATTCAAGAAGACGCTAAGGAATTTATCACACTAACTCCTGGTGATTATGTCTTCACTGTAACAAACTTCGAACGTGGGCGTCACACTCCCAACCCACAAAATCCTGGGAAACTTCCAGCATGTAACAAAGCGATCGTCACAATCCAAGTTGAGACTGAAGAAGGTCTCGCAACAATGACACACAATCTATTCTTGCACTCATCTACTGAAGGGATGCTCTCAGCGTTCTTCGGCGCTATCGGGCAAAAGAAACACGGAGAACCACTCAAAATGAATTGGAACAACGTTGTAGGTTCGACAGGGGTGTGCCGTGTCGGAAATCGCACATACAAAGATACTGTGTATAACGACGTTAAACAAATGATTTACGCTGACAGTGTTGATTGGACAAAAGTATTGAATGCCAATGTTTCTCAAGGTGGTGGACAACAAGCCCCTCAACAACAAGCTCCTAGCTACCAAGCGGCACCTCAGCAAAATCAAGGGTATCAACAACCTCAACAAGCCCCTAACGGTGGTGGATTCGGAGGATTCTAATGCAGCTTAGACCTTACCAAGAAGAGGCAAGGGCTAAAGTACAGCAAGAGTGGAAGGAGGGCAGGAAGCGCACGCTACTTGTCCTACCCACTGGCTGTGGTAAGACCATTGTCTTTTCAAAAATTATAGAAGACCGTGTCAAGATGGGAGAACGTGTCCTTGTTCTCGCTCATCGTTCAGAACTTTTGGAACAAGCCAGTGATAAATTAATGACAGCTACAGGATTAGGAACGGCACTGGAGAAAGCTGAAAATACTTCAATCGGCTCATGGTTTCGTGTTGTCGTTGGTTCAGTACAGACTATGCAGCGTGAGAAACGACTCAGTCAGTTTCCACCTAATCACTTCGATACCATTGTCATCGACGAGGCTCACCACGCTATATCAGACGGCTATCAACGTGTGCTAGAACATTTCGGAGAAGCTAACGTCTTAGGTGTCACAGCCACGCCAGACCGTGGTGATATGCGAAATTTAGGAAGCTATTTCGATAGTTTAGCTTATGAGTACCCATTAGTAGATGCTATTAAATCAGGGTATCTATCGAAAATCACAGCTATTACAATCCCTCTTGAACTTGACTTGTCAACAGTCAGTCAACAAGGTGGTGATTTCAAAGCCAGTGAAATCGGAACAGCCCTAGACCCTTATCTCGAACAAATTGCAGACGAAATGGTTAAGCAGTGCAAAGACAGGAAAACAGTTGTCTTCTTACCGCTAGTTAAAACATCGCAGAAATTCCGAGATATTCTAAACGAGAAGGGTTTTCGAGCTGCTGAGGTAAACGGAGAGTCCAAGGATCGCGCTGAAATCCTAGAAGATTTCGACAAGGATAAATATAACGTTTTGTGCAACTCGATGCTATTGACTGAGGGTTGGGATTGTCCAACAGTTGACTGCGTGGTTGTGTTAAGGCCGACAAAAGTCCGTGCTCTGTATAGTCAAATGGTTGGTCGTGGAACACGTCTCGCTCCAGGGAAGGAGAATCTATTACTACTCGATTTCTTATGGCACACTGAACGTCACGAACTTTGTAGACCAGCGCATTTAATCGCCAGCAGTCCAGAAGTTGCCAAAAAAATGACCGAAAACATGGCTGAAGATACCGAAGTTGAATTCAGTCTGCTGGAAGCCGAAGAACAAGCTGAAAAAGATGTTGTCGCCGAGAGAGAAGAAGCTCTCGCTAAGCAACTCGCAGAACAGCGAAAGAAAAAACGCAAACTTGTAGATCCATTACAGTTCGAAATGTCAATCCAAGCCGAAGATTTAGCGGACTACGTCCCATCGTTCGGTTGGGAGATGGCTCCTCCTTCAGAAAAACAGCTTAAAGCGCTTGAGAAGTTCGGTATTTATACAGAAGAAATCGGCAACGCTGGTAAAGCTGGTAAACTACTAGATCGATTAAACAAACGCAAAGACAGTGGGTTGACCACACCTAAACAAATACGATTACTCGAAGGTCGTGGCTTCCGCAATGTCGGAATGTGGAAATTTGAAGATGCTAGCAATTTGATTAACCGAATCGCTGCGAGCGGCTGGAGAATGCCAAAAGGAATCATTCCAGCTACATACCAGCCAGAATAAAGGAGATTAAATGTCGGAAGGTACTTTTGATTTAATCCCACTCTTAGATTATATTGACCCTTCTACATTGTCATATCAAGAGTGGGTAAACGTAGGAATGGCCCTAAAACAAGAGGGCTACACGGCAATGGATTGGGATACTTGGTCTCAATCCGACAGCCGCTATAAAAAAGGTGAGTGTTTCAGTAAATGGGATACCTTCCAATACGACGGAGGGGGTGCTGTTACTGGTGCAACTATCACACAAATGGCCAAAGATAACGGCTGGGAACCAATGAATAAGTCGGGTAAAAGCTATGAGCTCGACTGGAATTCTACAATCGACCGTGATTATCAAATCGTAGATAAGAACTGGGTCGAATCAAAGGAAATCCGAGAACCGATTAATTGGCATCCAGTCCAAGATCTTGTCAAATACATCGAAACGCTGTTTGAAATGACCGACCTTGTTGGTTATGTCACTTCAACTTATCCGATTGAAACAGAAAACGGCCCAATCTATAAGCCAACTCAAGGCAATTACGACAGGACTGCCGGAGAGCTTATCAAAGAACTTCAGAGTAATGGTGATGATATTGGCGCAGTCTTCGGAGACTATAAGGAAGAAGCTGGTGCCTGGATTCGCTTTAACCCCTTGGATGGGAAGGGTGTCAAGAATGATAATGTCACTGATTTCAGATACGCTTTAGTAGAATCAGACAGCATGGAGCTTGGGAAACAATACGCTCTATTTAAAGAGTTGGAGCTTCCTATTGCGACACTGGTACACTCTGGACACAAGTCGCTACACGCAGTGGTACGAGTGGATGCTAGAGACTACCAAGAATATCGAAAACGTGTCGATTACATTTATCAAATTTGTAAAAAAAACGGGCTTGATATTGACACCCAAAACCGTAATCCAAGTCGACTTTCTCGAATGCCTGGAGTTATCCGAAATGGCCATAAGCAATTCTTGATTGATACAAATCTGGGGAAAGCTAACTACGAAGAATGGTATCAATGGGTGGAAGATTTAAACGATGACCTTCCTGATCCTGAAACACTAGCAGACGAGTGGGACCACCTTCCAGATTTAGCCCCAGAACTTATCCACGGTGTGTTGCGTCAGGGCCATAAGATGCTGATTGCGGGCCCATCAAAAGCTGGTAAGTCGTTTGCTCTCATCGAGTTATCAATCGCTATTGCAGAGGGGTACAAGTGGCTCGGTTGGCAGTGCGAACAAGGAAAAGTCCTCTACGTCAACTTAGAGCTGGATAGGCCGTCAGCCCTTCACCGCTTTAAAGACGTCTACGATGCTATGAATATACCTCCAGCAAGCGTTGGCAATATCGATATCTGGAATCTCCGTGGGAAGACGGTGCCAATGGATAAGCTGGCCCCGAAACTCATTAGGCGGTCGCTGAAAAAGAATTACCAAGCGGTTATTATCGACCCTATCTATAAGGTCCTGACTGGTGACGAGAATTCAGCGGATCAAATGGCACATTTTACCAATCAGTTCGATAAGGTAGCTACTGAGCTAGGATGTGCCGTAATCTACTGTCACCATCATTCAAAAGGGTCTCAAGGCGGTAAAAAATCAATGGACCGAGCTAGCGGCTCAGGAGTGTTCGCTCGTGACCCAGACGCTCTGGTTGATTTAGTCGAGCTAGACCTTAACGAAGACCTCGTTAAAGCTCGGACTGAAAAAGCAACGGCTAAGATTTACCAAAGAGCCTTGCAAGAACAGGCTAACGATTATTACCAACAGAATGTCAGTCTTGACGATCTGGAAAGTCGCTATCAAATGCAACAACATTTCGACAAAGCAATTCCTGATGTTATGAAACGCAAGCCTTACCTTGACGAGGTTAAGACGACAGCCCATAGCATTGAGATTGCAACGGCTTGGCGAGTTGAAGGGACCCTTCGTGAGTTCGCCAAATTTGCCCCTGTTAATATGTGGTTCAGCTATCCAGTCCATGAAGTGGATACTACTGGAGTGTTGGCTGATATCCAATTGGAAGATGCAGCACCCGGTTGGAAAAAGAACCTAAAAAAAGGTCCAGAATCGAAGAAGAAGACAGCAGAGAAAAACAAAGAAAAACTTGTTAATGCAATTCAAGCATTAGACGATGGAATGGATCCAGTCACGATTGATGATATTGTGGAATATTTTTCAATAGAAGATAAACCTGTTAGCGAAAAAACTATCCGAAGATGGATCAAAAATGCGGAAATTTTCGAGGTGAAAAACGGAAAAATTCACCAAAAATATACCTGAAATTTCAAAAAGGGACAGGGACAAATTGGGGACAAATTGGAGGGACAAATTGGAAGAAAAAACCCATTTTGTCCGTCTCAAAAAAGGGACAAATTGGAAAATGTCCGAATGTCCCTAAAACCTAATAGGGACAAGGGACAAATTGGAAAATGTCCTTAAGAAATCGCTCAACCATGCGGGGTTGGAGCGATAGGGACAAAATGGAAAAATTAGGGACAAAATCAGGGACAGAATATCTCCCTCTGTGAGGAGAGATATTTAGAAAAATGTCCCTGAGAGTTCAGAAGAACAGGTACAGGAACATGGGGGTCCTAAGACTCCCCCATGTAACCCTGTAACCCTGTCCTTCACTCTGAACTTAGGCGCGTGAGCGTGGTAAGTAAAAAAAGAAAGTGCGAAAGTAAAAAGGTAAAAAGTTATGACACGAAAGAAAAAAAGATATTCGGTAAAGTTGGATATTGGTAAACAAATGCCTCCACTTTATCACACATTACCCGGTCAAGATTTTTGGTATTCGGATTCAGAGGTTTTGAAATGGATCGCGAATCAGCCGATTCTTTTGAATTGGGTAAAAGACCAACTTAAAACGGCAGGATATATTACCTATGACGCAATGACTGGAAAATGGACCGGTGTCGATTATAAAAATGATGAGGCGGAAAATGATTGAATTTTTCTTGTCGATGAAAAAAATTCCAACTACGACACACCAACAGAAACAAGTTGCTGTGGTGAATGGTAAACCAAAATTCTATGAGCCTCAAAAGTTGAAAGAAGCTAGAGACTTATTTTCAACCCTGCTTACTCCGTATGCCCCAAACGAAAAAATCGAAGGACCTATACGTCTAACGGTGAAATGGCTATTTCCTAAAATCAAAAAAGCGACTCATGGTCAGTACAAGACTACTAAACCAGATACAGATAATCTGCAAAAACTTCTAAAGGATTGTATGACTGATCTCGAGTATTGGAAAGATGATGCTCAAGTCGCTAGTGAGATTGTTGAGAAGTTTTGGTCAGACACTGTTGGGATATATGTCAAGGTGGAAGAGCTATGAATTATATCAATTTCTTCGAAACTGAGGTTCCGAATTGGATGAGAGAAAACAACCGAATGATGCAGCAGGTCGGATTCAACACCCCTGCATACTGGAATTGGGTAGTTGTCTCTATCGACAAGGTCTGTGAAAAATACAATAACGATACCCTAGTCAAAAATCAATTTCATATTATCTGGGATTTCCTAGATGAGAAGGCTAGGGAGGTTTCAGGTACAAATAATGGTAAAACGGTGGACTGATCGCATGGCTGGCATTAAATATGCACCAAAGCCATACGACAAACCGGTAACGGTGTTAGAACGTGTAGAGTATTTTAGACATTGGTTTTATACTACGCATCAAAAGAAAGGTGCAGTGGCAATGAAATTAGGTATTAACGCAAAGAAACTCAACCGTATTCTAACGCTGGAACAGTTGCCGGATGAGGAATTACTGAAAGGAATGATGAAACTATGCGATACAAAGTAATCGTGTATTACGACAATATGCCAGACAGTGAGCATATTTTTAGCAACAAGAACGACGCTATCAACGAATTGCACCGCTTACGAGGTGTTAAATATCGCAATTCTAAGCTATACACAGTGGGAATGGAGGAATGCGATGGCAATTAAAACACGAGAGTTTTCAACGGAAACAGGCGATGAATTAGATATTGGTATGCTTATTAACTTATTTTTGTCGTCTGGTTATGTTGATGAATTAATTGATATTAAATATCAAACAGTAGCGTTAGATATGCACGGTATGTATATCATTCGAACATCAGCACTGATTATTTACAAGGAGAATGCGAAATGATGAACAAAGACGAAACAGTACAGAAATTGGCAAAAGAACCACTCATTTCGGTAGCTTACGCTGAGGATTTATATGATTCAATCGTTCCTAGACCAGTAGTGAAGCAGTACGTGGCAGATTGGTACGAAAAAATCAAAGATAGTTTTAATTATGATTTAATCGACACAATCAACGGCATCCCTTATGGCGATGACGAGGAAGTTTTTAGTGATATCGAAAGGTGGTTAGATGACAATGATGACTCACTCACTACCCTCGTCAACATGCACCAGTTTGGGTATGAGGTCGAGAAAGAGAAGCGGTATACAGTCAAACTGAAAAACAAAATTGCGAAAGAAGATTACTTAGTAAAAACAAACACTAACGGATTCCGATTTTACAGTAACATTTATACAGATAGCAGAATCCACACCCGCAAAGAGCTGGAATGCTAACTTCGGTTGGGTGTTTGATTGCCCAGGCGTGGAAGTGAAAGAGGTGGAGTGATGAGTAAAAAACTACTAAAAAAAGAGAATCTTAAACATCTTTCGCATGATGACCTCATAAAATTTGGAGCTGCAATAGTTGTAGGACATTTAGCGGATGACTTTGAGAAAGAGGGGGAAGATGAACAAATTAATCACTAAAATCAATCAATGGGCAGACGAACGCAATTTAAAAGAAGCTGACCCTAAGATTCAGTGGATGCGTATTACTGAGTAGGTCGGAGAAATTCGAGATGCACTCTTGAAACCGACGAAATTCACAGAACCGCAAGCAGCGCTCAAGGACGCTATTGGTGACACGCTGGTAACGATTATCGTGCTAGCACATCAACTAGATCTTGATGTGACTGAGTGCCTTGGTATTGCGTATGAAGAGATTAAGAACAGAAAAGGAAAGATGGTAAATGGCACATTTGTCAAGGAAGAAGATTTATAACGAGACGGCAGTCGCCACGATTCTACTACTGGTATCGCTAGTCATTAATGTGACTACCATTCTGCGAGTGGTCAATAGACCTATCGAGACAGTTGTTATCCACAAGGCCGATAATGCCGTTGAATTACATGGCAAGGTTACTGGAAAATCTATGGTCGGAAAGCTCTACACGCTCGACTGTGGAGCTTACGGAAAATTCCTAGTGAGTAAAGAGCAGTATGATAGCGTGAACGTTGGGGATGATATCCCTAGCTATCTGAAGGGGCGAGGGCAATGATACCAAGATTTAGAGCGTGGAATAAAGCCACAAAAGAAATGTACGAAGTTGATGATTTTATGTCTATTGATTTCGGGAAAAGCGAAATTGGCGTTAAAACACTCTTTTTCGACCAAACAAACCGCTACAATTTCGATGCTATCGTTTTAATGCAATCAACTGGATTGACTGATAAAAATGGCAAAGAAATCTTTGAAGGGGATATCGTCAAGGTGACTGATGGTGACGAAAGAACTAATTTTCCGGATGGTGGAATTGGAACTATTTGCGGTTTGGACAAGATTTTCATGTGGTACATAGACGGGCAAGTACATAACGGACTATTTGACATCAGTCAAGAGTATTACATTGAGGTTATTGGCAACATACACGCTAATCCGGAACTGGCAGAGGTAAGCTCATGAGCGTTAAATACAAACATTCCGGACTGACACCAGAATTATATCAACGGTTAGTCAGTGAACATGCAGCACTTAAGCAAACGCACTCAAAGGACTATAAGCAGTTCTTCCAAGAGGTTAGAGGGTGTAGCGAGGCACAAGCCAGAAACATTTATCAGAAATTCAACAGCGTAGTCGTGGGACGGTTGAAGCTATCACCCAAAACTGCGAAAGAGCTGGAAGGTATTATTTCTGATGGGCTATTCAGAGACATTCAAAGCTATCTGTCTAAACACTATACGAGAGGGACAATCACTCGCCCAGAAGTAGACAGGACTAATGCTGGACTGCCAGAAGACTTGTATAAGCGTTTTCGTGCAGAAGTTGAAGCTCTTAGGGTAGCACATAAAAATGATATTACTAAGCACATCATGAGCGTTAAGGACTGTGATAAGAAAGAAGCTAACAAAATTAGGGACTCAATCAATCGCTGTTATGTGGAAGATATCACCCTTGGGCCTCTCAAGGTGATTCAAATGGAAGGACTACTTTCAAGAGAGCTGCTCGGTGATATGGCTAGATATGTATTCAATAAGTACGAATGGCCTGACAGACTAGACAACGAGGTTGACCGCATTGTTCTCGAATATAGAACCAAGGGGGAACTTGGACGTAAGAAACCCAGCGTTAAACGTGCATTATACACAGCATTAGCGATGGGGGTGTAGCCAGAGTGGTTTAAGACGGTTCGATTCCGTCACTGGCTGTTAGTCTGTCAAAATATCCAAAAGACACTTTTTAACACTTTTTTAACATCGTCGAGCTGACAGACCTCGACATCAAAAATCCAGTAAATAATAAGTTATAGAATCGAGGAATCCTTTTGTTTTTTTTCGACCCTAGCCTTGCATTACTGGTGGCATGGCTAAATCTAATGTATGGGAGGTGGTACCCTAATCCTTCTTTATTCTTGTAAACAAAAAAAGACCCAGACTAATGCCTAGGACTGTTCAAACGCTAATAATATTATTATACCATAAAGGAAACGAATTTATGAGAACAGTGGAACGGCTGCAAAAAATCAAAGCACTTGATAGATATATTGACAGTCAGATAGAACAAATCAAGAGACTGGAATCGCAAGCACTCAAAATAACGGCTGGAGCTATGCAGACTGACATGGTACAAGGTGGTAAGCGTAAGGGTAAGGATGATATCTATGTGGAACTCATGACGGCTAGGGAAGAAGTGGAACGTTTCACTGCCGAAGCTATTAAGCAAAAGCTAGAGTTCCGCAGACAGATAGCAAACGTGGGGGATATAGATGCCAGGTCCCTATTGCAAATGGTATATATAGACCAGCTAGATATCTGGCAGATATGCGACCGCATGGGCTTTAGTAAAGCAACCTACTATGTTAAGCTAAGACAAGCTGAGAAGTATTTGGACTAATCTATAGTGGTATATATCAATCCATACTCCATCATACTCTGGTCGTGGTAATATAGTATTATCAACTTAGAAGGACACAGTAGTGTTCTTCTTTTACTTTATCTGAAAGGAGGTATGCTAATGCCGATGGTTAGACGATGTAAGGCAGAGGGGTGCCGTGCCTTAACAGAGAGACCAGCACACTACTGTACTGCACACCATAGCATGGAAGCAGCATACATGGAAGAACGACAGAGATACTCACGCACTAGATACAACAAGCGAGTAAGGAACCGAGATGATGAGAGCAAGGAACGGTATGCGTTCTATCGCTCAAAGACTTGGTCTTCTATTCGTAAGATTGCGTTAGAACGTGACAACTATCTATGTCAGTACTGTCTAGCGTTGGGTGTGACCACACCAGACGCACGCATAGGCGACCACGTTACACCCGTTGAAATTGCGCCAGAACTTAGGACTGAAATTTCAAATGTAGTGGCGACGTGTAGAAGTTGCGATAACACCAAGAGGACTTTAGAACAAGAAATCTATGGTACTGGTCAAAATAGAACGAAACAAAACACGGAGCTACGACTTTCCGTGTCAGCGTGGGCAGGTTTAATAGCCCGGAAAAAAGAGGACGTCGTTAAACCCCTCTAATAAGCCATAAGCCCGTAGCACGATTTTATAATAAGGGTGGTGTAATAACCCTCGACACGATTTAAAATTGACCCCCGCCCCCTTCTCGTGCCAAGGAGAGCCGCCACAAGGTGTTGTCTTACACCGCACGCCAATTTGAGGGGTTTTAACAAGGGTCAGATTTAGGATTTAGGAGGGGAGGAAGTGGCGAATAAGTCACCAGCAAGGCGAGAGCCGTTTTACAAGCAAAATGACCGTTTTCTACCGCTTGACCCACCAAACTACTTAGGGACTGTTGCGAGGACGGTTTGGACTAAAATCATTCCATTTTTAAAAGCGACAGAAAAGGTCGAGCGTATCGATACATTTCTAGTGGAAACCTACTGCACGACTTATGAGATTTACAAAAAAGCCTATGAGGACGTGAAAGAAAACGGTATCCAAACCGAGATTATTAAAGTGATTCAATCTCCCGGAACCGGTGAAATTTTAGGTGAGCAATCAATGGGATTTAAGAAAAACCCAGCCGTTGCGACGATGAAAGACGCTGCTGAAACCCTTAATAAAATAGGTATTCAGCTAGGTCTGACCCCTAAAGGACGGGCAGAATTGGCAGAAATAGCCGGAAGTCAAGCGGATAATTCTTCGATGAAAGATAAAATGGCAGCATTCTTCAAATAAAGGAGGTGAAACATGCAAGAGATTGATTTAACCAAATCAAAAGATGTAATCGGTACTTATAAAAGTATCGATTTTTCTTATGAGCGAAAGACTTACACAGATTACGGCACGCAATACTGTTTTGATGTGTTAGATGGTAAGATTGTCGCTGGCTACAATATCCAGTTAGCATGTTTCAGACACCTTCGAGATTTGCAAAGACAAGGGGATAGCGATTTTCCTTATGTCTATTCGGTTGATGCGTTTAACCGTTTCTTGAAATTCCTATCATTAGTGCCGAATGTCGATGATCTAAGCCAAAAACTAGAGCCGATGGATTGGCAGTATTTTATATTTGCCCAGCTCTTTGCATGGTTCGACTTG
>ERZ772932.863-NODE-863-length-15449-cov-3.482071_pt1 | contig 15449 bp, 6 predicted proteins | sample MGYA00511684_ERZ772932 | MGnify/ENA primary metagenome ERZ772932 (study PRJEB29015, sample SAMEA2738078) | human oral metagenome | biome: human oral; feature: human-associated habitat; material: saliva | place: China | collected 2210 ...
AAGTAATTTTTATGAACTTTCCAGTGATATTCAAGACTATTATACATTTATAGATTCAGTCTATTCCCTACTCCAAAATAAAGTAAAAGAAACTACACAGTTCCACGATAAAGAATTTTTCTTAAAAAACTACAAGATATCATCAAACGGATTGCTAATTATCATTGACGATTATGAAAGTCTTCCTTTAGACTCTCGAAAAAAAATTCAAAAATTTAAAGATTCTTTAGATCCAACATCTATAAAGTTACTCATTACAACACGATTTATTTCAATGGAGTCAAAAGATATAGTTGTAAGTGCACTTAATACTCAAGATTGTGCGAAAATGGCGGATTATATATTTGAAACTAATAAATGGAGAAATGATTTATCAATTGAAGAATTTCATAAACTTACTGGTGGTCTTCCATTATTAATTTGGTACGCAAAAGCTCACTATAATATGGGTCAATTAACAACCAAAAAACTAAAAGAAAAGTTTTCAGGTCCAGAAGAAGGCCTAGATTTATATCTATATAATAACTTTGAGCAATGCTTTGAAAACAATTTTACTCGTAATTTTTTAATGATTGCTTCACGATATTATGAACTTCATAATATATTGCAAATCTCAAAAAAAACCATCATTTTTCTATGTTTGGAGAATCCTAGAGATTATAAACCTGAAGAGGAAGAGTTTTATTTAAGAGAATTAAATGATTTAAAATTAATTTCAATAAACCAAACTACAAATTCTATTGACTTCTCTCCTCTAATGAATTATATGGATAAATCTGCCAACAAACCACAACCATATCTTGAAGACCAAGAAGATTCTTTAAAAGTTCTAGTAAACTTGAAAGAAGAAACCTATAAAGATTTAGAAGGAGTTATACATTCAGCCCAATACTTGGACGATGCTGCCAAACATAGGATTTTACAACGTATTATCTTATTCTCATATGATGATGACAAAATACGAAATTTAGCAATTGGCCATATTTTTGATCTTACAGAAGATAAGCTTTTACTTTATAAAGAAAATGAACGTATATTTCTAAATGATATTAAGTTAATAGAACAATTATTACATTATCTAAACGATAAGAATATAATAAATTTAGATAATCAGAAAACTATTGTAAACTTCATAAAATCAATTTCTATAAAGATTGGTCAATCTACAGAATTACAGATAATGGCTTCACAACTACTAGATATTATTTATCATTTATTAGTCTTTGTTTTAGAGCAACGTGAGAAAGAAACCATAACTAATTTAGAATTAACAAACCAATCTCAAGCACTTATTAATATAGTTAAGGATGTCGTATCTATATCTAGCGATCAAAATGAGTATATTCACAAATTCAAAAATATAATAGACTCTATTTCAATTTATGGTGGTATTAATGGCCTTTATTCATAATCAATAATTAATATAATACTATATAAAAATTATAAGGAAAAATAAACGGATAAAGTCATTATATTCATTAAAAATCTATATATTATCGTTATACAGAATCTTTTAAAATATGATATAACACACATGATGGTACCGCTTTTAATTCGTCTTATCAGTAAAAAAATATATTTTTTAATCTCCTTTTATCCATTAAAAAAGTAAAATATATCGATTGTAGAAAAAACGGTCTTCGTAAGTGTAGAAAACACATGCGAAGACCGCTTTTGTTTTAATATGAATAAAAATACACCTTCTATTAAAATTAATTTAACTCAACAGGATTTACAGATTAGCATCATTACCTCATCAATATATAGCAGGTTATGCGATTTAATGATTAGCGTCATCAACGGTCAGTATTTCGGTCGCTTGCCAGCCCCAGCAGTTCTTTTTCTTATTAAAGGAGCGAACCGCAACGCCAGAAACGACGTGCCCATTCATGAGATTGTGGGTCTGAACCATTCTATTTTCAATAAATACATTGCTTTCTTTTGTGAAAGCCAGTCCTGTATCTATCACTTTGATAGGTTCTTTAAATTTCATTACAAGGGATGTAGGTGGTTCTTCATCTGTCTTTTTACAAGCTGCGACATTGTATCTTACTGTGCCATCTTGATCTTCATAGCGAGTATAAATAACAGATACAACATCCATTTCATGCAACGGTTCTTTTGAATCATATTGATACATCAAGGATATATCTCCATCAGCAGCGATAAAGGCTCTATTTTGTGCTTTAGAAACATAGTTAACGATACCAATGGTCTTTGGTAAGGACTGACACAAGAGTTCTACCGCCATTTTACTATGCTCTCTATAAAAGTCCTTAGGAAGGCTTTCAGCATTAGGATTATACCAATCTGCATGAAGATATGCATTCAATTGGTCATTAATCTTTTGCTGGTTATCAATTTTAAATGTAACGAGCTCATGAAGTTCGGCACTAGCCATATCGTATTGTTCTAATGCAACTAGTTCTTTAATCACACCAAACTTAGCGGCTCCATTGAACTGTAATCTGTTTTGACACAATAAGGATTTGCAGTAGCAAGACAGTGCCAATAGATGATCATTTTCAATGGTATTCACCAACCCATTCCAAAGCCAGAACTCATTCGGTTTCGCTTGTAATAGGTCTAGGATCATCTGTTGAGCCTTATCTAATTCACGTAACATAACATAGGTCTTGGCAATAGACCATTTTAAGTAATACGTGCTTTCATTCAAGTAGGCCATGTGTTCTATAGCTAGGTTAAGTAACGCAATAATCGATTCCTTATCTGCAGATTTATCAAGGCTATTTAAGGATTTTCTTAGCACCCGTATAACGAGAGATGGCCAGTCGTGCATCATTCCATCTGAACCTTTATAAGGTTTGACTTCATAATCCTCTCGTTCAAATTTGGTGAAATCTAGCTGTAAAGCATATTGATATAATGGAATATGTTGCTCCACCTCTTTAATGGTTAGGATTGGTCCCCAAAGGTAACGCATAAAATTAATGTCATTATGAAGCCCTAAGGTAAAGACCTCATTTAAACAAGCTTTGATTCGCTCAAAATTAATGATTTTTTCCTTTGCTTCTACTTGTATAACCTTGTGCAAACACCATCCATATGCATTCTTTACAGACTCATCTTGTGGATTTTGTGCATATAAGGCTTTCACCTTATCCAAGGCTTCTTGATTTCGGCCCGCCTCCTTAAGCGATTTAATAGCAGCAAGTTCTTTCACCACAGGACTAGCAACACGTAGTACATATTCAGTTTGTTTACAAAGAATTCCATCCGATTCGGTGATAATTAATCCTTTCAATTCATTCCGATAATGCTCAGCAGCGTTTTGATTATTCTCTCCATTGGCACGTTTAATTAAATCAACTAGGCACCAAGCAAATGCACGCTTATCCCATACGCTATAATTGGGATTCTCCATTAATCGTTTAGCCATTGCATAGGCTTCATCTAACTTGCCCTCACGGCGTAGATCAAATACATCACGGCTTGTTACATGTTCTGTATGTTCCATATACATACCCTCTCTTTCATTTACAACACAACACTATACAATACAAACATATACTAACAAACGCTGGTATTCCAACCGATTTGTTATGTAATGATTATTTACTCCACTAGTCTATCCATAATCGCCTGAATCTCATTGGCTAGGTTCTCATCATCACCTTGATTTCTATGATTCTCTACCGATGTAATGATTTGTTTTCCGTTATAAAGAGCATCTAGTGATGCATCACTATTGCCACGTCTGAAAGTATACCGAATACGATAAGACATATTATTAATCTTCACAATTTGAATATTCAATTGACTCAGAGCTATGGCCAATTCTTCACTAACCTCCTGCACATACTCTCGATAAGCAGTAGATCCCTCAATATCTGGTATCGCTATAGATGGCAATGGAGGTCTTGCATGGCTTTCAACAGAAGAACCTTGAGACCATGTTACATTATTAGTATTACTAAATGAGTTATTAGAAAGCGATGACATCGTTCCCAACAATTTAGATCCCATATCAGTCCAATTGGTAAAATACAATCTATCTTTAGCCAGTGAAAGTCCCGTATACAGCCATTTAAATCCAGCCTTATTTTTTATATTCTGATAAAACTTGGTATCGAAGAAAACAGTGTTCCACACACCACCTTGAGCCTTATGAACCGTAGTTGCATAACCATATTGAGCATGTACCTCATGAATATAAAATCTATTAGTAAAGTCTTCCAACCAATCATCATCTTGTAATACAGAGCCTGATGCATCTAAAAGATTCTCAAACAATATGCATGATAACTGCTCTTTTTCACCATATCTGTTGGTAATCTCAATATCAACATACCTAAATCTTAACTCTCTACTACGGCCTGCAAAGTTTATATATTTATTTTCAGAACCCTTAACAGCTAAAACCTTAGCAAACTCACCATTAAATGCTCGATAATCCTCTATCCATACATTTTTAGTAAACATAATCCAATCACCAGGCTGAACTGAGGTTTTACCAGGAAATAGTTGCTCTCGGATTTGTGCATTATATAGTTTTGCCGTTTCATTCATAGCAGCAACAATAATAGGTTTGTTATCTTCTACCGCCTGATACGCCTTTAAATAAGTTGGTAAAAACTGACTTTTATCCAGCTCTATCATGGTAGATGCATCTCGTTCAAATACTAATCGATTATGACGATCTTTCTCTATAGCATGACGAATTGCTACTGCATTTTTAAGAATTAAATTTTTTAATTGTTTCTCTACCACATCCGTTAACTGAAATATTCTAACCGGAAATGCATCACCATACATAGCTTTGAAATAACTTGGCGTAAGTGCAGGCGATACACTTAATGTTACTGGTGCCATTTGGGTATCATCACCAATAAAAATAACCTTTCTTCTACAACCAGTTGTATTAGGATCAATAAAGCTCATCAAATCTTCTAATAGTTTACCAGTACCATAGCAAAGATATTTACAATCTGAAATTTCATCATTCAGTAAAGAGCTTTCACCAATCACATATACATGATCTATTGAATCAAGATTATTTCTTAACTTATAAATAAATTTAGATGCCTCTCGCGGTTGCCCATCTTCAGGCTCTTTCGTTTCCATATATTCATAAATCATAGAATGTATTGTAGATACATATCCATCCATCATTTTATCTAGACAGGATGCAGACTTATTCGTCGGTGTCGCCAAGCTCATACCACGTTCAATTTTGTGTAAATAGTTTTCTAACCCTTTTAAAATCAACTCTTTCCCAGTTGCAGCATAACCTTTCAAAATAAATACATGCTCTGCATCATTTTTTAAGAACGCTTCAAGCTGAGTTACTAATTCCCTTTGGCTTGCGGTTAAGTTATAACCAATAAATTCATCCCTAAAATATCTCTCCATATTCCACCTCATACAATCACAAACACATATTAATTACATTTTTGGAACACTTATATTCATGTACTACTAAAACAACTAATTATAGTATACCTCTAGTTTTGGAAAACTTCATATCAAAATGACTAGGACCTATCCTATATCTTGATTTCCCACTCCCATAGCTACAATGTAAGTATATTAGAAAAACAACTATATATATATTCAATAAAACTAAGACACAAAAGACCTATCCATATGAGATCATACGAATAGGCCTATTGTTTTTCATATTCAATTATTACTTTCAAAATTACCTCTTAACATTTCCGTAAACCAAAACTTGTAAATAGCAATATACTAATACCTCCTTTGATTTTTCACTAATCCCTTACAAACTAATTGACAATAATCTAATAATTTAATCTTCTAATAATACACTGAGAACTACTGCTACCGCAAAGCCTAAAAATGGATACATGCTAATCACCTGCCTTTCATACTACAATTACTATATTAGCGACGATGTACAGTACGGTATAAAGAAAGCCCTAGGGCTACACCTGCTGCAAAACCTTCCCAAGCTGCTGGCGCAGCTGCAACTGCAAATAAAGGTAACATACAAATTCCTCCTAACATTCATAACAATTAATAAAATTACAATCTTAAGACTCCATTTTTTCTCATATTCATACATAACCTCACATTCTATAATAACAACATTAATCACATACATAGTATATACCAGCACTAGAGAAACTTCTTATCAATTTAACTAGGACGTATCCTCTATCTAGTTCTCATTGCTCACTGGCTACAATTTGATTATATGATGAAAACAAGAATACAAAAAATCAATAAAACTAGGAAACAAAAAACCTATCCATATAACATCTATGGATAGGTTTATCATTTGTGATAGCTAAGGAGTTATCTACTATTTAATTAATTCTCGAATTAGTTTGATACATTTATCCATAGCATACTTAATCTCACTGGAAGTTGTAAACTGGCTGCTTTCCTCAATTCGTGCATGGTTACTATCATTACGCGATTTTTTTATCTCAAAATAATATGCCAATATTTTGATGACCTGTGCTAATGAATCTTTAAACGGCTCTGATATTGCTAAACTTTCAATTAAAGTATTAGAATAGATTGACGGACTAATGGATTAAGGAAACTCTAAAAAGATGAATAAGCCATAAAGAACAGTTTCCATCAATTGAATTATTAGATAGTTTTGTAAGCACATTTGCCAGTAAGTATAATACTAAATTCTTTGATAAAATGCATCGTGGATTTAGTGTAGCATTTAGTCAGTTACATAATATATTTGGTAATTGAGAATAAAAAACGTTAACACAAAATCATTGACACTATCTAAAGCCACTAACATCATATTTCTCATATGATAAAAATCCAGTTAATTTTTAGCTAATACTATCATATTTAACATCATTACGAGTTCTTACAAAATAAATTGATAAAATTGAATGATTATCTAAAGTATTAAGTGGGGTTATATTACCATTAAAGTAAGACCTCATATTATGTTTTCCTTACATTTTGTATTATATCATGTTATATTCATAATTAAGAACGTCTAAGCATATAGGGGATATAACTACAAGGGAGGTAACAATGGCAACAACCACTAATTATATACAAGATTTGGCCAGTATGCGGCAGTTCATCCGCAGTTTAACCTTTGGAAATCATAATAGAGGCAAGGTAAATGCGCGAGGTATCAAAGGAAGTCAACACGATGATATCATTCGACGACTTGATTATTTTGGCATCATCCCTCATATGTATACCCAACGAATTGGTAAAGCATCGATTCATCATTTGAATAAGGATGATTTTATTGACGGTTATAACTATTTAAATAGCCTATATGAATTGTATGCAGCTGTGCCAGAACAGATTTTTGTGCAATTATGTATCTTGGCGGAACTAGCAGACAATGATGAGTTGACGATTGTAAATTTGAATGAAAATATAAATCTAGATATATATGTAGAGCACTATAAAGACTTGGTCAATGTACTGTTCAAAAAACGAAATAAAAAACAAACGCCTCCCAAAGATATCGATCAACAATATATTCAACGACAAGTAAAAACCTTAGAAACAATCGGTATTATCGAAAAAACTGAGCAGGGTAAAGGGTATTCATATGCTCTCAAAAATACCATCATAGATAGTTTAACAAAACAACAATTAGAAGAACTTGCATTAGCGGTATTCTTTTTTACAAATGTATCTATTACATCTGCAGCGGGGCATATATTACTGCAAAAAATCATGTATTTGATCAACGGACATTCGCTAAAACAACAACAAGACTTCATTAATTACGGATTTAACAATACATACTTTACTTTCAAAGATAATAATCCAAATAATGTCATCGATGGCGATATTTTTTATCCATTGGCCGATGCATTATATCGTCAAAAAAAAGTACGCCTCACATTCTATGAGCCAGGAAAGCCAAAAGAGATTGTTACGCCCTTATCATTACATACCTATTATGGGGAAAACAAAAATCTTTTATATAGCATTAATAATGGACGACTACAAATCAATCGCATTGACCGCATCAAATCACTAGAGGTAACTAAATTCAATAGCTCCGATTTCATACCACCCGTCCTAACATCACAAAAGTCACATAATACTTGTATCCTTCATTTCTTAATGTCCGACGGATATGAAGAAGTCTACGACCAATTTACGCGGCATTTCAAGGAATTTCTCACTATATTAAGAACTACGAAGGAATATATTGAGTTACAATTAGAGGCACCCGATCTTTTACAATTATTACCATTATTGCGTAGCTATTTACCGTACTTATACATTATTTCTAGTAATAAGCCGAGTATAAAGACTAAATTCTACAATAATCTCTATGCCTCTCTCGGTATAGAATTTGTTGAACCAGAAGGTTATAAAACAAAGAAAAAACTCAATCCATTCCTACAACCTCCGCCATCTAAAACAAAAGAAGATGGTTTGGAGAAAAAGAAACAAACGAAAAAGCAAAGTGAATCTGAGGTTGAACTTGGTTATGTATCTCCTGTTCTTAATGATGTCAATTCCATCACGTTTACCACACAATACCAAATACAACTCGATTTGGTAAACGGAGTGTCCTACACAAAACAAGATATTGATACTCTAATCAATCATCGACGACTACTCACAACAGATATATATAAAAAAGCTTTGCGAAACGATGATTACGAACAACTATTAGCCCTCTCATTAGTATCACCTATTAATGATACAGACTATGTTGAATCTATCTTCTCCAATTTACCACTCGTCATTATTTCTGATGCAGAACGAATGTTTCTAAAAGACCTCATTAACGATGAGCGTGCAAACTGGTTACTTTCACAAGAATTACGAGAACAATTAAGCGAAGAATTAGAATCCATAGATACAACATTCCCAAAAGGAGCTTGGAGCAGCATTCCAACCATGACAGACGATACGCCTCTTACAATGGATGTCATCATTAAATGTTTGCAAGCGATACAGCAAAATGTACGCATTACAATAGGAGATAAAGAGCTATCCCCATGTCGATTAGAATACTCTGTTGGCAGTAACGGCTATTCCCTCATCGCTTATGACCATCAAGATCAAACATTCTTGGCATATTCATTACGGAGTATAGAGAATATCATGGTACTCGACACACCACGTCTCGCCGAGTTGGAAACAATCTATGCTAGCTTTAGGGATGAATCCAAGAAAACACTTACGTTCGTCTTACACGACTCTAATAATGCGGTTGACCGCTGCTTTAATTACTTTAGTAACTATACTATTCAAGCACAAGATGTCATTGCTGAGGAATTTACTATCGAAGTAAGTTACTTGCCATTCCAAGAACAAGATATTTTGCGCCACTTATTAAAATTAGGTTGTGCGGTACGCATCATAGACGAAGGTCCTTTACGCGAAAGATTAGAGATGATATACAAAACTGCTCTTATATACGCGCCTAGTAACTGATACAATATAATCGTAACTAATAGGATACAAAATCTGATACCCTACAGATATCAATAGCATATATTCTCCGCATATACAAAGGAGCACACCCTCTTAATACAGCAAGAAGATGTGCTCCTTTTATCATATTCGATTATCGATTCATATAAGTCATATATTTTTCAATATCTACATTGTCTTTTATTAGTTTTTCACGATAATTTTGAGCCGTTTTAGTATCATTTACTTGTTCATAGAACCGCATCAACCCATAAATCATGCGATGCGTAATAGGTTTACCAGGATTATAAACAGAATTCTTAATCTTATCACGCCACACAATAGCTAACGGATTATTGCCAACTTGTAACGCAATGAGAGATAAATAGGTATATATCAATTCCCAAGGATGACTATTAATAAGAACTGCTTTACGTATATCTTGCTCTATACGATGCAATTGGTTTGTAATAAACGCACCAATATCATCTCTATATAAAACATACAAGGCTTTCACATACACATATAAGGCAAAAGCCATAGATTGTACATGTACCTCTTGTTCAGGAAGGGATTGAATATAAGATAATTGATCGGCCAATGTATGATTGCCACCAAAATAATCGACCGCTAATTGCTCATAAGATGCCTTATCGCCAACCTCGATATAATAATGCAATAAGTAAGATTGTGTACGGTATGCATCAGATGATGTATCATCAAAAATAGAAAGCGCTTTTTTGAAAAACTTCTCTGCATCAGGGTCTTGCAAATACGCATACACTTGTCCCAATTGGCTATAGGCTTGCCCTAAACTAATAGAAGCACCAATATCTGAGCCATACAGTTTAGCACGCAATGTTTGGATATGTTCTTCCATAGATACAATATCACGTGATGTTTGAAGTGCATCTTTATATAGATAGCAATCTACGAAGCTTACTACATGACGTTTTAACGTCAATAAATAATCTTCTATTGGCACATATCTAGACCAGTGTCGGCATTCAAGAAAACAATATTCGGCCAAAGAATTATCTCCCACATGGTTAAATGCAGTCATACCCGTATCATAGAAAGCATACGCAATGCGTCCATCTAATAATTCTTGATTCTCTAAGCTGATGACTAATTGCTCTAGGTGTTTAAACATATAGACTAATTTATTAGCATTACAATTTGTGTCATCCGCATAATATGCTAAATCCTGAATAGCCCGCTCAATACCACGAACATCCATTTCGCCATGAATTAACTCTTCAATATGCGGGAACCATTCTGTACGATAAAATTCAGCAAAATTACTTTCACCATGAGCACCATCATACAAGTAACTTAATGCAGCCACATAATTTTGACGGCAAAATTCTATCATGGCCTGCTCATAGTTAATATCTACATCGTCATATACGAATAAGAGATTCGGTGCAGATCCATTTAATTCATCGGTTAATTTACGAATAGCCTCAAATCGACTCATATCGCTAACTAATGCATGTAATTTTCCATAAAAGCTAAAATGACCACACAAGAAATTAGCTAAATATAAAAATGCATACTTTTCAGTTTCTAAACGACCTTTTGCATCATAGTTGATAGACAAGGCCTTAAAGGTCTTAATATCCATATTTAGACGATTATAATCTACGGATTTTAGCTCCAAGGCTGCCCGATAGTTAAACTCATTAGCTACCTGAAAGTATACCTTATGAGGATTCGGTTTAGTTCCACGTGGAAATACATACTCTTTAAATCCAAGCGCTTTGAACTCTTCAATTTTAATAGGATTGTCAGCTGCAACCTCTGTTATACGAGTCGGCAAATCAAACTGAACCCGATTAACATCTAAATTATAAGGATTGTGAAAGACTAGTCTAGATACTGTAGCATCAGCCATGTGCCAATACAGATTACTAACTGTATCATCATGTGAAAGTACACCTGTATGTTCGTCATTAAACATACTTTTGCCTTTTTCACTCTTGAGCATAACTGTAATAGAATAAAATCCTCTTCGAGGAACTGGAACCAATTCTTCCCCATTGTATGTGCCGTGAGCAAAAAATTCAGGTAATGCAGCTGCAATAGCTCTTTTATACTTAGCCTTTTCAGAAATGTATACAGTTTTCTTCGCTGCATAAGGATTTTCTTCGGAATTTTCCTCTTCTGAATCTAACATATTTAGGTACATAGTCTCATTAGGTAGATCATCTGAATCTGTCTCTGAAACTTCACCTTTCCGTTTACTATAAAAGGCTTCTGGATATGAAACATTTTCTTTATCTGCAATAACTCTAAAAAAGCAATCTAAACGTTGTCTTTCAAAATTAGCATCCTGAGAATCATCTAAATCATTATAAACAATCCCCGATATATACAACACATTCTTTTTGTTGTCAGTATTTTTGCTATTCGGTTTTAAAAAATTAAAATCCCCATATTCATCAATCGCTATCGTAATCATATTGTAACCCCTATAAACAAACTACTACGAAACAAATTCACTACGTCTAACCCTCATAATCTAGAAGAATTACGGAATAGATATAGTAACAAAGTAGACACATAAAAATATAAAGCGTTAAATACATAAATACATATTATTATCTATATTCTATCATCTTATCTTCATAAATAGAATGAAAGAGCTTAATAATATGGTTCAACTACCCCATACTATTAAGCTCTAATGCAATATATACTACGATTTTAAATCTACAACACATAGGAACACACCCGCTAGTAAACTAGAAACAGGCTATGCCTAAGCGTTGCAAGCGACGCCCAAGTGTTGTTTGAGGAGGCATAAAGCCTGACATAGAATCACCTACTTTCATAATATAAATACAACCCTTATCTACTATACCTTTATTATATTTCCAAAATTAATGTAGATATATTCAAAAAAGCTAAGACAAAAAACTTTTTTACCTCTATTTTATGCAAAAAAACCTATCCATATGACATCATACGAATAGGTCTATCGATTCTTATATTCAATTATTACCTTCAAATTTACCCCTCAACACATACATGTACTAAACCAAAGTCTACAGCTAATAACATATTATACACCTCCTAGAAATCATCAAATAATTCATCTAATAACACATCTACCACTGCATCAACAGCTACATCCATCACTAAGTCTAATAATTCATCCATATTTTCTCACCTCATATTTAATAAAAACAATGTACTTAATAATAATCTAATCTTCTAAAAATGCACAAAGTGCAACTGCTACAGTAAAACCTATAAAATGGTACACACTAATCACCTTCCTTTCCCCAACATATACATTATTATCGACGACGACGTGAAGCACCATATACACTAAGCCCTAAGGCCACACCTGATGCAAAACCTTCCCATGCCATTGGCACAGCTACTAAGGCTAATAAAGGTAACATGCAAATCCCTCCTTTCTTTAAAAACTATTTACAATATTATAATTTTAAAAATCCATTTTTTCTCATGTTCATACATAACCTCACATTCTATAACTACATTAATCATGAACCACAGTATATACCAGTAAATCAATAATTACAGATCAAATTCACTAGAACGAATCCCGATTCATTGATACTAAATAATTGCTCACCGGCTACATGTTCATTATATGTTGAAAGTTTTTATGCGTGTAATCAATAAAACTAAGACGAAAAAGACCCGAATGTTTCAAAATAATTTCATTCGGGTCTTTTCGTATGTAATTAATGCGTGAGGTGCAATGACTCTAGATGCTCTAATAAACTTTTGTCTACTGAACTGACTTTAATGGATTCAAAACTGTGCCGTTTCAATACCGTAAGCGGTAAGCGCTGTTACTTCATCACCTTTGTTTTCCCTTCCTTTCAGTCAGGGACTAGAGATGTGCGGCCCTCATCGTCGCTTCGCTCCTCTGCTGCCTCGCACCCTTCGTCGCATACTGCAAACGGTAAGTGCTGTTGCAACTGAAGTACTGCTATTTTTAGTTAAGACATATAAAGGTGGTGAGTTTCAATACCGCAAGCGGTAAGCACTGTTGCAACTTATGGAGTAAGAGTAAGTAAGAATGGGATTGATTAGTTTCAATACCGCAAGCGGTAAGCACTGTTGCAACTCCAGCCGTAGCGGCAGTAATTAAAGAAAACGCGCGCATATCGTTTCAATACCGCAAGCGGTAAGCACTGTTGCAACGATTGGGGTGAGGCGTCGGAATCAGTGACCGGATACTCCGGGTTTCAATACCGCAAGCGGTAGGTACTGTTGCAACTCTATTCTAATCTATTTGACTATGGTGAGTTTGAATTATTGTTTCAATACCGCAAGCGGTAAGCACTGTTGCAACGCAAACGAAGCATTGGAATATATGTTAGAAATAGCAGAGTTTCAATACCGCAAGCGGTAGGCACTGTTGCAACTTCCAAATTCAATTCAGCGAAAAAGAAAGCATTGCTTGTTTCAATACCGCAAGCAGTAAGCACTGTTGCAACTCGCAGGTAAAAAACCTAATAGCGTAGTATCCTTTGGGTTTCAATACCGCAAGCGGTAGGCACTGTTACTTCATCACCTTTGTTTTCCCTTCCTTTCAGTCAGGGACTAGAGATGTGCGGCCCTCATCGTCGCTTCGCTCCTCTGCTGCCTCGCACCCTTCGTCGCATACCGCAAGCGGTAAGTACTGTTGCAACAAACCACGTTCCTCATGGTTATAAAACAATTTTGACAGCGTTTCAATACCGCAAGCGGTAAGTACTGTTACTTCATCACCTTTGTTTTCCCTTCCCTTCGGTCAGGGACTAGAGATGTGCGGCCCTCATCGTCGCTTCGCTCCTCTGCTGCCTCGCACCCTTCGTCGCATACCGCAAGCGGTAAGCACTGTTGCAACTAACATTTAACTTTTTCATTTCTTCTCCTCCTCGGCAGGTTTCAATACCGCAAGCGGTAAGCACTGTTGCAACTGCCAAGAACATTATGTAATGGCATTCTAGCATAGGAGGTGTTTCAATACCGCAAGCGGTAAGCACTGTTGCAACTTAAGTTATGTGGGGATATTCTAATAAAAGATATGCCGTTTCAATACCGCAAGCGGTAAGCACTGTTGCAACTCATGAATACTGTAGTTAATACTTTAGCATTAAATCGTTTCAATACCGCAAGCGGTAAGCACTGTTGCAACTGAAGGCATCAATAATTATGGATATCCATTTAGAACGTTTCAATACCGCAAGCGGTAAGCACTGTTGCAACGCTTACGTTGTGGCACTAAAACAAGTGGCTCAAAAGTTTCAATACCGCAAGCGGTAAGCACTGTTGCAACCAGAAAAACTTTTAGTAGAGGAAGTTTCTAAAGTAGAGGCTCGTTTCAATACCGCAAGCGGTAAGCACTGTTGCAACTCGTAAACAATGGAGAGAATCTGCTCGTTTACTTCACGTTTCAATACCGCAAGCGGTAAGCACTGTTGCAACATAATATATATTGGCGATTGGAGACGTAATCGTTCGTTTCAATACCGCAAGCGGTAAGCACTGTTGCAACATAATAAGAGCTGGTTAGATCTCATTTGAGACGGAGTTTCAATACCGCAAGCGGTAAGCACTGTTGCAACTCAAGTACCTATAAGTTTGCAAAGGCTAATAGAAAGTTTCAATACCGCAAGCGGTAAGCACTGTTGCAACAGCGGGGTCTAGAAAGCCAGTATTTATGCGGTTCCAAAAGCTAGTTTTGGAAAACCTCAAACCGTAAACGGTAAATTTTCGCCACATTAGGTCCTAGAGGGTCTAGAAACCTAGGTAAATACTGGTGGAAAACCTTTTTTCTAAGGATACAGTAATTATAAGGGTTTTCTGAAATTACGTCAATATGAGAGTAGGTTTTCCAAAGGTCCTATTTTTCACAAAATGTAGGTAATATCTGGATTTATCTCTGTTTATAACCAGTTTTGGGGTGCAGAAAACCTTTTTTGTCTAGATTTTAGGCAAAAAAAGACCTATCCATATGACATCATACGAATAGGTCTATCGATTCTTATATTCAATTGTTACTTTCAAATTTACCCCTCAACACATACATGTACTAAACCAAAGTCTACAGCTAATAA
>ERZ772932.864-NODE-864-length-15446-cov-12.983432_pt1 | contig 15446 bp, 10 predicted proteins | sample MGYA00511684_ERZ772932 | MGnify/ENA primary metagenome ERZ772932 (study PRJEB29015, sample SAMEA2738078) | human oral metagenome | biome: human oral; feature: human-associated habitat; material: saliva | place: China | collected 2210 ...
AATACCTAATACAACAAACCTGTTGGAAGGATTTAACTCACAACTTAAAAGAGCACTACATAATCATAATGGATTGAATGAAGCTAACAAGAAGAAGTTTATAGATGGATTCATAAATACAAAAAAGTAGGCTGGAATAACCAGCCTACCAAATGTCCATTACTAAAACCCGAGAGTTTTTCAGCCTACCAAATGTCCATTACGCCTTCTTTTATCATCGTGCTAACGCCCCGCACATATAGTGCGGAGGCTTAACACCAATGGTGTCAACGGCTTATTACCTTACAATAGCTTGTCAAGATGATAGCATCTTATGATTCAAATATTGTTTAGGCATTATAAGTCAGTCTCAAAAAAACAATCCCGTGATTTCCAAAAGAGAAATCACGGGATTGTAATAATGTATCATTTGAATCAGGAAGTGTGCTTCCCAAGATTATAATATCAGTTAAACAAACCTACACTAAAACCAATGTTATACAGGTTTGGATGTCCTGCAGTATTGGCAGAAGTAAAGTCTCCAAAGGCTTTCACAAACCACATAGCACGCGATTTCTTTATAGTCAGTGGGAACTGATACATCACCTGTAGACTTCCATGAAGGAGATTGGCATCATAATAAGGTAAGTCTTTCAGTAAGACACGCTCTGCGAGAATGGAAGTATTATCTGCTAATTTAAGGTCTGCACGTGTAGAAAGACTATAACCGAGAGTTACATCTGCCGTAAGACGTTGCTTAAACAGCGAGATACCATTCTCTAATTGGAAGTTCACACGGCTGTAATCAGACGATGATAGCGGCAAAAGATGACGATTGCTTGCCTTATGTGTATCAATTAAAAAGCCTGTATAGCCTTTAATAGAAGATGTCAAGTATCGACTCCCTGCTATTGAAGTAGTGTTAATGAAGTTAGCACGATAGCGGAAAGCGAAGTCGAACGTACGAACCTGATAGCGTTTGCGGAATTCTAATTGCTTCTCATAGGTATAAGAAGTCGTTCCAATCTGTGGATCATTCTTGATAATCAACTGCTGACGATACTCATCTGCATAGCTTTGCTGCCAATCCAGACGGAGATCGGCTTGATGTAAGATTGTACCCGTGTACAAACGATTTTGTGATTGAGCGTTGTATTGATAAGTAAAGTATCTGCCCGGCTCATATTTATAAGTACCATAAGCATACTCTTCACCACGACTTATACCAAAACTGTTCAATGTATGAAAGCGTGCTGAACGGTATCCATAATCAAATCCTGTCCCTAATTGGTGATTCACCCATTCACGATTAAAACTTGAATATCCACCGATTGTACCAGTTGCATTCTCCATACCAGAGAGAAGGTAATAGGTTAACGTAGCATCACTCTGCACTGTTACCAACGGACCCATCTTCTCTTTACGACGATCATAGTAACCCGACAAGCCGAGTGTATGGTTCCCCATCGTGTAAGAGACAGCTGGTGTCAGTCGATAATCAAGCAGTTGCGAACGAGAACGAGGGTCACGAAGACGAGAAAGGTCACCTAACTGGTAGTTTAGTTGTAGACCAAAACGCCAACCAGAGAAGTCTGTCGTACCCACTGCAGCCGTCATATCGAGGTTCTGATGATCATAACTTCCAGCAATAGCACTGCCTGATTGATAGGGATTAGCATTGTAAGGGCGATACTGGTCAGCAAAAGCACGATCCTTTGTACGACCAAGATTAAAATCTACCTTACCATAGCTGTACAGGTATTTACCTATTTTCTGATAACGTTCCGTAAAGAACTGAAGATTATTCATTGCTCCTCCTTCCTGCACACGATGATAGTCACCACCACGATGACTGAATCCTACGGATGCAAATCCTCTGTTTGAGGAATCATCAAGAGATAGTCCTGAAGCGTTGTTTGTGTTATGCCAGAGTTGTGTAAGACTTGCAAAGCGATATTCAGCCTCAACCATAAGAGAGTCAGAAGGCGTCTGTGCCATTGTAGGGAGTGTGAATAGCAATAAGTAAAGCCTTCCCCAGCCTCTTTGCAGTGAGGATTGTGCAAACTTGGATAAGCCTAAAACTATATGTGAAGTATTCATAAACTAATCGTTAATATAAGTAATGATTGACGATGACATACAGAATTTAAATTATGGAGTTACCGATGTTGACACCTGAAAATCATTAGTACTATTGTTTGTATCCATGAGAATGCTATGTCCACTTGCTGCTGTAGAAGCTGTCTTACGATAGACAACCTCACCCGACAGACCTGCTGTTGCATTAATACTTATATAACCAGCATCAATGTCATTGTAAAGACGCTTCTCACCAACGTCCGTTCCTGTTGCCTTATGGCGAAGGAAATCAACACCATCAATAATATAACGCTTTGGTAGAAGTCCATACTGTGTACCGCTTGTCTTGCCAAACTTATAAGTAAGTTTCAGTTGACTGATGTCTGCAGAAGAGCGGAATATAACCACACCTTGCCCTGTTGTGAGGATATTCATGTATGAAATACCCGAATAGATATTAAAAACATTCTGCAAAGCAGGTACCTCTGGATTGTTTAACATCTTACCTTTCACATCCTTTGCTTCAAAGTTTGCGTTCAAGAGACTATGCTCTAACGGACTGTTAAGACTATGATCAATAGCACTATTCACCAAGAGAACAGTTCCACCTGGAGCTACCTTATAACTCTTATCAGTTGGTATACGGAACACTTGCTTAACCAATACGACTGAATCAGCATAGTTTGTCTTGAGGTTTTCGAGGGTATAAGCCTGTGGGACATCCGTCTCAAGCAGTCCAATATAAAGTCCAGCAACATCTACAGAATCGTTAGATTGATTGTAAAGTTCAATATACTGACCTGCTACATATCGCTTATTATTATTGTCTTTAGAGCCTGCAGCATATATCTTACTGATGACTATATCTCGTTTTACAGAGAGAGTGGTCGTGAGGAGCAAAGGTTCTGAACCATTGATAAGTTGTGAATTCAAACTACCTGATACTGTTGCGCCATTAATTACCTGACTACTTCCTGTAATCCTATTATACTCTGACGACGTTATATCCCATGAAGCAGAGATATTATAGACATCAGGAACAATATTAGAGAAGGTTGCTACGCCCGCAGCATCAGTCTGTGTAGAATAGGTAACACCATTCAATTGGAGGGAAACGGTATGCCCTTCTAATGTCATATGACCATTCAACTCATCGGGAAGTTGGAGTTGTACCTTAGCTGTTACAGCCTCTGAGGCATCTGAATAATCTACACAAGAACTAAAAACAAGCGCTACTGTGAGGATTGAAAATAAATACTTTATTGCTTTCATATCGTTACAAATTAACATAAAGTTCTACACCAAAACTAAACTTACCCGTGTTGCGCTGGCTTAACGTTAGTGAGTTGTTGCCTGTTAGGTATGGCTCATAATAAATCATATTGTTTACATAAAGGGAAAGACCACCAAAGTTACTAAGCTGTTTAGTAAGTCTTCCTTGCAAATTCCATTCTATTGGCGACTTTGAAGGCTTATTATCGCTAACACGAAGAGTAAGGTCATTAATAGCAACAACATCAACTCCTGTTGGACGTGACGCATAATACTGGCCATCCATACCCAAGAAACCTGACATCATGTCCGCTGTTATAGGATGCTCAATAAGGTCTGCACCAAAGTAACCTATTGGATTCTTATTTGCTTTAAAGGATGTATGCCAGTCATACCAAATTGCCTGAGCTGTAAACGAAGCCACCATCTTGAGTGCTGGAATATTCGTTACGACACGCAATGTATTGAGGAAACGACGATACTTTTCGTAATCTTGTCCTGAAGGATAGACTACTCTAAATGGTGTAACACTATAACTTGAATAAGACGTTGGCAATAATGCTGCCTTTACAGCTTCTGTATTGCGACCTGTTGAATAGGTCTTTGTCTCAGAATAAGCACCACTAAAGAAGAAAGATGTGTGCAAAGGACGAATCTCTCCAAGTTCAAAATCAAACTCTAAACCTTTATTAATAGAGGTGTTTGTATTACCAACTGCACCCATTGTCATATAGCCATTAAAGGTGCGATAAGGGTTTGTATAATCAATTGTTGTAGCCTGTCCCGGTGTTATATTCAGTCCCTGCGCCTGCGTAAAGATACTATAAGGATAGACAAAGAACTCACCTAAGGATTCAAAACCATTCGGTGTACGGTCACGATAGGCAAGAATACTCAGACGACGACCACCTTTCAGTTTAAAGTCTACGCCCAACTCAACCTTAGTAGTTGTTGCATTCTTCAAGTTCTTAGAGTAATCTACCTTGTAAGCCTGCGTATGATAGACTAACAACTGTGCCGCAGGATCAGACTGTGGGAAGTAGTTAGCAGCCACACGGTCATCATACTTCGTATCAGGATAGAGGTATGCCAAGCCTGGAGTCTTAGAATTCATACCAATTCCACCACGAATATCAAGCCAAGGGGTAACACTTAATGAAAGATTAAGACGTGGAGAGAGAGATGTTGTAGCAACATTACTGAAAGGTTGCATGGCTGTAAAGCGAAGTCCAAGGTTCGCACGCAGTCTGTTAATCTTATTAATATTCCACAAGAAGTTATCCTCTGCGTATGCAGCTATCTGATGTAAGCCTGGCACATCATTGAAAGCACGTGGACGACCATTGCTATTTGGTTGTAGTGGTAACAAATCATTATCGTTATAATAACCCTTTCCACTATTCCAATCATAACGGTATTCCGCACCAACCTTAAAACTCTGGCGGGTCTTACCAGCCTTAAAATAGAAGCTGTCATTAATCTTTGCAAACAGATTACCGGGTCTGCTCTCTGTTCTTCCAGTAGCCTTATAAGACTGTGTCTTCCAAGGTACGTTGAAATAACCGGTTTCTTTAGATGTCAAGATAGGAAGCAGACCTGTGCTAACAGGTACAAATGCTGTTTGTACATTGTCTGTCTCTCCATAGCTAAGACCTAATGTATAATTGAGCGAACGCATAAAAAGCTTATCAACAGAGATACGACCATTATGCGTCAGACCAACCGTTACGGTCTTATTCTTGGTTTCCGTACCATCTTGAATAGCATCAGGATCATTACCCGACCAGTCTTGTGCAGATAACAAGCGTAGCTTTGTCTCTGTATGCCAACGCTTACTAAGATCATAACTATACCCCAAATTGAAAGTATAACGGTCATAACTGCGTGTCTTTTGACGTGGGTCGCCCCAAGCCTTAGCATAGTCTAAGTTTACATTCATTATACCAGCTTTGTTCAAAGAGAATCCCTTTGTCAATGAAGCATTTGTCATAGCTGGATTCACCTTTGCCTTTATCTGCCATGGAGTTACACCCACCTTGGAATGAACAACCACAAGACCACTTGTCAAATCGCCATACTCAGCAGAAGGAATACCACGTATTACTTCTACATTATCAATGTTATCGGCAGCTATCTGACGCAAATCTGTACCAGTAAAAGCCGTAGATGAGAATTGTCCTTGTGTCAACAATCCATTATTAGAGATAGGAACACCATCAACAACAATGCTTGAACCAAAGGCACTTGTATTATTATTGCGGAGCATACGGAGCTGTAGATTAGACTTCTGAGTCATGTCTACATTGCCCATCTCTTTACCAGGGATGAGCTGCATGATATCAGCTAATGACGAAGCCTATAAGTGGTCGATTGCCTGACGCCCAATAATAGAAGACGTGGAAGCGCCCGATGCATTCTGCTTTGCCGTCACAACAACCTCCTTTAATGCCAAAGAGGTTGGAACAAGCTGAACATTAACTGTTAAATCTTTCTCTACTTTGAACGTTGTTGTATAGGTTTCATAACCCACATAACTAACTTTCAGCGTAAACGTGCCTACTGGAACTTTTTGGAATACTGCTTTTCCGTCTATATCCGTTACATTAAAAGAACCTAATGGATCAAGCGAACAGTTAGCCATAATCACACTTTCTTTCGTATTCTTATCGGTAACAACAATGTTAACAATATGACTTTCTGCTACTTTTGATGTTCCTTGAGCTCTTAAAATTTGCCCTATCGACAACAAAAACAATAGAGCTATGAGCTTTATTACTTTCATTTAAAAATCCTGAAATTAATACCTTTAATTGTAAAACACATTGCAAAGGTATAGAAAATACAAGTATTAAGCAATACTTTAAATTAGGTATTCTTTACCTAATAATTATGAATAATCATGTAATTTAGCCTTACAAAATGTACATCTGTGCCTTTTTATATCTTATTTCATGATTAATAGTATCCCAAACTTTCATTATTTACACTGGTGCTAACGCCCCGCACATATGGTGCGGAGGCTTAACACCATTCGTGTTGACTGCTAAATACATCGCAAAATACCGTAGTGGCAAGTCCAAAACTACAGTTAAAGAAAACGTCCATAGCAGAACTTCAAACTCTACTATGGACGAATATTACAACCATAAAACACAAATAGTCTTCTTGTATATGGTTAGAAATTTACTTAAACAATTACTTTACTGTCACACGACGCTCACGAATCAGCTTAATCTGACGTAACAAATCGTTGTAATGAAGAAGGTTAATGCCCTCACTTTGTGCTGCTTGTGCTTTACAGAACTGCTCAACAGTATCTAAATGCTGCATGAGATAGAGCATAATATCTGAATTACTTGCACGGTCAGCAACGGTTGGTTTGTCTTTCTGAACAGGATTTAAAAGGCTATTCAGTTGGTCTACATAGTTACGCTCGAGTAAGCGACGTGTGCGTACCTGCATATCATTAAGACCAGTGAGTGGCTTCCAAACACTGTGGAACAAATCATTAAGATAGTCTTTGAACTGATAAGCACCTGCCTCACGCTGGTCCTTATAAATCTTATCCATAATGGTTCCGTTCATCATCACCTTCAGAATACGATCCTGATAAGTACTGATTTCGTCGACAAGGTCGGTACCTGCAATATCAGTCATAGATGAAGGATAAAGCCAAAGTGGTGCTTCAAACACCTGACGACCGATATAGTCAACAGCATCTCTACCCTTCTTAGCTGGTGCAACCTCATAAGGTTTCTGCCCAGGCATATTGTTAATGTAACGACCACCAATGTTCTTCAGTACATGATTCGTATAACGTCCATACTGACCAACAACACTTCGCCACATTTCCATGCGGTCCTCGTACTGGTCGTTAGGCTGACGTGTCCACTCTGGAAGTTTTGCAACGATACGTTTCAAATTTTTAATACCATAATCACTCGCCTTCACATTGTCATCTCCAAGGTCTTCTGTCTGTGCACGTGGGTCTTCATTCTTACCCTCACCACCAAACCAAAGACGCGGATTCTTAGCAAGAATGGCTGTTGTCTCAGTCATCAACTTCTCCTTCTCGTCCATCTCATCTTTGAACTCTGGACGATACTGATAGCCCCAACGGATTGCCCACTTGTCGTAATCGTTCACACGTGGGAAGAGTCCGCGCTCAGAAATGCCATCTTCTGGCTGTGCAACGTAATTGAAACGAGCGTAGTCCATAATGCTGGCAGTGTGACCATGTTCCTCTACCCACTTCTTATCGCGTAGTTTCTCTACAGGAGTAGCATGGCTTGCACCCATATTATGACGCAATCCGAGTGTATGTCCCACCTCATGACTTGATACAAAGCGAATCAATTCACCCATAAGTTTGTCGTCCATATGTACCGTCTGTGCACGCTTATCTAATGGAGCACACTGAGTGAAGTACCACTTTGTCAAGAGATTCATCACATTATGATACCAACAAATATGACTTTCGATAATCTCTCCACTACGTGGATCAACGATACGAGGACCATATGCGTTTTCAATCTCAGCTGGTAGATAACGAAGAACATTGAAACGAGCATCATCAACACTCATCGTTGGGTCATTAGGCCACTCTTTTGCCTGTATAGCATTCTTAAAACCGGCAGCCTCAAAAGCAACATTCCAATCCTCGATACCCTTCATCAAGTATGGAACCCACTTCTTTGGTGTGGCTGGATCAATATAGAAAACAATAGGTTTGATAGGCTCTGAAAGCTTACCCTTTGCATATGCCTTCTTATCTTTAGGCTCTAAACGGAATCGAGAGATAAACTGCTCGCGGTCTGTCTTTGTCTGATCGTCGCTGAAGATAGTATATCTATTCGTAAAATAACCTATACGATTGTCCCATACTCGCTTACGCATAGGTACCTTTGGAAGAAGAACAACACTGGTATTCAGTCCGATTGTCATCGCACCTGTATAAGAAGCTGGTACCGTAGAAGGTGCACTTGAATAAGTACGTGTCGTAGCAATCTCCACATTAATTGGATAAACCTTCATCGTATCTATGAAAGTACGGTCAGACATGAGTCCACCTAACTTCAATTGCTTAGAGTTATCTGACGATACACTCAGCACTGCATTGTCTTTAACAAACAATGGTGTAACATCAATCAACTGTGCCTTAGTATCCTTGTTGCGACCAATCACCTTGAACGAAGCCACAATAGGATCGGCAGTCGAAGCTTTCAACGTACGCGAAATACTACTTTTCGGATCAGCTTCTTGTGAAAGTACATAGGCACGAAGCAACATTGTCTTATCATCACGTTGCTCAAAATAAACCGTCTGTTGGTTTACTGCCTCTCCAGCAAACTTACCAAAGTTCTGTGGAACAGCTGTGAAACGAGTCACAGCGAGCAAGTATCGACCGATAACTGAGTCTGGGACCTCAAAGTACCATTGGTCGTCAATATGTCTTACAGTGAAGAGGCCCTGCTGTACACTTCCTTTTTTCTTTACAAGTTGTTCATAAGCAGAAGGCTTTTCTTTCTCTTTCTCAGGTGCTTTACCTTTCTGAACATTCTGTTTTGTAGTGTCTATGCGCTGTGTAATCGTATCTTTTACAGCACGATAGACAAACCTGTTACCTGCTACCCCTACTCCACTTCCGAGCATAAGCGCAAACAGACAGGCTGTTGCTTTTCTGTTGATTGACATAAATTTATAATAACTTTACTTTGTATTTACTGTTTGAGATAATAAAGACAACCCTATTTCAATATGGTTGCTTTACGGATACGGACATCAACTAATGGACGGTCGTTGGCGTCAACAGGCTGGCGTTGAATACGTTCAACAACATCTAATCCATCTAACACCTGCCCAAAGACTGTATACTGTCCGTCCAAATGAGGCGAACCACCCACTTCTTTATACATTTGACGCACCTCAGGTGTCATCTGCACCGTGCTGTCTGTATGTTCGTTAAGGCGTTTCTGTGCCCAATCAAGCTGTCCATCAGAGAACTTTATACCCCATACAATATAGAATTGTGAGGCTGATGACTCTCGTTTTGGATTGACATCATCGCCCTCACGAGCTGCAGCAACAGCTCCACGACGGTGCAAAAGCTTCGGATAATCTATCTCTGCAGGGAGCGAGTAAGTCTCTGGTGTGTCACCTAAAGCCTGTCCAGGCTTTGCTTTCTTTGAGCCCATATCACCTGTTTGAATCATAAAATCTTTAACAACACGGTGGAACAACACCCCATTATAGGCACCACTTCGCACCAACTTTAAGAAGTTATCACGATGACGTGGTGTCTCATTGTAAAGTTGAATACGAATGTTTCCACTGTCTGTTTCTAATAACACTTCATGGCGTAATGTGTCAGTTAAAGACTGTGCATGAACATTAGCTACGAATAAAGCCAGTAAAAAGGAATATATTAACTTCTTCATCTATTTTAATAAAGCATAAATTATTCGCAAAGATAAACAATTAAGAACAAATAACCTAATTAAGCGGAGATAAAAAAGCGGCTAAAAGACGACATATGTCGAGGAAAGAACGTACCTTTGCACAATGAATGCAGGTCGTTGATAATATCTTCTCGTGAATTATTTACGTGAAAAGAGGAGTTTATTTTCATGGAAATAAATGTTTTTTATCACGTAAATAAAAACTTATTTCCATGAAAATAATTTATGAAAGCAAGTTTATACATATTAAAGTAAGGAAAGAGAGTATTCATAATAACGACTGAATTTCAATGAGTTAATATTAATTCAAATTACAACAAACAACTAATGACACAAACAAAAAGTATATTTCAACAACCTCTATGGGTGACTATCTTTGCCCTCACAGCTGCCATTGCATGGGGCTGGGCTTATCCTTTGATTAAATTAGGCTTCTCAGAGTTTGCCATCTCAGCAGATATGACCGGCTCAAAAATGCTTTTTGCTGGTATTCGTTTCTGTCTTTCGGGACTGATTATATTGGCGATTGCAGGTACTAAGAAGCGTGACTTCAAAGTGAGAAAACCTATAGATTGGTGGTATATCCTTCTATTCTGTATGATGAATACCACCTTACATTATGCCTTCTTCTACTTTGGATTATCACATAGTGAAGGTTCACGAGCAGCCATTCTCAACTCGCTTAGTGTCTTTTCTGTCGTTATCTTTGCTTGTATCTTCTTCAAGAGCGACCGCATGACAGTCAAGAAGATTATAGGATGTATTGTTGGTTTTGCTGGTATTCTATCACTGAACTTGGGTGGAGCTGAGAGTGGAAAGTTCACCTGGTTAGGTGACGGAATGATTATTCTCAATGCTCTTTGTGGTGCATCAGCATCACTGCTTACGCGTGGATTAGGCAAACGTGTAGATGTATTTGTTGGTACAGGCTACAGCTTAGCAATAGGTGGTGCATTATTGATTATCCCTGGACTAATGATGGGTGGTGAACTTCCACAGATTACCCTTTTAGGTATTACCTACCTACTCTTACTCATCGCTATTAGTACATTAGGTTTCACGCTCTATAACAAACTACTCACTTGCAATCCCGTTGGTAAGGTAGCTATCTACAATTCATTGATTCCTGTTGTCGGTGCAGTTACCTCTTGCCTATGCCTTGACGAAACATTCTATATCAAATATATGATAGCTGGTGCATTAGCAGCAGGGGGTATATACATTATTAATAAGAGTTAGACACCTAAACAGCTACTTTGTACAAAGAAACCATAGCTATAGAATGTCCCCAAAAGACAAGTTCTATGGCACCATTGTCACATAATAGCATCTTAACATCAATCAGATTGTAAAATAAAATCATAGTATTAGAAAACAACTAAGGCTTAATTGCATTCGAATTAAGGCTTAATTGACGTGCAAAAGGGCGTTAGTTACATCCCAACTAACACCCTTTTGCAATGCTATTAAGCACCTATTACCTTACAGCTTTATAACTTCCTGTTTATCTGGAGCTTACAAACGTGTTCAAAACAATAGTGTTTTGAAGAGAAACATGAGATAAAAGCCATTAAGATTGTAATAATATTTCAAATCTATCGACGACCGTGATAACCCATACCATGCTTCTCGTCATGTTTGAAGCGAGTAGCAAAATCAGGCTTTTCCATCTCTATAGGATTTGAATTCAGCTCTGGTTCGCCCATCCACTCTACAATCTTATCCACCCAAAGGGCAGCACCTTGACGTGTTGGATGAATACCATCCGCTCGAGAAGCAATGACAGAACTACTGTCAAAGAATCGACCTTCACCTGTACATTCACGTATCACATCAACGATTGTTCTATCTTTTATCTTCTTCCAAGGGAGAGGACCAACCCATACATATGGAATATTACCAACACGACTCAGAATCGTTTGAATTGCTGTTTCACGTCTACTATAATCCTTATAACCTAAGTCATTGGTACCTAAGCTAATAATTATATAAGTAGGACGCACTCTTTCTATCTGATATTGAAGGTCGGCAGCAATCGCCCAGTCCCGTGTTGTGCTACCATACCATACGATTGAATGAAACTTAAACCCATTCTTTACGGCATAATCATTAAATCGAGAGCCAAGACCATCAGCCATAGAATCACCAATGAGAAGTACTACTTGGTCACGACTTTCTGCCACCTGTGACACTCGGGTTGTCGATGTGGGCAATGGTTCCATTGCCATCTCGTCTACCGAGGCTAAAGCTGTTTGAGATTTAGCAGCTACTGGCATTACATCTGGCTCTACTGATTTAGCCGGTTCGACATCATGTTCGTTTATTCCGTTAGCATCCTGCGCTGAAACAGCAGGTGACAAGAGGAAAAGAAATAGTAATACTATAAAATACTTTATTGTTCTCACAATTATTTATTTTTGCGTTTAATGGCGTGGTCATACCGCCATATCTCTACGCTGTTAATAATGTTCTGCCACAAGATGTAGCAGCCTGGACCCACAGTTGACAATGGATTCAGATAAGTGTAGGCTATCCAGATAGCAAAAGCAGTGTTCTTCTGCCCTAAAGCCTGTCCCGCATTAATCGTACTGCGGAAGAAATGACCAATATATCTGCCCATGGCAAATTGTATCAAGCAAAGTATTAATGCCAACACTGCAATCAACAAAAGGAAGCTAACAGCTACCTCAGCATGGACAATGTTCTTTACTGTTGTGCCTGAAACGATGAGTAATGAACATCCCCAAAGATAATAACTAAGGTTGTTCACACTGATTACCCATTGATAGAACCTACATAAAGTGTGCCAATGTTTCGTTATATAAGCCAAAATCATCGGTACTACCAATACCAGACACACCTTATAAAGAATGGCCACAAAAGCACTCCAGAAAGTTATATCTGCTTCAGCATCAAGGAAAGGAAAGCAGACTGGTATCAACAAGGCACAGAGAAAGTTGGAGAGGAAGGTATAAGTTGTCATTTCCTCAAGGTTTCCACCTAACTTCTGTGTAACCACTGCGGCTGCTGAGGCACAAGGACAAATGATACAAGTGAGTAGAGCTTCAAGTAATATGAGCGACTTACCTGTGACATGGAAGAACAAGATTGCCCCAATAACGACCGCAACCATCAACACTTGAGAGAGTGCTATCCAAAGATGCCACCCTACTGGAATTAGCTTACGGAAGTCTACCTTGCAAAAGGTAACGTATAAGACGAGGAACATAAACAATGGAAGAGCTGCGTCAAGGATAGGAGCAAAAAAGTTTGCTGCGCCATCCAAGGCTGGTATAAAGGCAAAAACAAGGTATAATAAGCTACCTGTAGCTATTGACACTGGTAGTGTCCACTCCTTTATAAATTGTATGATTCTCCTCATCTTTTATCATCAAATCATGCAGTTTCTCCCCCTTTTAAGAAAGAGAATGGACTGCAAAGTTACGAAAAAAGACTGAAAATCAGCAATATAATTCAAAAATCGTAAATATGATTAAGACAAATTCAGAGTTTACAATTATAGAATACATTAATTAAACGACAAAGGATAAAGACAAAAAGTCCAGTTCTTCCGTTAAATGTGTGGACGCTTTTCATATTGCTTTAATGTAAGAAACGAAGTAACTCATTAAACAAAAATATGGATGAGACAGTCACCTATCTATCCTTTTATCATCCACTTTCATTGAAAACAATTTCATTTAAGACTTCAAAAATCTATAGACAAGAATTTGAAAAATCATTACATAATTTCAAATAAAACATCTATAACTAACGACAAGAGCACATACAGAAAGTAGTTTCATAACCAACAGCAAATCAATTAGTTATAAATTAGTAAAGTAAAAGGTGCTTAATTGGACTTCAAAAGGGCGTTAGTAAGGGGCTTAAAGGGCACCTTTTGCAAGCCAATTAGGCATCTTTTAGAAGCCAAAAGAGCATGTGTTGGTTTTGAACTACACGAAAATAGTTTACAAATTTCAACTAATGAGGGAATAAGTTGTTTGTAGAAGACAGATAGACATCGCACCTAATTACGTTTATCGTGTAGTTTATCCCCCGTTCTAAAACCCTCTAATTGGGGCTAAACATACTGGTGTTGGGTGATAGTTGTTGGGTGTTGAGCCTTTGTAAAACTATCTTATTGGAGGAAATCATACCATGTATGTGGATTAATCTCATTCTATTAACAATCTACGCATTTAACGGAAGAACAAAAAAATCCCACCAACTTCGCAGTTGGTGGGACCCATTCAAGTATATATGAAGCTATAGAAAAGCGATTAGCTTTTGTTATCTTTCGCGCAGACCATTTACTGCTCCAGCACTATTCTTTGCATAGTCATTCTCCTTAGCAGAACCAAAGGAAGCCTTGCTTGAAGCTCTTGTCAACGCATTTTGAGCCTTTGCATTTGCTGGTCTCTGACGAGCAAGGTCGAAACGCATAACATCTGTTGTGTTTGTACTACGTGCCACACCATAGAAAGTGTCATAACCCTTTGCACTTTCATACCCTAAATGGAAACCATCATTAACGGCATTTGCATCAAGAATGAAGATAGTTCCACTCTTTGAGTACTTTATTTCTATACTTCCATTATCCAAAACTCTCCAAGAGAATGCCAATGTCTGTGTGTTACCTTGTGCATCAGTATCTACCTCAACACCATTACCTTGAAGTGAATTAGCAGAAGATTTATACTGGAAGAACTTCATGTTAGCTCTAAAACTATTGCTCTTACGCTGATGTGTTGCATCATCCGTGTACTCAAGAGTCATATTACCATCCCATTCGCCGGTAAGTGTCTGTGCTTCTTCAACCAATTTATTTACTTGTCCGTTCTCCTCCTGACGATAGTTATTATTCCAATTATAACTACTGTTATTACCTACAGCATCCATAAAGGCGTAGAACTCTGAGGTTGTTGCTTCTGGGTAATAATAATAGAACCAGTTATAAGCTGTATAATAACTTGAGCCACTTGGGTATTCACGCAGGTAGTTTCGTACTGCATCACTTACCAAATCATTATAGTAATAGTTATTATCTCCCCATGGATCATCGTCACAGCTTGTCAATGCCAATGGACTCGCAACTATTGCAAGTGCCATGAAAAATTTTGAAATTCGTCTCATACTCATATCCTATTTAATTCTTATTCTTTGTTTATTTACTGATGCAAAAATAGTGAAATTATAAGATGTTTATCGAGTAAATACACTATTTGAAGATAGGGAAATCCCTATTAAAGAAGATTCCGCTCTATATCATCAACCCGAATAAAGAATCTCCAATAATCTATTATGAATTAAATCGATTACTAAAAAACTCCTAAACAATGAAGGAGGAAACAAATAAAATTCGTACATTTGCAACACACAAATAAGTAAACTATATAAAGAGAAGATAAGAAACAGAAATGAGAACAGTTTATGAATTCTCTGTCAAAGACAGAAAAGGTAAGGCATTTTCACTGAAAGAGTTTTCTAATGAGGTGCTACTGATTGTAAACACAGCTACAAAATGTGGCTTCACACCAACTTACGAGGAGTTGGAGGCACTCTATGAGAAGTACCATGCACAAGGATTTGAAGTACTTGATTTCCCTTGCAACCAGTTTGGACAGCAGGCACCAGGTACAGACGAAAGTATCCATG
>ERZ772932.868-NODE-868-length-15394-cov-2.668818_pt1 | contig 15394 bp, 14 predicted proteins | sample MGYA00511684_ERZ772932 | MGnify/ENA primary metagenome ERZ772932 (study PRJEB29015, sample SAMEA2738078) | human oral metagenome | biome: human oral; feature: human-associated habitat; material: saliva | place: China | collected 2210 ...
GAGCTTACTCGTAGAGGTGTTTATATCTCACAATAGGATGAACAACAGACTTAACTTCTCAATAGTTCTTCTTGTGCTATTCTTGTTTTTCCTCTCTTTAGGGGTAGCATTCATAGCTATGGCGGAACTCTTCCACTATTACTACCTACGCCTTGTAGGTCTTCTGCTCTTAGTATTACAGGCAGTTTTCCTACTGCTGGGTGTGTACCTTGCATACACAGAGGAAGACCCAACGTACCACCACAAATAGTATGGAGACTCCATTTAAGAGGGATAACCTAAAGGAGGTAGCCATAATCGCCCACGCAGACTCAGTCGCTAAAGGGTTCTGGACTCCTCCCCAACACTTAGCCCACTATTATATGCTCGTAGTAACAGAGCTTAGTGAGGCTATTGCTTCCGACCGAATTAAGAAACGCTCTAGAACGCCACTAGTAGACATCTACCCTCTTACGGGGTCCAAGTTTATTCAGGCTTTCCTTTGGGGTGTTAAGGATTCCGTGGAAGATGAACTTGCTGATGCTGTTATTAGACTTCTTGACCTTTATGGTTACTTTATCGAGGTCTACGGAGCGGAAAACGTTGCTGACATCAATGAGGCAATGGATACCCGTAAGGAGTTCTTAGCAGGACCTACTCTTGCACACCTTCTTTGGGTAGTCACTCTTGACCTAACTAAGGGCTACCCTATAAAGGGACAGGAAGTAACTACAACGATAGCCAGCATATTCTCCATCGCAGATTCTATGGGTATAGACCTTATGGGTCATATTGAATTGAAGATGCGCTACAACAAGACACGTCCTCCCCTTCACGGGAAGACCTACTAACTGAGGGATATAGAAGTATGTTACCTTACGACCAACTCCAAGAGGATGCGCTGATACAAGATATTTGCCTCGGCATAATCATTGTATCTGTAATCTTTCTTGTGATAGCTGTAATTCACTTATGTAGTAAAGAATAGATATGTCATTAGCAACTCTATTGGCGCTATGGACACTTAGTGTTCTAGTGTGGGTATTTGTTATATTTGCGGTCACTCGTAAGTTAGAGGCTATCCGAAGGAGCATCCTCTCAGAGTTGAAAGCGCAGAGAGAAGAGTATAGTTCTTCTTGCTGTTCAGGTGACTCTGGACAGTTGGAAGAACTACGAGACCGAAACAACCCTCTCATAGAGGAAACGCCCTCTAAGGATTAGGAACAGCCCAAGAACTACGAAACTCCAAAATTTTGGATGCTTTTGAAGTTTTTGGGCTTCTCAACTACAAGCCTATGCCCACACTAACGAAACGAAAACGAAAGACCAAGGAGCAAATACGCTCCAATAATGTGGTGGTTAAGAACCCTACTAGTAAAAGTACGTGGAAAGCCTTTGAGCGCAAAGTTGCTTCAATGTTCTCTACTAGAAGAGTACCACTATCAGGAAGTAATAGCGGTCACGGAACTAATAGCGACTCCTTACACGAGAGAGTGTATATTGAGTGCAAGGTCCGTGCCAGCTTCTCTCTATGGGAACTCTACGAAGACACCAAGGCTAAGGCTAAGGTAGAAAAGAAGGTCCCCATAGTCGCTATCAAAAAGAAAGGCGCTAAGGGGTGTCTGTTCTTAATCGCTCCAGAGGATATGAAACTCCTCGTACATGAAATGGAAGCTGAAACTGATAAGTAATGGCTTCTCCGAAAACTAACAAGCCCTTTGTACTGATATGGGTGATGCCTATATTGGTGCAGACAATACTAACTTTAATAACGATAATAGCTATGTCATTTATCTTCGTTAGCCTCATCTTGGCTATTCTGTTCGCTATCCTTCTGGGTTATGCCCTCGGGAAAAAAGCGAGCGCACTTCTCACAACGCTTTTTGCGTTCTCTACCTTAATCTGGGTAGGCATTCTCGTAAATGAGGTTTCCCCACTTTGGGGAGGAGACACCTCGGAGTGTTGTTCAGTACCTCTAGGAGAAGACCCCTACGATAAGGGTACAACAACATCCAAAGACTCAATCTCTGCCGAGAAACTAATCGGGGTTGATGACGAACTCTCATTCACCTACGGAAATGGGAAGGTAAACATTCAGTTCCAAAATCTCGCTAGCTACGCTATTCCCGACGGGTTCTCAAATCTCGTTCTTACAATGAGAGTGGAGAACACTTCTAACCGAGAGTTCCAAATGAACTATATTGGTTGGAAACTTTTGGATAGCACTCGTACTGAAATTCCCGAAGAGGGTGTATATGAACCTTCACTGAAAGATTACCTTCCTTATTACTTTGACCTACTTAAAGTAGAGGCTGGTATTGCTAAAGTACAGAAGGTAGGCTACAAAGTAAAAAGCGGCACTTACTACGTGATGGTAGCTGGGGAAGTAGTCGGTAAAATTGTAATAGCTTAGATATTTTACCTATCTTTGCTAGGCAAAGTTACTTGGTTGGCGATTAAACTATGAAAGAAGTATGGACGTAGTTCACAAGGAAATTCGGTGTAAGTCGTCTACCGACCCCAATAAGTTGGGTGCCAGCATTTATTCTATTTACCAAGAGGACCCCGATAGGGTAATCCATCTTAGAGTTGTAGGGGCTGGGGCGCTCAATCAGGCAATCAAGGGAGTGATTATTAGTAACACCTACTTTTCAAAGAAGGGTCTTGTATCTGATGTTAGACCATCATTTACGGATGCTGACGGGATTACAGCGGTGGTGCTGAAAATTATTGTCCGAGGTTGCTAAGTAAAAGAAAACTGCTATCTTTGTAGTGTCGGTTTAACAGCTAATCGGCTAATAAAATAATACGCTGTTCATAAAAATCTTATACGATTATGGCTAAGAAGATCAAGGCAGCCGCTCCTAAGAAGGCTACCAAGCCTGCTAAGACCTCTAAGAAGGCAGCAGGTAAGGGTGCTAAGGGCGCTAAGGCTAAGGGCACGGGCTCTAATAGCTAAACCTAACAGGATGTGTTATTTTAGGGAGGGTGGTGTAAAAGCCACCCTCTCTGCGTAAATAGGAAACAATAATATGAGCGTACTACTATACTCCACGGGGTTGGACTCTGAATTATATAGGCTCTTGGAAGCCCCAGATACTCTCTTAATGTTCGCATCGGGCGCACGCTATGAACAGAGAGAGCTTGAGCAACTTGAAAAGTTCAAAGGTATGGGTCTTCTTAATGGACACTCCATTATAGTGGACCACACTCTCAATTTCAAATCTCTGGAACAGGCTAATGCTATTGTTCCTATGAGAAATATCTTTTACCTACTTAGAGCCTTTGAGTTCTCTAATGAGGTATTGTTGGGAGTGACACACTATGACCTGCACTATGATAAGCAGGAGGATGTTCTTAATGGACTAACTTCGTTCATTCAGAACTACTACTACTTTAGAGATATTCCCGACACGTGGGATAGTGTACACCCAAAGGTCCTAACTCCTTATCGTGACTACACTAAGGGGGAAATGCTCGCAGAAGCAATCTCAAGAGACATAGACGTATCACATATCCCAACTCTAAGAACATGCTATGACGCACATAGTATTAAGGGGTGTGGGAAGTGCAAATCGTGTGTACAGAAAGCCATCGCACTCGCAGTAAACGGGATGTTTGACCCTAAGCTATTTGACGAGGACCCTAGAATTGCTGGTAAGGAATGGTTAGCAGAGTTCTTAGAAATCTCTGATGGGACTATTTCTACTGAGGTATTCACTAACGAAATGCAGACTCTCCTTGATACCTAAGAATTTAGAATACGATAAGAGGCGGAGTAAAGCGGTTGTGTTTTTCTCTGCTTCTTCTATTGAGGACGCTAGAACTCTTAGACGCTTCGGCATAAAAGAAATCCTCGTATCTTACCACTATCTGAGAAAGTCTCTTCGCTCTTTTGAGGAGTTACTTAAAGAGGTGTACGAACAGGATGGTATCTTTATGACGGACTCTGGAGCGTTCTCCTTTATGGGTCAGTTTCATGAGGACCACCCCGAGTACGATAAACTCACATCGGAAGAGTTTTGGCTACCTTACCTTGAGGAGTATGTAGCTTGGTTGCGCAAACACAAGGAGTACATATTCGTAGCCGCTAACCTTGACCTTGATAAAGTGGTTGGGGAGGAGATAGTACGAAAGTGGAATAAGAAATACTTTGAACCTCTTGAAGCCGAAGGGTTGCAAATAGTCTATGTTGCACATAGAACTAATGACGACTTGAAGTTTACCAACCTAGAGTACTATTGTAAGCGGTATAAGTACGTAGGAGTAAACCAACGTGACAAAGAGTACGCTCATAAAGTAGCCACCATTGCGAATAAGTACGGGACACGAATACACGGATTTGCTTGGACAGCATTTGAGTTGTGTAAGAGATACCCATTCTTTTCGGTGGACTCCACAACGTGGCTTGGTGGTACTCGTTATGGTACTACCTACGACTACGATGGGAAGAATTTCCGTACCTTAGATTACAAGAAGAAGGAGCGCATCCGTAAACAGCGTAAAGTGAAACTTATTGCGGCAGGAGTTGATTATGAAGGAGTAATCGGTAAGAAAGAAGACCGATACGCTGTCAATAATATGAACTTGACGGGGTGGCTCGGATTCCGAAAGGAGTTCATAAAGATGGCAAACCTGAAACTCAAGAACAAGTACGTAAGTAGATATGAAAGAAAGCATCCTAAAAAGGATTAGAAGCATTACTGAAGCGGACACTCCAGAGAAGTTGTCCAAACACCTCTGCCCCTTTTATGAGAAAGGGTCAGCCCCCAGGTGTTTAACTTGCTTACGACAAGAGGATGACTTTGAGGAGTGTAAGATGGATTACCTTTCTGCCATCCTTAAGAAACCTATGGACGTATGGGAACCCTCCTTTGAAGCGGCTCCCCTGCCGAAAAAACGAGATAAGGTTTCTCTTGAGAGTATATCTGGAGGGATGTCTTGCGACAGCTGTTATGTGGCAGATAAGTGTCCATTCTACGAAGAAGGTAGTGCTTGCTCTATTGATTGGGAGGAAGGTTATCCGACCTCTCCGCAGGATATGATGGACTACCTCATCAAGATGCAGTACACAAGAGTTCAGCGTGCGTCACTACACGAAAAACTAGATGGTGGTGTTCCAGATGCTAACCTCTCAAGTGAAATGGACCGCCTAAACGGACTAACAGCGGCTAAGGCTAATCTCTCAAGAGAGCGTCTTAGTATTAGTGTAGAGGCAGAAGGTTCTGCAAGTTCGGGAGGTGGAGGCATCTTAGCGAAACTCTTCGGAGGAGGACCTTCTTCCTTACCCCAACCATCGGTAACAGAATTACCAGAACGAAGTAAGTCTCTTGAAGGCTCAGCAGAAATCGCTGACTTTGAAGAGGTGAAAGAACCAATAAAAGAGAAACGATGAATAACTTAGCCAAACATTTGGTTGGAACTTGTGTTGAGTTCAAGTCAGGAAAATACGTCATTGAGGGTTCCGCTAATGAAACTCTCCAGACAGAAAGAGAAGCCATTGACACAATCTGTACTAGAGCACGTAGCTTATCAGAGAAGGACGCAGTTGTTGTACTCGCTGAGGTTATGTCTTATTACAGAAAGCAGGTTTTCTACCCAGCCATTAGGGGAGCCTTCTCCCTCGGGCGACTACGTAGTAAAATCGTTGCATACCTAGACACCACCGACATAGACGGAAGACAACAGAACCTAATCTCCCTCTTAAAGAAGGGGGATAATAACTCTACTATTACAGCTGTTAAGTGCTTCTTGGGAGTGTATAAGAGTAGAGTTCTTAACTTCAAGAAGTACTTAACAAGAGAACAATATAGAGCCGTATGCTAAACGTACAAACTATCTACCCAGCCTTTATGGGCGAGGTAAACAAGTTCGGGATTGGAGCGCCTTGTGTGTTCGTTAGACTTAGTAAGTGCCCTCTTCGGTGCTACCTAAAAACTAAGGGTATTCTGTGTGATACACCCGAAGCACTTGAAGGTAAAAGCGGACACCCAATGGATGAGTGGGATATTCTAGAGTCAGTAGACTCTTATGGGTATAACCTTATCTGTCTTACAGGAGGGGAACCGCTACTCCAAGATGTTTCCGAGTTCCTTAGAATCGCTACTCTTAAGGGGTATCACGTAGCCATTGAGACTAGTGGTTGTGTGGATATTCTCCCTTACAGACACTTCCGTAATGTATCATTCATCGTAGACTACAAACTTCCCAGCACGGGGGAGAACCTACGAATGAAATACAACAACTACCACCTGCTTAATGAGGACGACTTCGTGAAAGTTGTGGTAGATGACGAAGACGACTTAACTAGCCTTAAGGAGTTTGCAGAAAGCTACCTTAAATACAGCAAGACTAATCTTGCCGTTGGGGTATTTTGGGGGTCCGCAATTACCTACCAAGCTCTTATGCAATATATGCACACTGATGAGGTTCTCTCTTCCCTCGGGATTAAGGCGTACTTAAACATGCAGACGCATAAGATGGCGGTTATGTATGATAAGTACAAGGAGGAAGCTACTAAACTAGTTGTCCCACGGGAATTATAAAATAAGTCGTATCTTTGCTACGGACAACCTTTTGTCGCTCCTCTCGTAGGAGCGTGAATTGAAACAAACAATATAAACGTATAAACAATGGCAAAGGTAAAAAACCTCCGAGTGCTTAACTCTGCGGACAAGGTTCGCCACTACTCCGTAGTCACGGGTGAAGGCGCAATCAGTGATGCAACCGATGAGCTTGTACAGGATATCAAAAAGTTCCCTATCGGCTCTCAGTACACTGACACCACGGGTAAGAAGTTCTACGTTCGCACTGCAGCTGATAAGGCCGTAGCTGACTGGACGGCACTGAACTAAATCTGAATATGTCAAAGAAAGGGTAACTTGCAGAAATGTAGGTTGCCCTTTATTTGTTTTGAGAATATGGATATACAAGATATAAAGAGAATACAGCAGGGAGACTCTGGATTAGAGGCGAGGACGAAAATCAATGAAATGCTCTTCGCCATTATTAAGGGGGACAAGGGGCTGTTGAAATTGTGGGAAGCTCTTACTGAGAGTTCCACCAATGTGGATAACGCCACTACTCTCGCACAACAGGTTAGAGATACTCAGAGAGATAACAATATCGCTCTGATGGATAAGATTGACCGAGAGGTCGCTAATATGGTACGCTACGTGAACTCTGTATCAGGTGGTGTATCGGGGTTTGCTACGGACGTTAATTACGAACCAAATTTCCCCAGCAATAAATCTGTAACTCTTCTTGCGGCAGGTGCTGGGACCTATAAGAACTTCATCGGGGTTGATGGTAGGCCTATAACCATTACGGATGCTTCGGCTCTCATCATTATGTACCGAGAAGCTGGGGCTACTTATTGGTCACATAAGGAAATTCCCGTTGCGGCTTCTAACATTACAATCTCTCAGACGAAGGGAACATCTACGTCCTCGGTAATGTCTCAGGCGGCTGTTACGACAGCTCTTAGAGAACTGACTGACCAAGTAACACAGGCAGTAGATACCTTAAAGTCTGGGCAGGGTGAGGAGATTAAGAAGGTTAAGAAGGGCTTAGAGGACGTAACTAAGGGACACGAAGAGACGACTAAAACTCTTGGAAAGACCTCTTCGCTTCTTGCTACTACCTCCAAGAGAGTGTTTAATACCTTCTCCGCTCTAGAGGGAGGGTACCCCAATATCTTACAGAGTGAAGCTCCCTCGGGGCACTTAGTAGTTTACCTAAAAGACCTTGACGCATTTGCGGCTAAAAAGGATAGTAACTACTACGCTAAGTGGGACACTGCCCTCTTCTATATGGACAACAACCGCCCCAATAGAGAAGCTATCTATGGGATGGGTGAGGACCTCTATGTGTTTAACTCTGTTGGGGTGTTCACCCTTGTGGGCAAAAACACGAAGGAACTTCTTACCGCTCTTGATGAGAGACTAACCTCTATGGAGGCACTCAAGAGTAAGACCGCTCCTATCATAGGGTGTAAGTCGGTGCTTGAGGCAGGTGTTCCTCCTTCGTCTGATGGTGTGTATCTCCGAAAGAACGCAGGCGGTAAAGTCTCTGAGGTCGTCACGATGGAGACAGGTTCTACTTCTGTTGCTTCACCTAAAAAGGGAGTACTCTATCAAGTAGGGCAAGAGTTCTATGCTTTTAACGGGTCCCATCTTGACCTCCTTGGTGCGTCTAAGGGTGGTTCGGGGGATGGTAGTGGTAGCGGTTTCTATAACGTCACCACGGAAATTCCTCTTGGTAGCGGTTTCTACACCTTAGCGACAGCTCTCCAAGCTATGCAGGATGCCGAGTACCCCGATGACAGAAAGAAGGGCGCAATCATAACCTTTGAAACTAAGAGTGGTGTATGGGAAGATTATCGCTTCGCAGGTACTTCTCTTACTAGCTTCTTCGTAGAAAGCTCTTGGGAAAAGTATGGTGCTAAGGGTGCTGTGCGCTCTATCAGCTTTAATGTAGGTACTAGACCTGCTGAGAAGAAACTTCCAAACGCTAGCGGTGAGGTTACTATCTCTATCCCCGAGGTTGCTGTGGAGAATAGTGTAACTCCTAACTCTACCAATGCGGTTCAGAGTGGGGCGGTTCATTCCGCTATCCAACAGCTCAAGAAGGAAGCCGTTGGTGGTATCAAGGTTGAGGAAGAAGGGGAAGGCGCTGATAAGGTCTACCGAATTGTAGTGAACAATATGCTTGGGGAAGAAATCTCTACCGAAGGTCCCATCACAGGTGGCGGTGGAGGTTCTCAAAGTGCAACCAAGATTGTCCTTACTCGTGTAACTCCCAACCTTAATGTAAAGGCTGGGGATGAGGTTGCACTTGTCTACTCCTATGACCAAATCAATACGGAGACCAAGGACACTACGGGTAACCCTGCTAAGGCTGTCGTAACTATTACTAGAGGGGCTACTTCGTACTCTTTTGAATCAAACGTACCTGCTGGGAGCACACAGAAGATTGACGCTACTAAGTTTGTGGGTGTCGGTGCTAATAATATCCGAGTGCGCTTAGAGGTTGGCTCGGGTAGTGATAGACAGGTTGCTTCGGCTTCGTGGACGGTGAATGTAATTCAGCTGAAACTTACCAGCTCATACTCTATCTCCACTCTCACGGAGAGAGGTCAGTCCTTGTCCATTCCCTATGCTTTGTCGGGTAGTGGTAGTAAGGTTCTTCGTTGCTACGTCAATGGCGCACCCACCGAAGACAGAACTATTACCGCATCCTCGGCTAACGGGGCGTTTACGATTGACACAAGCAGAATGTCTCACGGCTCTAACTCTGTACAATTAGTTGCGGAGCTTGAAGTTCTAGGCGGTGGGACTATTAAGTCAAACAGCATCTACTTTGATGTAGCCGTAGTCACTAAGGGTATTAACAGACCTATTGTTTGTACCCGTTTTGACTATGCGGACGGGAGAGTTTACACCGCTGGACAGAGACCTGAATTGGTCACTAAGCAGTTTGACACCTATACGTTAAGCTATGCTGTGTACAACCCTCTTGAGACTCCAACGGCTGTTGCGGTATATGAGGGTGACGAGGTAGTTGCTTCTGCTAAGGTTTCCTTCGTGGACAATGAGCTTCAGTTACGTAGTAATAGGGAAGGGGAACGCTCCTGCAAAATTGCTTGTGGCGATACCACGTACACCTATACCTTACAGGTAGGTAAGACGGACCTTAACCTTACGGAACCCACCGATGGTTTGAAGCTACACTTATCCGCACAAGGTAGAAGCAACTCTGATGTTAAGAGAGACTCTTGGACGTACAACGGAGTAACTACTGACTTTAGAGGCTTCAACTTTGGTGGTGATGGTTGGATTAACGGAGCACTCCGTCACAAGGGGGACGCTATATCAGTAGTAAACTACAAGCCTCTTCAGCAGGTACTCCCAACAACTAATGCGTTTGCGTTCTCTATCAGATACAAGTGTAGTGAGGTAGTAGACCACGTTGCAGTAGTTGTGTCTTGCGTAGACTCTAGAGGAACGGGGTTTGAAATCACTCCTAGTGAAGCTAGGCTAATCACGAGCGGTAATAGCAAACTCGCTATGAAGATGGCTTCAGACGTTCCCTACGAGGTTACGTTTGTGTCGTTCCCACAAAGTAAGTCAGAGTCTTCAGAGTACGAGAAGAATAACTCTGAAATGGTTTACCTCTATATCAATGGGGTAATGTGCGCAGGGGTGCAGAGAGGTCCTACTGATAGTGTCTATCAAGCCACTCCTATGCCTATTAAGATAGGTTCAACGAAGGCTACGATAGATGTTAATTCTATTAGAGCGTACAATACGTTCCTAACTGATGACCAGGTACTCTCCTTGTACATTCTTGGTCAGCCCAAGGTGGACGACCTTATCGCAGAGTACAAGCAGAATGATGTCCTTAACTCCGAAGGGGACATTAGCGTTGAAAGTGCTCCTGCTGGACTTCGTGTTGTAATCATTACAGGCACTCACTCAAGTGGGATGCCTACCGCTCTTTATGCGGCAGTGAATAATAACAAGAAGACGAAGTTTGACGTATCTGAGATTTTCACCTTTGTGAAGGGTGGTGTCCCCGAACAGAACTTCCGTCTTATTGGTGGGAGTATAGCTCTTCAAGGAACTTCGTCTCTTGCTTACCCCACTAAGAACTACCGCATCTACACCTACGATAGCTCTAAGGAGAAAAAGTTGGGGCAGTTGTTTGTAGGTTGTGATGAGAATGGTGCAGGTGGTACTCTCAGAGAAAGTGGTAAGTGGACGTTCCGAATTGCTAAGGATGGTATGCCTGCTGGTGCAGACGTAAATTGCTTCTGTCTTAAAGCGGACTTTGCTGAAAGCTCCAGCTCCCATAATACGGGGATGGCTCGCCTTGTCCACAACACTCTCATTAAGGCAGGGGAACTTACTCCTCCTCAGAAGCACGTAGATAGAAAACGCTACGATAAGGATGTGCGTACCACCGTGGACGGAGAGCCTTGTTTGCTCTTCTATCGTGGTTCAGTAGATGAGACTCCTAAGTTCCTAGGGAAGTTCAACTTTAACAACGACAAGAGCACCGAGGATGTCTTCGGGTTCTTAGGTATTCCTGGATACCACGATGCTACTTGGGTAACGACTAAGTTTGGCGGTAAGAACCCTACTGAATGTTGGGAGTTCCTTAATAACGACTACCCAATGGGTAGCTTTAAGGACTCTGACTTTGACGCTAAGGCATCTGATGGTACTCCTAATTGGATGAAGGTGTTTGAAGCACGCTTCCCCGATGACAAGGGGATAAACGCTAAGTATGCTGATGGGACGCTGAAACCTAAGTATCTTGAGCCTCTTGTCAAGTGGGTACACTCTACGGACACTCTCGCTAGTGGGCTTTCTGCAAGTGCAATTACTCAGAGAAAAACTAAGTTTAAGAGAGAGCTTGGTGACTACTTTGATATAGACTACCTCTGTGACTACTATGTGTTCACGGATATGTTCGCTTGCTGTGACCAGCGTGTGAAGAATATGATGATGAGTTTCTTCTACGAGCCTAAGCGTGACAAGGTACTCGCCTATATGATTTTCTATGATAACGATACTATCCTAGGTGTCCGAAATGACGGGAGACTTCGTTATCATTGGGACATTAACGAGGAGACTATTGACACAGAGCTGTCCGTAGGAGGAAAGACCGTCTATGCTTTCGCTGGGCACGATAGTGTTCTGTGGAAGAACCTGCGTGAGCAGTTCCCCGATGAAATCAAGAAGGCATATCTCCGTATCAGAGCAAAACTCTCTAATGCGGACATCCTTCGTATGTTTAATGACGAACAGAGTGAGCGTTTCTGTGAGCGAGTATTCAATGTGGACTCTCTTAGAAAGTACATTGACCCCAAGACTAAGGGTGTCTCTGTTATCCGTGACGGGAGAGTTACTACGCAGACGTACTCCTACCTTGAAAGTATGCAGGGGAACAGAAAGTCGCACAGAGAGTGGTTCATCTATAACCGAATGGCTCTGTTTGATGCTTGGGCGGCTACGGGTCAGTACACTGCAACGGACATCGCTTGGAAGGGTAACTCCGAAGCAGGTGCTACTATTCGTGCCGTAACGGGTAGAGACTTCTATCTTGAGTTCAAGAGAGAGGGAACCTCTATGGTTCATAAGAAGGTACAGAAGGGAGAAGAGTTCGTGTACCGCTACACTCAGGTGGCTAATATCGGTACCATCTTCCATCTATATGGTGGGCAGTGGATAACGAAACTTGACCTCTCTGATTGGGGTGGCTTCACGAATTTGGACATCCCCAATATGCCCGTTCTTGAGGAACTGATTATGGGTAAGGAAGGAAAGTCCTATGGTCTGACAGAGTTCGCCATTAGAGATAACCTGCCTATGCTCAGAAAGCTCGCTCTTAATGGGTATGAGAACCTTCCTTCACTTAGCTTAACAGGGTGCTCTAGACTTGAAGAGGTTGATGCACGTGGGTGTAACTCTCTTTCGTCTATTCTCTTTGGAGAAAGTTCCGCTGTCAAGGTGGTGAAACTCCCTAATAACTACCAGACTCTGTCTCTTGTGTCGTTACCAAACATCACGAGAGCGGGTATTGTATTTGGGGACGTTAGTCGCCTTGTTGGTCTTAGAGTTGAAAATTGCCCCAAGCTATCGGGGACGGACCTCCTCAAGGAAATACTTTCGGGTAATAACTCCTTGAAGTATGTCCGTATCAATATCGGCTCTATTACGGGTGACGGGTCTGAACTTGAGGCTTGGTATGCTAAGGGTCTTGGAGGTATCAACGCTGATGGAACGGAGAACGTTTCTAAGTGTAAGCTCCTAGGTAATTACCAGCTCACTAAGTACCTTGACGAAGCTGTGTTTGAGAAGTACAGAGAACGCTTTGATGAGCTTAACATTCGTCAGCCTCAGTACACAGTTGTTGAGCTTGACGATGCGGTGGCAACTCCAGCTAAGCTCTCCAACCTTGACAACAAGACGGGGTATAAGTTCGGTAATGCCTATAAGCCCTCTGCGCATATTGCGGCTATCCTTAACGCTCGCTTCCCTTGTTTAGCTAAGCAGGAGCGAAAGTCTAAGGGGGTTATGAGTATCTGCCGTCTTAGAAAAGATACCTTCTTGAAGTATGACGACAACGAGATACAGAGTAATTGTACCGATGCGGCGGTAGACCTTTCACAGGGAGACCTGATGATATATGAGCCAGAGTATTGGTACAAGGGGGTAAATGACGTAAAGAGTATGAAGAAGTACTTCTGCTATGCGTACGGGGTAAAACCAGACGCTCCAGATGCGACTAAATTCACTCTTGAAGAACTTCGTAGTAGCGGTAATGAGCTTGTGAACCAAAAGGTAGTGGCCGGAAGCACTACTAAAAACTCCATAGTTCAAGACACGTCAAGAGTAGCTTATAGGGTTAAAGTACGAGGAGGTAAGAAGGTAAGGGTTCCAACATCTGGCAACGCTGAAGGTGTAATCATAGTAAGAGAAGATGGGGGGGTTGTAGAGTCCTACTCCCCTTCTACCAATTCTTCGTACTTTGAAGAGGGAATGTATGTAGTACTTGACATCCCAGATGGGGCAGAATGGTGTTACTTCTCCATACCTAATCAGGCACCTAGGGCGACTTCTCCCGACATATACGCCGTAGTGTCTAATACGAGTAATATAGTAGATGTAGAGACTGATTGGGTTCGCCATAAGGCGAAACTTGTAGGGGCTTTCAAACTATGCTCTGTCAATGGGAAGATAGGCTCGGGAGTTCTCAAGGATTTTATTCAGTCTAATAGACACGTTACGGGTAGAAACAGGGAGAGCTTTGAGACACTTATGACGAGTAGGGGTATGGAAATAATATCCTATGAGGAGTACAAGAATATAGTAAACTTGAAGTATGTGAGGGACGGTTCAATAACGAGCTGGGACCATGGGTCACTTACGAGCGAGAGTAATTGGGCACACTTTATGGGAAGATGCCTTGAAAGTGGTATGTCAGATAACGTCCGTAAGAATGGTACATCAGGAGATTGGGGTTTCTGGAAGGTTAGTGGTATATCCCGAGAATGGGTAGGTCAGCAAGCCCTAAAGACGATGGGGTACGAGTACTTCGACTCTGGCTGGTGGGGTGCTCTTACAGGAAGTTCGGTGTCCATGAATGGCGATGCCCCCATTTTCAAGGCTCGCAGAGAGAATGGAGAAACCACTTTATGGAGGTTTGTTCGTAACCACGAGACCAACATACTTAGAGTTAGACACGAAAAGTACATGGACATCATAGGTCTTACACCATATCAATTCTCAGGTGGTTCTAATTCTACGTTCTATACCACAGGTTCCAAGATTTGGAGCGTTGGAGATACAGATTCTCCTATTTATATAGGACATAGACACCACGATAAAGGCTTAATATGGTTTGAAATCCTAGAAAGCTCCAACACCGAACAAGCGGTAAGACCTATGTTCACTGGAGAAATCCGTGAGGTGAAGAGTGTACAGGAGTTCATTAACATAACAGATTTCTTATAATGGAATACTTAGTAACTAAAGGAGTAGAGGGGGCAACCCCCTCTCTACTTCCTTATAACGAGGTAAAAGGTGAGTGGATACTTTCTTGGGTATTCGGAAACGACTTAATTCAAGCGGTGCTCCCTTATAAACCTACCATTGACCAGATAAAGGCAGTGGTGGTTGATTGGTATAAGACGATGACGGACGATGAGGTCCTTCGGGGTTTTGAGTGGAAGGGGTTGTTTGTGAACCTCACTAACGAAGATAAACTGAACTACAAGGTCCTCTACGACATCGCCTATCAGACCCAAGGTAAAAGCCTTCCTACGACTATCAAGTTTGGTACAGATACGGAACCACAATTCCACGAGTTTACAACGCTTGAGGAGTTCACGGAGTTCTACCTCACCACACTAAAGTTTGTGGAGGGGGTCTATCAGAAATGGTGGCAGGCTAGAGCGTCCATTGATTGGAGCAAGTACGAGAATTTGGTTTAATTCTATTCAATTAAAGAGATTATGAGTGTAAAGCTTATCATAGTCCTAGCTTCTCTAGGGCTTCTAATCGGGTACTTAGTGTACTCCTTCATAGTGTTTAAGGAGCTAACTCCTAGTATCTCCGACACGTACCACTACCATAAAGAGCGGGGTAAAGGGGCTTGGTTGTTCACAGCAGTACTCGCTGTATGTGCGGCTACCATTATGCCCATCCTGCTAGGTGCTTCTTCGGAGGGTACAGAGTTCCTTGCCTACTTAACTTGTGCGGCGACTATCTTCGTAGCGGTAGCCCCTAACTACAATATGCCCCTAACCTATGAGGTACATTTTGGTGCGGCAGTAGTTGCTTGTGTGTCATCCTTCTCTTGGTGCTTAAGCACAGAGTATTGGTATCTGTCTTGCATAGTACTAGGG